>Ga0210384_10001654_pt1 | contig 29479 bp, 27 predicted proteins | sample IncBWH2MmetaG_FD_160574 | JGI IMG/M metagenome (GOLD analysis project Ga0210384, IMG submission 160574) | Forest soil microbial communities from Barre Woods Harvard Forest LTER site, Petersham, Massachusetts, United States - Inc-BW-H-2-M | ecosystem: Environmental > Terrestrial > Soil >...
CACGCCTGCTCGCGGGCTGGACGAAGATGCCCGGCGAGCGCGAGTGCTACGCGCGCTTCATGCGAGAGTGGATCAACTAGACGCGGCCTCCGGCGCCCCGCGCTGATGGAGGGTGGCCGGCGCGGGCTCTCCTACGGCTGGCCGGTGCTGGCCGGCGCGTTCTTCGCCTACGCCATCAGCGCCGGGTTCATGCACTCCTACCCGGTCTACCTGGTGGCCTTCCTGGGGGAGTTCGGCTGGGGCCGGGCCGAGACCTCGGTGGCCTACTCGGTCTCGCAGCTCGTGGCCGGCGTCAGCTCGCCCCTGATCGGGGCCCTGGTGGACCGGCTCGGCCCGCGTCTGCTGCTGGTCGGCGGCGCAACCCTCCTGGTGATCGGGCTGGCTGGGAGCGCCGGCGTCGGGGCCCTGTGGCAGGTCATCATCCTGTACGGCTTGATCATGACCCTCGGCGCCAACTGCCTGGGGCTCGTGATCTCGGTGCCGATCATCTCGCGCTGGTTCGTGCGCCGGCGCGGCCTCGCCATCTCGATCGTGCAGTCCGCCAACGGCTTCGGCCGCGCGGCGTCCGCGCCGCTGGTGCAGCTCCTGATCTCCATGGTCGGATGGCGCCGCTCCTATCTCGTGCTCTCCGCGGTGATGGCGGCCTGCGTGGTCCCGATCGTGCGGGCCTTTCCCCGGGTCGAGCCCGACGCCGCGGATCGCGAGCGGGCCGGCGAGACCGTGAGGGCGGCGCCGGTCGCGCACGACTGGACGGTCCGGGAGGCCATGGCGACGCCCCACTTCTGGCTACTCTTCCTGGTCTACCTGCTCACCGGGCTCGGCAGCTTCCTGGTCTCGCTCCACCAGCTGGCCTTCGCGGTGGACATGGGCTTCGACAAGCTCTACGCGGCGAGCGTCCTCGGTACCGGCAGCCTGCTCGCGGTGGTGGGCACCATCGCGACCGGGACGATCTCGGACCACATCGGGCGCGAGGTCTCCGCCATCCTCGCCTACCTGATCTCGATCGTCGGAGTGATCTGCGCGCTGTTCATCACCGGCCCCGACCAGCACGGGCTGCTCTGGCTGCACGCCTGCTTCTTCGGTCTCACCTGGGGCGCGCGCGGCCCGCAGATCACCGCCAAGACCGCCGATCTCTTCCAGGGCTCCCACCTGGGCGCCATCCTGGGCGTCATCTCGATCGGCACCGGCCTGGGCTCGGCGGTCGGGGCCTGGGCCAGCGGGCTGATCTTCGATCTCTCGGGGAGCTATCGTCTTGCGTTCGAGCTGTCGATCGTGTCCTATGTCGTCGGTTGCGTGGCCTTCTGGTTCCTGCGTCGTCCCGCACGGCGCCACACGGAGGAGATCGCATGACTCGCCGAGACTTCCTGGGAGAGAGTGGCGGCGCGGTCGCCGGCATCGCGTTCATCTCTTGTGGTTTGATGGGCGGCGGGGGACCCACCTCCGTGACCGGCGCGCAGGCCCAGGCCCGGCGGCGGGACGTGGCCATCAACGGCCAGCGGGTGAAGACGGTGGACGTGCACGCCCACTGCGCGGTCCCCGAGGCGATGGCCCTGATGGGCCTCAAGGTCGCCCCGCCGAGCCTGCTCATGGCGTCCACCACGCTCGCGAATCGGCTCCGGGCGATGGACGAGCAGGGCATCGACGTCGAGGCACTCAGCATCAATCCCTACTGGTACAAGGCCGACCGCGATGTGGCGCGCGAGCTGATCCGCGTTCAGAACGAGAAGCTCGCCGAGATCTGCGCCGCCAACCCGGATCGCTTCGTGGCCTTCGCCTCGGTGGCCCTGCAGCATCCCGATCTCGCCGCCGAGCAGCTCGAAGACGGCGTGAAGAAGTACGGGCTGCGGGGCGCCGGGGTCGGGGGCAGCGTCAACGGCGAGGAGCTGGCCGACCCGAAGTTCCACCCGTTCTGGGCCAAGGCCGAGCAGCTCGGGGTGCCGGTCTTCATCCATCCCCAGGCCGCCGGCGTGGCCTCCGAGGTCCCGAAGCGGTTTCAGGGCAACGGGGTGCTCGACAACGTGATCGGCAACCCGCTCGAGACCACGATCGCGCTCTCGCACCTGATCTTCGAGGGCACGCTCGATCGCTTCCCCGCGCTCAAGATCTGCGCGGCCCACGGCGGCGGCTATCTGCCCTCCTACGCGGGCCGCTCCGACGCCGGGTGCGTGACCTTCCCCGACCGCTGCACCCGGACGCTCCAGAAGAAGCCGACCGAGTACCTGCGGCAGCTCTACTTCGACTCGCTGGTGTTCACGCCCGAGGCGCTGCGCCATCTGGTCGCGGAGACCGGGCCCCGCCAGATCGTCATGGGCACGGACTACCCCTACCCGTGGACGAAGACCTCGGTCGACCACATCCTCGGCACCCCGGGGCTGTCGGACGCCGATCGGGTGGCGATGCTGGGCGGCACCGCCATGACGCTGCTGGGGATCACGTCGTAGGCCGGGCCGGCGGGCTACGTGGGCAGCTTGTCGCCGTCGGGGGGCGGGGCGACCTCGAAGGCGTTCACCACGCCGGCCAGCATCGCGAAGTAGTTGGCGGCCGCGGTCAGCTCGACCAGCCACCGGGTGCCGTGACGCTTCTGCAGCGCGTCGAAGGCGGCCTGGTCCACCCGGTTCGCGCGCATGAGCTGGCGCGTGTAGACGACGATCTCCCGCTCCTCCGCGGGCAGCTTGGCCGGATCACCCTTGGCGCGGATCAGGTCGATGACCTCGTCACGCAGGCCGTTGCGCCGCGCCGCGCCCACCTGCGCGGCCCACACGTAGGCCGCCTCGCGCTCGCGCACCGCGGTCAGGATCGCGATCGAGCGGAGCCGGCCCTCCACCACGCTCTCGTCACGGAAGAAGGTGACCAGGGGCAGCACCCGCTCTGCGAGCGCCGGGCTGTGCAGCAGCATGCTGAACGGCCCGCGCACGTTGCCGAACACCGCGACGACCGAATCGACCACGGCCTGGTGCTCGGGGGCCACGTCGGACTTTCCGGTGATGGGTGGGACGCGCGGCATGATGGGCTCCTTTCTACGTTCGGTGAGGCTCAGCCGATCCGGACGCCGTACTTCTCCAGGGTCTCCTCGCGCAGCTCGAGCCCGAGGCCCGGCGCGTCGGGGACCGCCATGAAGCCGTCCACGATGGCCGGCCGCTCCCGGAACAGCTCGAACCAGAGCGGATCGCGGGTCGGGTCCGCGAAGGACTCGAGGATGAAGCCGGTCGGGCTCGCCGCCACCGCGTGCACGTGGATCTGCGGATCGTGGTGCGCGGCCATCGGGATCTGGTACAGCTCGGCCATGACCGCGGCCTTGCGCCAGGTGGTGAGGCCGCCCGCCCAGGTCGAGTCGATGATCAGGTAGTCGACCAGCCCCTCGGCCAGCATCGTACGCAGGCCGAAGGGGCTGTACTCGGTCTCGCCGGCCGCGATCGGGATCGACGTCGCGGCCTTCAGGCGGCGCAGGGTCTGACGCTCGTCGAACCAGGGCATCGGGTCCTCCAGCCAGAAGACGTCGTGCTCCGCGCAGAGCTGGGCCGCCCGCAGCGCGCTCGGGAGGCTCCACCCCTGATTGGCGTCGAGCATGAGCGCCACGTCCTTGCCCACCGCCCGGCGGATCACGCCAACCCGCTCCGCGTCCCCCTCCGGGGTGAGCCCGCCGACCTTCACCTTCAGCGTGCGATACCCCTGCTCCACGTACAGGGCTGCCTCGCGCACCAGATCGTCCGGGCGCTCGTTGTCTCGATAGTAGAAGCCGGTCACGTAGGCGGGCACCCGCCGGCGCAGGGCGCCGCCCAGCAGCGCGTGCACCGGGCGGCCGATCGCCCGGCCCTTGAGGTCCCAGAGCGCGATGTCGATGGCGCTCATGGCGGTGATGAGCTGGCGCTGCTGCCGGGCCAGCGTGGGGATGCCGCGCACGCTCGTGTACGTGAGCGCGAACAGATCCTGCCAGATGCGCTCGACGTCGAACGGATCCTGGCCGATCACCAGCGGCGTGATCGCGCGCAAAATATCTCCGACCGCGCGCAGGCCCTCGGGGCCCGGCAGGTAGAGGAACGGCCCGTGCCCCTCGCCGATGCCCACGAGCCCCGAATCGGTCGTGAGCTTGACCACGACCTCGTTGACCCGGCTGATCACGTGGGTGGACGTGCGGACCGCCTGCGGCAGGGGCGCGGAGAGAAAGTAGGTCTCGAGCGTGGTGACCTTCATCGAGGCGCCACCAGGATCTTGCCGCTGCGCTCGCCGCGCTGGGCGTGCGCCAGCGCGGTCCGGATCTCCTCGATCGCGTAGACCTTCTCGACCGGCGCCGAGAGCGTGCCGTCCAGGATCTGCGCGCCGAGGTCGGCGTAGATCGCGCGGATCTGCTCGAGCGATCGGCTGGCCAGCCCGCGCCCCAGGATGAAGCCCACCAGCGTCTGCCCGCGCGAGACCAGCGCCCCACGTGACATCACCGGGTCCTCCCCGGACATCGCGCCGTAGTTGCACACGACGCCGCCGTCGCCCAGACAGGCCGAGATCCGGGCCGTCGCGGTCCCGGACACCGCGTCGAGCCCGAGGCGAATCGGGGTGGAGCCGGTCTCGGCCGCCACCCGCTCGACCACATCGGGGCCGTCCACCACGCACGCGTCGGCGCCCAGCGCCCGCAGCTCGCCGAACAGGGACTCGCGCCGGACCAGGTTCAAGGTCCGGAGCCCGAGGCCCCGGGCCAGGCGGATCACCAGGCGGCCCACTGCGGAGTTCGCCACGTTCTGGATCACCCAGTCGCCGGGCGCGAGCTTCACGATGTCGGTGAGGAGCAGGAGCGCGGTCGGCGGATTGATCCGCAGCATCGCGGCCTGCTGCAGGTCCATCCCGGCCGGCACCCGGATCACGTCGTCGCCTTTCACCCGACGCTGCTGGGCCCAGTTCTCCCGCTGCAGGTTGATGACCAGATCGCCCGGCTTCACGTGGGCGACGCCCGCGCCGACCGCGGTGACGCGCCCGATGCATTCGGCGCCCGGGGTCGCCGGCAGCGGCGGTCTCAGCCGGTACGTCCCACGGCAGAACGAGACGTCGGCCGGGTTGATCGGGAACAGGAGCACGTCGAACACCACCTCCCCCGCGCCCGGCGCGCCGACCGCCGGCGCGTCGATGCAACGGGCCACCTCCTCGGGCAGCCCATAGCGATCGATGACGACCTGTTTCATGGCGTCCCCCTCACGGCCGGGGCGGCAGCGGCCAGCCGAGCCAGTCGCACACCGCGCGCCCCATGACCAGCTCCCGGTCGCGGCCGGAGAGCCACGGCAGCTCCTCGGTGAACATGGTGACGCATTGCCGCCACGGGCACGGCATCCGCGTGATGTCGGTGCCCCAGAACATCCGCGCGGGGCCGAAGGCGTCGTAGATCCGGCGCAGGTGGTCGTGGATGTTGCGATAGGGATAGGGCGCGCTCGAGTAGCTCGGCGCGCCGGTGGCCTTGATGGCCACGTTCGGATGCTTCGCGAGCGCGAGCATCTCGGGCAGGCTCGCCCACGCCGCGTCGTCCTTGGTGCCGGACGGCCGCCCGAGGTGATCGATGATCAGCTTGAGCCCCGGATGCCGCTCCGCCACCTGGCCGACCTTGGGCAGGAACGTGGCGGCGAGGAGCGCGACGGGAATCCCCGCGCGCTCCGCCGCCGGCCAGAGCCAGTCGATCGTGCCGTCGGTCGGCCACGTTCGCTGATGCGGCTGCAGCAGCGCGAAGCGCAGGCCGAGCATGCCGGAACGGCGCTTCCAGCCGTCGATCAGCCCGCGGCTCTTCGGGTCGTCGAGCGGGAAGTTGCCGAGGATCGCGAGCCGGTCCGGATGCAGCCGGGCGGCCTCGACCGCCAGCTCGTTGGAGTCCGGGTCCCACGAGGCGGGTGGATGGATCACCGCCGCGTGGACGCCTCCCTGGTCCATCTCCGCGAGCAGATCGTCCTTCGAATACGTCTCGACCTGCCGGTGGTTGGCGTTGGTCGGCTTGTGGTTCGCCCAGATGTGCACCTGCGCGTCGACGATCAGCATGGCGCTCACTCCACCGTGACGGGCTTGATCTCCCGCAGTCGGGGCAGCACTTCGGTCGAGAAGAGGCGGATGCCCTTCTCGGACTCGGCGTGAGTCATGAAGCCGGAGCGGCCGACCAGGCTCAGGTGCCCGAAGCCGCCGACCTTGTCGTAGAAGTCCATGATCTGCCGGTAGACGGTGTCCGGGCTGCCCGCGAACAGGATGCCCTGGGCCAGCGCCTCCTCCGTGCTCACCGACATGAGCCGCGCCGCGTTCGCGGCCGCCGACGCGGCGCGCGGCGCCCCGCCCGCGCCGGTCGCGGGCGCGCGGCGATAGATCCCGGGCGCCGCTTCCGGCGGCGTGTTGCCGGGGAGGAAGCGGGAATACTGCGGCGCCGACTTGAGGCTCGTGTGGAGAAACCAGAGCAGCTTGCTCCCGACGCGGAGCCCCTCCTCGTCGGTGTCGCCCACGTAGCCCAGCGCCGCGTACGCGAAGCGGTCGGTGGTCGCCTTCGGCAGGCCGGCCTCCGCGCGCGCCCGGCGATTGGCGGCGTACGCGCGCCGCGTGCCTTCGGGACCGCGGAGGATCAGCACGTGGACCAGCCCGCGCCGGCCGACCTCGGCCGCGGTCTCCGGATCGCCGGTGGCCGACCACATGCGCGGGTGCGGCTGCTGCCACGGGCGCGGCCAGATGTTGACGTGCCGGTGCGTGAAATGCTTGCCCTCCCAGCTGAAGGGCCCGTCCTGGTGGGAGAGCGCCTTGGTGATGAGGTCGATCGCCTCCCAGTAGCGCTCCACGTTGTTCACCGGGTTCGCGTTGGCCGACGCCATCTCGGTGCCGCCCGACTTCACGAACCCGATCTCGAGTCGCCCCCGCGAGATCACGTCCGCGGTGGCGTACTCCTCGGCCACCCGCACCGGGTCTCGGCGGAGCGAGATCAGGGTCCCGAGGCTCAGCAGGCGGACGTTGCGGGTCTGGCGCGCGAGGATGCCGACCAGCAGCGGGTTCGCTCCGAGCAGCGAGTTGATGCCGGCGTGGTGCTCGACCGCGAGCACGTTGAGCCCGAGATCGTCGCAGAGCAGGAACTCGTCGATGACCTCCTCGAAGAGGTCGGCGGCGACCTTCGGGTCGCAGTACCGGCTCGGCAGGCTGCCACGCACCGAGTCGGCCGCGTCGAGCACGCTCTGCGGCACGAAGGGATACGGGATCTCGCACTGCCACCAGGCGTCCACGGGCGGCGAGACTCCGTCAGCGGCCCAGGAATCGGGCGAGGTGCGCCACGAATGCCTCGGGCTGCTCGAGCTCCGGGTGGTGCCCCGCGCCCTCGATCAGCTCGAAGCGCGCGCCCGGGATCAGCGCGCGGTACGCCCGCCCGTACTCGGGCGTGACGATCCCATCGCTGGCGCCCCAGAGGAGCAGCGTGGGCACCGCGATGCGGTGCAGCCACCGCTTGAGCTGCGGGTTGTACATGTACGGATGCCAGCCGTAGAGGCAGAGGGCCTCCCAGTTCCGGGCGCGCACCACCAGCTCCGCGTCGGCCATCGCATCGTAGTCCGGCCCGCTCCGCTCCGGGTCGTGCCAGCTCTGCCGGCGCACCTCCTGCGGCGCGGTATTGAAGACGTCCAGGATGTCGCGGCTCTCGCGGTCGCCGAGCTTGATGCCGAGCGCGTCCACCAGGACGAGCCGGTCGAGGCGGTGGGTGCACGCCACCGCTAGCTCCGCGGCGAGCCAGCCGCCGAAGGACAGGCCCACCAGCGTGACCTTCGGGTACGGGAGCATCTCGAGCAGCCCGAGGTAGAGGCGGACCAGGTCGTAGACCGTCTCGAAGTCGGCGGGGCGCGGCGAGTGGCCGAAGCCCGGATGCGACGGGGCGATGACCTCGCAGTGGCCGGCGAGCAGGTCGAGGAATCGCGCGCCAGGATCGACGTGCTGCATGCCGTGGAGCAGCAGCACCGGAGGCCCCGAGCCGCGGCGCAGCACGTCGAGCTCGATGCCCGCGACCGACAGGCGCTCGGCGACGGATCCGGCAGCGCGCGTCACGGCCTGGCTCATCGTCGATCCCCGCCCGAGGGATCATAGTGCAATCCGTGGTGCCGGACAAACCCCGTCCGCCGCGCGGCGCGACGGTCAGGCGGACGACACGGGCCGACGGCGACCGCGCCACCACCCGGCGGCCACCGCGCTCAGGTACTCGCGATTCATCCGCCCGATGACGTCGATCGCGATGCCCTTCGGGCAGACCGCCTCGCATTCACGGTGGAGCGCGCAGCCGCCGAACCCCTCGCGGTCGGCCGCGCCCACCAGGGCGCGGGCGCGCCGGGCGCGCTCGGGCTGGCCCTGCGGCAGGAGCGCCAGGTGGGCCAGCTTCGCGCCCACGAAGAGCGCGGCGGAGCCGTTGGGGCACGCGGCGACGCACGCCCCGCATCCGATGCACGCGGCCGCGTCCAGCGCGCGCTCGGCCACGTCGTGGCCCACCGGCAGCGCGTTGGCCTCGGGGGCGCTACCCGCGCGTACCGACACGTAGCCGCCCGCCCGCACCACGCGGTCGAGAGCGCCGCGATCGACCACCAGGTCGCGCACCACCGGGAAGACTCCGGTGCGCAGCGGCTCCAATGTGATGGTGGCGCCGGCGGCGAAGTCCCGCAGGGCGAGCAGGCACGTCGTCGTGCCGGGGCGCGGGCCGTGCGGGCGCCCGTCGACCACGATGCCGCAGGCTCCGCAGATCCCTTCCCGGCAGTCGCTGTCGAAGGCCACCGGCGCCTCGCCGAGCCCGACCAGCCACTCGTTGAGGCCGTCGAGGGCCTCGAGTAGCGTGGTCTCGGGCGGCGGGTCGTCGAGGGCGTAGCGGACGAAGCCGCCCGGCTCTCCGGGACCGGGCTGGCGCCAGACACGGAGGGTGACCTTCATCGGTACGACCGCTCGTCGGGCGCCGCCGCGTCGAACTCGAGCGGCTCGACCAGGCGCCCGGGGGAGCGCCCCGACTCGCCCGGCGTCCACGCGGCCACGTGAGCGAAGTGGTCATCGTCGCGGCGCGCCTCGCCGTCCCCGGTCTGGTGCTCCACCCGGAAGTGGCAGCCGCAGGACTCGTCGCGGGCCAGCGCGTCACGGCACATCAGCTCGCCCAGCTCGAGGAAGTCGGCCACCCGACCGGCGCGCTCCAGCTCCTGGTTCAGCTCGCGGCCGCCGCCCGGGACGGTGACGTCGGCCCAGAAGGCCTCGCGCAGCGCCGCGATCTCCTCGATCGCCTTGACGAGCCCGTCGCGGCTCCGCTCGAGCCCGCAGAACTCCCACAGGATGCGGCCGAGCGCCCGGTGGAAGTCCCCCGCGGCGCGGCGTCCCTGCCGCGCGAGCAGCGTCTCGAGCCGCGCCCGAACGTCCGCGAGCGCGGCCCGCGCCTCCGGCGCGTCGTCGGCGATCGGCGCGAGCTTCGCGTCGGCGAGATAGCCGCCCAGGGTGGCGGGCAGGATGAAGTAGCCGTCGGCCAGGCCCTGCATGAGGGCGCTCGCCCCGAGACGGTTGGCCCCGTGATCGGAGAAGTTGGCCTCGCCCAGGACGAAGAGCCCGGGGATCGTGCTCATGAGGTCGTAGTCCACCCAGAGGCCACCCATCGTGTAGTGCGCGGCCGGGGCGATGCGCATGGCCACCCGTAGCGGATCGTCGCCGGTGATGTGCTCGTACATCTCGAAGAGGTTGCCGTAGCGCTCGCGGAGGGTGGCGGCGCCGAGCCGCTCGGCCGCCTCGGTCAGGTCGAGGTAGACGCCGCGCCCCCCGGGCCCGATACCGCGCCCGTCGTCGCACATCGCCTTGACCGCGCGCGAGGCCACGTCGCGGGGCAGCAGGTTGCCGTAGCGCGGGTACCGCCGCTCCAGGAAGTAGTCGCGCTCGGCCTCCGGAATGTCCACGGGCCCGCGCTCGTCGCCCGGCCGGAGCGGCACCCAGACGCGCCCGTCGTTGCGGAGCGACTCGGACATGAGCGTGAGCTTGGCCTGCTGCTCGGAGGTGGCGGGGAGGGCGGTCGGATGGAACTGCACGAAGCCGGGGTTGGCGAAGGCCGCCCCGCGGCGGTACGCCCGCCAGATCGCGGTGGCGTTCGAGGCCTTGGCGTTCGTGGACCGGTAGTAGACGTTGGCGTACCCGCCGGTGGCCAGCACCACCGCGTCCGCCACGTGGGTCTCGAGCGCGCCCGACACCAGGTCGCGGGCGATCACCCCGCGGGCCCGGCCGTCCACCACGATCAGGTCGAGCATCTCGCGCCGGGCGAGCACGGTGACGCCGCCCGCCGCCTCCTCCTTGGCCAGCGCCTGATAGGCGCCGAGCAGGAGCTGCTGCCCGGTCTGCCCGCGCGCGTAGAACGTGCGCGAGACCAGCGTGCCCCCGAAGGAGCGGTTGGCCAGGTGGCCGCCGTACTCGCGCGCGAACGGCACGCCCTGGGCCACCGCCTGGTCGATGATGCGCGCGGACAGCTCGGCGAGCCGGTACACGTTCGACTCGCGCGACCGGAAGTCGCCGCCTTTGAGCGTGTCGTGGAAGAGCCGCTCGACGCTGTCGCCGTCGTTGCCGTAGTTCTTGGCCGCGTTGATCCCGCCCTGCGCGGCCACGCTGTGGGCGCGCCGCGGCGAGTCGTGGAAGGTGAGTGCGCACACCCGGTAGCCCAGCTCGGACAGCGTGGCCGCCGCGGAGGCGCCCGCCAGCCCCGCGCCCACCACCAGGACGTGGTGCCCGCGGCGCCGCACCGGGCCGACCAGCTCGAGGTCGTCGAGGCGCCGCGCCCAGCGCGCGGCGAGCGGCCCCGACGGCACGCGTCCGTCGAGGATCATCGCAGCCACCCCGCGAGCACCGCGATCGGGATCGCCGCGAAGCCGGCCGCCACCGCCGCGGAGAGGAGCGCCACCGCGGGGCGCCGCGACCCGGCCGCCGCGTCGGGCCGCACGCCGAGGCTCCGGACCGCGGCCCACAGGCCATGGAAGAGGTGGAGGCCGAGCAGCGCGGCGGCGGCCGCATACACGCCCGCGATCCACGGCGTTCGCAGCCCGCCCACCACGTTGTCGTACACGTGGCCGGGCCGGAAGCCCGGATGCGCCAGGCCCAGGGTGAGATGCGCCACGTGGTAGCCGACGAAGGCGAGGAGGAGCGCGCCCCCGACCCGCATGCTGCGCGCCGCCGCCGTCGAGGCCCGCCGCGCGGCCCGCGCCTCGTGCCGCGGGCGCGCGGCCCGGCCGGCCCGCGCGAGCGACGCCACCGCCGCCACGTGCACCGCCGCCGCCGCGGCCAGCCCGACGCGGGCGGCCCAGAGCCACCCGGGCGCGCGATGCAGGACCGCCGCGTAGCCGTCCGCCGCGGCGGGACCCGAGAAGAGGGTCAGGTTGCCGAGCACGTGCAGGGTCACCCAGATCCAGAGCAGCAGGCCGGAGACCGCCGCCAGGGCCTTCCGGCCCACCGTGGAGCCCCAGAGCTCGCGGAGCGTGTGCATGGCCGGCGCGTCCTCCATGCCTCCAGCAATAGCCCCGGCGCTTTCATTAGTCACATGCATTCGCCTTCGCTCCCGAGTTAGGTAAACTTATGAATGCGATGCACGTGGAAACCCTCAAGACCTTCTGCGACCTGGTGGAGACCGGCAGCCTCTCGCGCGCGGCCCGGCTGAACCTGGTGTCGCAGTCCGCGGTGAGCCAGCAGCTCCGGGCGCTCGAGCAACGCTACGGCCGCCGGCTGATCGAGCGGGCACCCCGCATCGGCGCGCGCCCCACCGAGGCGGGGCGGCTCCTCTACGACGAGGTCAAGCCGCTGCTGGAGCGGCTCGGCGCGGTCGAGCAGCGGCTACGCGCGCGGCCGGACGTGGTGGCGGGCACGGTGCGGGTGGCCACCGTGTACAGCGTGGGCCTGCACACGCTGCCCCCGGTGATCAAGCGCTGCCTGGCCGATCACCCGAGCGTCAACGTGCGCCTGTCCTACCGGCGGACCAACGAGGTGTACGCGGCCTGCCTGGACGGCGAGATCGACTTCGGGATCGTGGCGCTGCCCACGCGCCGGCCGCAGCTCGAGATCGCGCCGCTCGGCCACGACGAGCTGGTGATCGTGGCGCCGCCGACTCACCCGATCGCGCGACGCGCCCGGTGCCCGCTCGCCGCGCTGCACGGCCAGCCCTTCATCGGCTTCGACCGGGACATCCCGACCCGCCGCCTGGTAGACAGCTTGCTGCGGCGCCACGGGGTCCGGGTGAGCTACGCGATGGAGTTCGACAATATCGAGACGATCAAGCGCTCGGTCGAGGCGGGGCTCGGGCTGTCGCTCCTGCCCGCGCCCACGCTCGCCGCCGAGATCCGGGCGCGCACCCTGGTGGCCCGGACGCCCGCGGAGGGCCCGTTCCGTCGGCCGATCGGCGTCATCTACCGCCGCACCCGCGAGCCCTCCGCGGCCGGCCGCGCGTTCCTGGCCCTGCTCATCTCCGAGCTCGGCACCCGCCGCGCGGCGTCGAAGCGCTGACTAGTCGCCGCGCGGACTCACGGCCTCCGGGGTCTCGAGAGCGGGCGCGGCCAGCTCCTGCTCCACCAGCGCCGCGAGGTCGTCGAGGGCGCGCACGTCGTCGTCGCGCAGCTCGCGGGGCCGACGGTCCACCACGCACAGCGTCCCGACCCGGCGTCCCCCGACACGCACCGGCCGCCCGGCGTAGAACCGGACCCGCAGTGCCCCGGTCACGGCCGGGTTGTCCGCGAAGCGCGGGTCGGTCAGCGCGTCCGGGACGATGAACACGCGATCGTCGTGGATCGCGTGCGCGCAGAACGACAGCTCGCGCGGCGTCTCCTGGACGTCGACGCCCTGCCGCGACTTGAACCACTGGCGCTCCGCGTCCACGAGCGACACCAGCGCGATCGGGACGTCGAAGACCCGCCGGGCCAGACGGGTGATGCGGTCGAACCGCTCCTCGGCTGGGGAGTCGAGGATGCCCAGCTGGTGCAGCGCGCGCACGCGCGCCGGCTCGTCGGCCGGCAGGGGCGCGCGGATCCAGCGGCAGGCGTGGCGGAGCGCCCACGCGCGGATCCGGGTGCGGGCGTACAGCACCGACACCGGGCCGACGAGCCAGTCGGTGACCCCGGCCTCGGCGCCGGCCGCGCGATCGGCCTCGGCTTCGTCGACGGTCACGATCACGATCGACAGCTCGCGCGCGTAGCCTTCCGCGCTCTTGCGCAGGGCGCGGCAGACCTCGAGTCCGTCGCGGCCTCCGATCCGCCGTCCGAGCAGGAGCACCGACGGCGGCTCGGCCTGCGCCGCGGCCAGCACCAGGTCGGCGGTCGCGGCGGTGTGCGCGGTCAGGCCGTCGGCCCGGATCGCCTCGACGAGGTGGTCGCGGAACTCCGGGTCGTCGAGGGCCACCAGGACCGATTGGCTGAGCAGCTCGGGCGGCACGCTCGTCTGCGCGGCGGCGGGCGCGGGCCGGGACCGGCCCGGCGCGCCGGCGGCCGGCGTCACGTCGATCGCGAGCCCCTCGGCGGCCGCGAAGACGTCGAGCGGCGCTCCCGCGGCCCGCGCCCGCGCGGTGGCGACGAGCGCGTCCATCGCGTCGTCGTCGCGCAGCGGGTCGTGGTGGAAGAGCGCGACGCGGCGCGCGCCCGCCGCGAGAGCCGAGGCGACCACCGACTCGACGGTCCCGTGGCCCCATCCCACCTTGGCCGAGTACTCCGCGGCGGTGTACTGGGCGTCCTGGATCACCAGATCGGCGCCCGAGAGGAACTCCACGTGACGGCGGTCCTCTCCCTTGAGCGCGTCGGCGTCGCCGTCGGCGAGCGTCCGGCGGTGGGGCTCGTGGTCCGTGGCGTAGACCACCGTCACACCATCCGCCTCGAGGCGATAGCCGAGCGCGAGCGCGGGATGATTGAGGTACTGGGCGGTCACCCGGACGTCCTCGATCGCGAAGGCCCCCTCCACGAGATCGTGGAAGCGCAGCGTCCCCGCGAACTGCTCGAGGCTGACCGGGAAGTAGGTGTACTGCATCTGGCCGGCGAGCGCGTCGCGCACCGACTCGCGGAACCCGCGCGGGGCGTAGACGTCCCACTCGTCGCCTTCAGCGAGCAGCGGGGCGAAGAACGGAAACCCCTGGATGTGGTCCCAGTGGGTATGGGTGATCAGGATGTGGCCGCGCAGCGGCCCGGTCCGCGCCGCCTCCAGGGCCTGGCCGAGACCGTGGATGCCGGTCCCGCAGTCGAGGATCAGGAGCGTGCCGGCGGCCGAGCGCACCTCGACGCACGAGGTGTTGCCTCCGTAGCGGACGGTGGACGGGCCCGCCTTCGCGATCGACCCGCGGGTCCCCCAGAACCGCACGCGCATGGCGATCCGGCGGAGACCCCGGTTAGATCACGCCGCGATGGGAGAGATCGGCGATCTGCTCCTTCGTGTAGCCGAGCGCGGTCAGGATCTCCTCGTTGTCCTGGCCCAGCTCCGGCGCGGCGGCCCGGATGGGCAGGCGCCGCGCGCCGTGCGAGACCGGGTGGCCGAGGATGGTGAGATCGCCCAGCACCGGCGAGTGGACCGGCTGCGCCATCTCGAGGTGGCGCACCTGCGGATCCGCGAACGCCTCGTCCACGCGGTAGATCGGGCCGCAGGGCACGCCCGCGTCGTTCAGGATGCGGATCCACTCGGCGCTGGGCTTCTGCCGGGTGACCGGCATCAGCACCTCCATCAGCTCGTCCCGGTTGGCGGAGCGCGCCTTGGCGGTGGCGAAGCGCGGATCGGTCCGGAGGTCCGGGCGCTCGATCGCGCGGCAGAACCGCTCGTAGAGCTCATCGCCCGACGCCGCGATGTTGATGTGGCCGTCCTTCGTCTCGAACACGCCGGTGGGGATCCCGGTCGGGTGGTTGTTCCCGGCCTGCGGCGGGACCTCCCCGCTCATCAGCCAGCGCGAGGCCTGGAAGTCGAGCATCGAGAGCATCGCCTCGAGCAGCGAGGTGTGCACCCACTTGCCGAGACCGGTCGTCTCGCGCTCGATCAGCGCCACCAGGATGCCCTGGGCGAGGAGAATGCCCGAGCAGAGATCGGCGACCGGTATGCCTACCCGCACCGGCCCCTGCCCCGGAATACCGGTGATGGACATGAGCCCCCCCATCCCCTGCGCGATCTGATCGACACCGGGCCGGTCCCGATACGGGCCGCTCTGGCCGAAGCCCGAGATGCTGCCGTAGATCAGGCGCGGATTGAGCGCCCGGAGGTCCTCGTAGTCGATGCCGAGGCGTCGCTTGACGTCCGGCCGATAGTTCTCGACCACGACGTCCGCGGTGCGGGCGAGCTGCTTGAAGATGGCCACGGCCTCGGCCTCGCGCAGGTTCAGGGTCAGCGCCTGCTTGCCGCGGTGCAGGTTCTGGAAGTCGAAGCCGTGGCGGTTGCCGCCCATGCCGTCGCCCGAGCGCCCGCCGGGCATCTCGATCTTGATGGCCCGCGCGCCCCAGTCCACCAGCTGGCGCACGCAAGTGGGACCGGCGCGCGCGCGGGTGAGGTCGAGCACGGTGTAGCGTCCGAGCGGCAGGGCGGCGTTGTCGGCCATGTGAGTGCGGGCCTCCCGGCAGAATCTAGCACGCCCGCCGGGGAGCGCAATCGGCTAGGATGCACGCCGGGAGGGGCCCCCTCATGATCCTCGAGCGGTTCAAGGTTCCCGAGAAGGACCAGGTGCTGGTTTCGGAGGCCGCCCTGCGTCAGACCGTCACCCAGATCTTCGAGAAGGTCGGGGTGAGCCCGGAGGACGCGGCCGACGCCGCCGACGTGCTGACCATGACCGACCTGCGCGGCGTCGAGACGCACGGCGTCTCGAACATGCTGCGCGCCTACGTCCGCGACTACAAGGCGGGCAAGCTCGAGCCCCGGCCGGGCTGGCGGATCGAGCGGGAGTCGCCCGCCACCGCGGTGATCGACGCCGGGCGGCGGCTCGGCATCATCGTGGGGCCGAAGGCGATGCGCCTGGCCATCGAGAAGGCGCGTCGGGTCGGCGTCGGAGTGGTGGCCGTGCACAACAGCGGTCACTTCGGCGCGATCGGTCACTTCGCGATGCAGGCCGCGCGCGAGGACATGGTCGGTGTCTGCTTCACCGCCGCCGGCCTGCACGTGGTGCCCACCTTCGGCGCGAAGCCGCTCCTCGGCACCAATCCGATCGCGGTGGCCGCGCCGGCCCGTCACGAGGCGCCGCTGCTCTTCGACGCGGCGACGTCGGCCATCGCGGGCAACAAGATCCGCCTGGCCATGCGGATCGGCTCGCCGCTGCTCGCGGGCTGGATCACCGACAAGGAAGGCACCCCGATCATGGAAGAGAAGCCGGTCTTCGACCGCGGGGACTTCTACCAGGCACCGCTGGGCGGCACCCGCGAGCAGGGCTCGCACAAGGGCTACGGCTTCGCGATGATGGCCGAGGTGCTCTCCACGCTGCTGGCCGGCGCGCTGCCGACCATGCTGGCCCCCGCGAGCGGATCCAAGAACCAGTTCGCGGCCTACGACATCAAGGCGTTCACCGAACTCGAGCGGTTCAAGGACACCATGGACCAGATGCTCCGGACCCTGCGCACCGCCGCGCCGGCGCCCGGGCAGGAGCGCGTCCTCTATCCCGGGCTGTCCGAGGCGGAGGAGGTCGCGCATCGCCAGGCCCACGGGATCCCGCTGCACAAGGAAGTCATCCAGTGGTTCGGCGAGTGCACCGCCGAGATGGGCCTGCCACCGCTCGTGACCCTGGGCTGAGCCGCCGGGGCCTGAGCCGGTATACTCGGGGCGTGGCGGACCCGGTGACGATCGATCTCCTCTACGGGCGCGGCACGCTGCCGGTGTCGCCGCCGCCCGGCTGCCTGCCGACGGTCATCGAGAAGCGCGCGATGCCGGTGCTGGCGGATCCGCCGGCCGCCGTCGCGCACGCGCTGGCCAGGCCCGTAGGCTGCGCGCCCCTGAGCGACCTGGCGCGCGGCAAGCGCTCGGCCTGCATCCTCATCTGCGACATCACCCGGCCGGTGCCGAACGGCCTCTTCCTCCCGGCGCTGATCCGGACGCTCCTCGAGGCGGGCGTGCCGCGCGCGGGCATCACGGTACTCGTCGCGACCGGCCTCCACCGGCCGAACGAGGGCCAGGAGCTGGCCGAGCTGGTGGGTGATCGGTGGGTGCTCGACACGGTGACGGTGGCCAATCACGACGCGACGGTGGACGGCGATCACGTCCTGGTCGGGCGGACGCCGGCCCGCGGCACCGTGGTGCGGCTCGACCGGCGTCTCGTCGAGGCCGACGTGCGGATCGCGACCGGGCTCGTGGAGCCGCACTTCATGGCGGGCTGGTCGGGCGGACGCAAGGTGATCGCTCCGGGCGTCGCGCACGCCGAGACCATCACCACGTTCCACAACGCCGCCTTCATGGCGCACCCGCGCGCGGCCAACTGCGTGCTGGACGGCAACCCCCTGCACGAGGAGCAGCTCGCCATCGTCGGCATGCTGGGCGGCGCGCTGGCGCTGAACACCGTGATCGACGACCGGCGGCGCCTGGCATTCGTGAACTTCGGCGAGGTGGCGACGAGCCATCTGCAGGCGGTGGCCTTCGCGCGCACGTATGCCCAGGTTCCGGTGGCCCGACGCTTCCGCACCGTGGTCACGAGCGCCGCGGGTTACCCGCTCGACCGAACCTACTACCAGACCGTGAAGGGCATGGTGGGCCCGCTCGATATCCTGGAGCCGGGCGGCGATCTCATCGTGGCCTCCGCGTGCTCGGAGGGGATGGGCTCGAAGCACTATGTCGAGGCGCAGCGGCGGCTCGTGGAGCTGGGACCGGAGGGCTTCGCCTCCAGCATCGCGCACAAGCCGCACGCCGACATCGACGAGTGGCAGACCCAGATGCAGCTCAAGCCCATGCGGGTCGGCCGCGTGCGCCTCTACACCGACGGCCTCGGCGAGATGGACGGGGCCCTGACCGGGGTGGAGCGGGTCCCTGATCTCAGCGCCGCGGTCGCGGACAGCATGGCCCGCCACCGTGATCCCCACGTGGCGTTCGTTCCCGAGGGCCCCTACGTGGTCCCGGTCCACCAGGAGGCGTGATGTTCGACGCGGTCGTCGTCGGGGCCGGATTCGCCGGGCTCTACATGCTCCACCGTCTGCGCGGCCTGGGCTTCACGGTCCGGGTCTACGAGGGCGGCGGTGGCGTCGGCGGCACGTGGTACTGGAACCGCTATCCGGGCGCGCGCTGCGACGTCGAGAGCATGGACTACTCGTACTCGTTCTCGGAGGAACTGCAGCAGGAGTGGCGCTGGACCGAGCGCTACTCGGCCCAGCCGGAGATCTTGAAGTACGCGAACCACGTGGCGGACCGCTTCGACCTGCGACGCGACATCCAGTTCGACACGCGCGTGACGTCGGCCGTGTTCGACGAGGCGACCGATCGCTGGCGCATCGAGACCGACCGCGGCGACCGCGTGTCGGCGCGCTTCTGCATCATGGCCACCGGCTGCCTCTCGGACGCGCAAGTGCCGGACTTCAGGGGGCTCGACTCCTTCGAGGGCGCGTGGTATCACACCGGCCGCTGGCCGCACGAGGGCGTGGACTTCACCGGCCGGCGGGTCGGGGTCATCGGCACCGGGTCCTCGGCGATCCAGTCCATCCCGCTCATCGCGAAGCAGGCCGCGCAGCTCTACGTCTTCCAGCGCACCCCGAACTACAGCATGCCCGCGCAGAACGCGCCGCTCGATCCCGAGTACGAGCGGAGCGTGAAGGCCAGCTACGCCGACTTCCGCCGCCAGGCGCGCGAGTCGCGCGTGGGCTTCGTGACGGAACGGAGCGGCGACTCCGCGCTCGCGGTGCCCGCCGAGGAGCGGGAGCGCGAGTACGAGAAGCGCTGGAGTCGAGGCGGTCTCGGGTTCTCCGCCGCCTACACCGATCTGCTCACGAGCCAGGAGGCCAACGACACCGCGGCGCGCTTCTTCCGAGAGAAGATCCGCACGATCGTGCGGGAGCCGGCGGTGGCCGACCTGCTCTGCCCGCAGAGCTACCCGCTGGGCACCAAGCGCCTCTGCGTGGACACCGGCTACTACGCCACCTTCAACCGTGACAACGTCACGCTGGTGGACGTGCGCAAGACCCCGGTCGAGGCGATCACCTCGAAGGGCGTGCGCGTGGGCGGCGTGGAGTACGCGGTCGACGACCTCGTCTTCGCCACCGGCTTCGACGCGATGACCGGGGCCCTGCTCAACATCGACATCCGGGGGCGGGGCGGGCGGCGCCTCGACGTGGAGTGGGCCGGCGGGCCGCGCACCTATCTCGGGCTCGCGATCGCCGGCTTCCCGAATCTGTTCGCGATCACCGGCCCGGGCAGCCCGTCGGTGCTCAGCAACATGATCGTGTCGATCGAGCAGCACGTGGACTGGATCGCCGACTGCATGGCCTACCTGCGGGCGACCCGCCTCGCCATCATCGAGGCGAGCGCCGCGGCGCAGGAGGCGTGGGTACAGCACGTCAACGAGGTGGGCCACATGACGCTCTACCCGCTCGCCCCTTCCTGGTACATGGGCGCGAACATCCCGGGCAAGCCGCGGGTGTTCATGCCGTACATCGGCGGGGTCGGCGTCTACCGTCAGAAGTGCGACGAGGTCGCCGCGGCGGGCTACGACGGCTTCACGCTGAGCGCGTGAGGCCGCTCGCTCAGCTCGAGGCGGAGGCGGTGGCCGCGCGCCAGATGCGGCGCGCGTCCTTGTCGATGTTGAGCGCGACGATCGTGGCGACCGCCAGGAGCCCACACGCCAGCACGTACGCCGGGCCGTAGCCGCCGGTCATCTCGAACATCGCCCCGGCCAGCCAGGAGCCGAGCGCCGACCCCGTCTGGTGCACCAGGAAGATCAGGCCGAAGACCGAGCTGACCGAGAAGCGGCCGTAGATGTCGGCGGTGAGCGCGGAGGTCATCGAGCCGGTGCCGGCCAGCGTGATCCCGCCCAAGGCCGCGATGACCATCAGCGCACCCGGGTTGTCGCGGATGAGGAAGAGCCCGGTGAAGATGACGATGCGGCCCGCGTAGATCCCGGCGAGCACCGGGCGGCGCCCGAACCGATCCGACAGCGCGCCCAGCATGACCGTGAACCCGATGCTCGAACCCCCCAGCACGCCCAGCGCCCACGAGGCGACCATCGGGGTGTACCCGTGGTCGGTGAGCATCGGAATGCCGTGCGCGGAGAGCAGGCTCATCGAGAAGCCGCAGGTGAAGAAGGAGCCCGCGAGCTGCCAGAATGCGAGGGTCTTGAGCGCCTCGCCCGCGCTGACCCGCTCGACCGACGCGGCGGGAGCGCCGGCCACCCGCGGCTCGCCGTCGGCGGTGAGCCCGACCGACTCCGGGGAGTCGCGCAGCACCCAGAGGCAGAGCGGCAGCGAGATGACCAGGATCAGGCCCGCGATCACCACGTACGTCGTGCGCCAGCCGGTGGTCAGCACGAGCCAGGTCACCGCGGGCACCAGCAGGCTCATCCCGGTCATCGACGCGCTGCCGAGCACCGAGAGCGCGGTCCCGCGCCGCCGGCTGAACCAGCGCGCGACGACGCCGGAGGCGATCACCGGCCCGGTCCCGGCCAGGCCCAGCGGCACCAGTACCCCGTAGACCGCGGTGAACTCCCAGACGTTTCGCACCATCGCGGTCAAGATCAGCGAGGCCACCAGCAACAGGGTGCCCGCCGAGGCGACTATCCGGACACTGAACCTATCCAGGGCCATGCCGGCGAGCGGCATGAAGACACCGTAGAGGAAGAGGCTCAGCGCGATCACCGCCGAGAAGCTGGCCCGGTCGAGGTTGAGATCGGCCACGATCGGTTTCAGGAAGGGTCCGACCGCGTGGCGCACCCCGGTCGACATGAAGGTGGTGACCGAGAAGGCTCCCACCACCCACCAGCCGTAGAAAACCTTCTGGTCGCGAATCCGGTCGCGCATGTCTCTCGACTATATCCTATCCGGCGGATCAGAAACTCGGCTTGGTCGAGAACGGCGTCAGTTGGAGCTCGTGCGTCCAGCAGGATCGGTCCTGGGTGTGGAGGTAGTAGAACGCCTCCGCGATCTTCACCGGATTCATGACGAGCTCCGGCTGCTTCTGCGCCCTCGGCAGCGCGCGGGTCCCCGGCGAGTCGATGAGGCCGTCGATCACGACGTTGGCCACGTGCACGCCGTGCTCGGAATATTCCTCGGTCAGCACCTGCGCCAGCGTGCGCATCATCACGCGCGGATAGTAGAGCGATTGCCCGGTGAGCCGCTTGCGGCCGCGTAGGGACGACGAGTTGTTGGAGATCAGGAACGAGCCGGCCCCCCGCTTGCGCATGGCGGGCAAGACCTCCTTGGCGACCAGGAACGGTCCGCGGCTCGCGATGTGCTGCGCGGTCTCGAGGATCTCGAGGGGGATATGCTCCAGCAGCTCCTTGTCGGGCGGGAGGTCACGCCCCTCGAGGTAGCCCGCGTTGTAGACCAGGACCTCCGGGTCACCCACCTTCTCGCGAATCGCGGCGAACGCCTTCGAGATGGACGCCTCCGACACCAGGTCCAGCTCGATGATCAGGCTCTCGCCGCCCTGCGCGCGGATGGCCTGCTGGAGCGCCTCCGCGTTGGCGGCATGTCGAGTGGTGAGCACGACCGCGAAGCCCTCCTGGGCGAACTTCTGGGCGATGGCGCCGCCGACGCCCCAGCGCACGCCGACGGGCAGATCGCGATCGTCGAGCGCCTTGCCGTGAGCCAGTCGGGTATTGCGGCCGTCCGCCTGCCACTTGGAGGTCGCCCCCACCACCACGGCGACCGGTCGACGAGTCGAGCTCATTGAGGATTCTCCTTTGGGCCGCCGCCGAAGAACTCCAGCAGCAGCCGATTGACCTCGGGAGCGTTCTCGTAGGCCGACCAGTGGCCGGCCCGGGGGATGCGGTGAAGGTCGAGCGTGCCGCCCACCGCCTCGCGGATCTCGCCGATCAGCAGACCGGACGGGCGGAACGCGGAGTCGTCGCGCTCGCCCCACAGCAGCCGGACCCGGCCGCCGCGGCGCGCGACCTCGGCGAGGTCTCCCAGGAGCGTCCCGCCGCCGCTGACCTTTCGACTATCGAAACGAGTTCTCCGCACGCAGTCCGCCTGGATGTCGAGCGTCTCCTCGGAGACGCTCGCCGGGTCGCTCAGCATGTTCACCAGCAGGTTGTGGCGGCAGATCTCGCGGAAGAGGCGCTCGTCGCCGGCGGCCTCCTTGTAGCTGCGGATCGGCCGCTCGCCGAACTTCCGCATCGGGAAGCCGCCGGGCGAGATCAGCCCGAGATGGCTCACCCGCGGACCCAAGCGCCGGGCCATGTTCGCCGCGATCGCGGCCCCGAACGAGAAGCCGGCGAGCCGCAGCGGGGCCGCGCCAGGCACGGCTTCGAGGAGCAGGGCGTGGACCAGGTCGAGGTACTGGGGACCGGTGGTCTCGCGCGGGACCGACGCCGAGTCGCCGTACGAGGGGTGATCGAGCGCGTGCACCGTGAAACGCTCCGAGAGCGGCCCGACGTTGCGGACCCAGTGCTTCCACGAGCCCATCCCGCCGTGGAAGAGCACGAGATCCGGTCCGCGGCCGGACCGGTGCACCGCCATGCGCGGAGCCGGATTGGTGGTCACCGGGAGCGGTCGAGCGAGCCGGGTCAGGCCGTCTCGAGGACGTCGTAGATCGCGCGCTCGAGCTGGCCGTAGACCTTCAGCGACCGCTCGTCGGCGAACGGAAGGACCTGGGTCATGATCAGCCCGGTGACGCGCTTCGCCGGATCGAGCCAGTAGTAGGTGTTGAAGATCCCGCCCCAGCTCACCGTGCCCGCGCTGCGGCCATTCGGGCCCGGCTCCATGTTGAGCATGTAGCCGAGGCCCCAGCGGATCTGCGCGCCGGGGAAGAGATCGACGTCGTTCGAGCGCGCGGGCGCCTGGGTCTTCAGGATGCCGGCCGGGATGTCGCCGATGTGGTTCCGGTTCATCAGGGCGACCGTCTCCGGGCGCAGCAGCCGCGCGCCCTTGAAGGCGCCGCCGTTGAGCAACATCTGCAGGAAGTCGAGGTAGTCGCGGCTCGTGGAGTAGAGCCCGCCGCCCCCGGCGTAGAACTCGGGAACGAACGGGGTCTCGAGGGGCAGCGGCGTGAGCGACCCGTCGGCCTGGCGCTGATGCACGCTCGCCTGCCGGGCGCGCTGCTCGGTCGAGATGACGAAGCCGGAGTCCTGCATGCCGAGCGGCCCGAAGATCTTGTCGCGGAAGTAGGCGTCGATCCCCTGCCCGCTGATCGCCTCGACGAGGCGACCGACCCAGTCGATGTTCACGCCGTACTCCCACTTGTCGCCCGGGTCGAAGACCAGCGGCATGCGGAGGGCCGCGATCTTCCCGGTGCTGGTCGAGGGCATCCCCGACACCCGGACGTATCGCACGGTGTCCGGATCCCAGATCTCGTAGCTGAATCCAGCGGTGTGGGTCAGCAGGTGGCGCAGCGTGATCGGCCGCGCGGCGGGGCGGAGCCGCGGCGCCCCCGCCGCGTCGAAGCCCTCCAGCACCTGCGGCGAGCCGAGCGCGGGATCGATGTTGGGCACCGGATCCTCGAGCGTGAGCTTGCCCTGCTCGACCAGCTGCATCGCGGCCACGCAGGTCACCGCCTTGGTCATGGAGGCGATGCGAAAGACGGTGTCGAGCGTCATCGCGGGCCCCTGGCCGAGGTCGCGGGGGCCGAAGGCGCCCTCGTAGAGCAGCCCCTTGTCGGTGGCCGCCATCGCCACCACCCCGGGGATCTCCCGAGCGTCCACCGCCTGCCGCAGCACCGCGTCGACTCGAGCCCGTGACGACATGGTGCTCCCCTGGGCGAAGATCCGGCGGGCGGTCGTCGCGCCTCCGATCGAGGCGGCGGCAACCGCGGCGGCTCCCTTGAGCAGGTCCCGGCGGCTGTGCGGCGTGGACGTCATGATCGGTGCTCCTTCCAGCTCGCGGCTACCGGTTGAGGTGGCGGAGCGGCAATCCGGGTCGAGGCCACTCGAACGAGACGAGGGTGCCACCCATCGACAGGGTCGCGTAGGCGGTCCGGAGATCGCGACCGCCGAAGCAGACGTTCGTGACCATCATGTCGGGAAGCATGTACTGGTCGACGCGGCTGCCGTCCGGCCAGATGTCGCTCACCGCGCCGGTGATGAGCGTGGCCACGCAGACGTGACCCTCGCCGTCCACCGCGAGCGAATCGAACATCTGGTAGCCGCCGAGCCCGGCGACCACCGTCCCCTTCTCGCCGCGATACGCCCCGTTGGCCGACTCGATCTGGCCGGGTCCGGAGAGACGGAAGGACCAGCAGCGGGCGGTCGGCGTCTCGACCACGTAGAGCGTACGCTCGTCCGGCGACAGCCCGATCCCGTTGGGGCGCTCCAGCGGGAAGATCGCCTCGCGGATCATCGACCCGTCGGCCTTCGCGTAGTAGACGACCCCACGGTCGTTGTCCCGCTCGCGCGTCTTGCCGAGGTCGGTGAACCAGAAACCTCCCGCGCCGTCGAACACGAGATCGTTGGGCCCGCGCAGCCGCTGGCCGTCGCAGCGATCGTAGAGCGTGTCGAACTTGCCGGTCTCCGGATCCACCACCTGGATGCTGCCGGTCACGTAGTCGTCGGCCTGGAGCACCGGGAACAGCTTGCCCGGGCGCTCCATGAACCTGAGCCCGCCGTTGTTGGTGACGTAGATCTTGCCGCCGGGACCCATCGCGGCGCCGTTGGGACCGCCGCCGAGCTTGGCGATGACGTGGATCTTGCCGTCCGGGGTGACCCGCGACAGCGTGCGCCGCTCGATCTCGACGAGGATGACCGAGCCGTCCGGCATGGCGACCGGGCCCTCGGGAAAGCGCAAGCCCGAGGCGATCTGCTTGAGCGCGGGGGTGAGCGTCGCCATCAGGAGCCGGCCTTGCGGATCAGCTGAGCGTAGCGGTCGAGCACCGGCAGCACCTCGTCGGCCTTGGCGGGCAGCAGGTTGAAGATGACGCGGGCCACGCCGGCATCGCGGTAGCGGTCGATGGCCCCGATCTCCTCGGGCACGCCGAAGACGGTGACCGGTAGCGTGGCCGGATCGCGTCCGGCCTCCGCGGTCATCTTGCGGAACTCGGGCAGCAGCGCGAGCACGTCTCCGTAGGCGGGCCGGCGGGCGTGCGGCACCCAGCCGTCGCCGTAGGCGATCGCCCGGCGCGCCCCGTAGGGAAAAGCGCCGCCCACGATCACCGGCGGGTGTGGCTTCTGCACCGGCTTGGGCCACGTCATCATCGGAGGGAACTTGACGAACTCGCCGGTGTACTCGGGCTTCGACCTGGTCCAGATCGCCTTCATCGCCTCCACGCGCTCCCGCATCACCCGGAAGCGCGACTTGAACTCGGTCCCGTGGTCGGCCATCTCCTCCGCGTTCCAGCCCGCGCCGATGCCGAAGAGAAAGCGCCCGCCCGAGACCTGGTCGAGGCTCGCCACCGCCTTGGCGGTCTGGATCGGATCGCGCTGGACGACCAGACAGACACCGGTGGCGACCTGGAGCCTGGACGTCGCGGCGGCGGCCGCCGCGAGGGTGACGAACGGATCCATCACGTCGTAGTACTTCTTCGGCAGGTCGCCGCCCTGGGGAAAGGCCGAGGCCCGCGAGAGCGGGATGTGCGAATGCTCCGGCGCCCAGAGCGAGCCGAAGCCGCGCTCTTCCAGCGCCCGGCCGAGGTCCGCCGGCCCGATCGAGTAGTCGGTGAAGAAGATCGCCGCGCCGAACTCCATGTCCGGTCCCCTTTCGTATGCGGCGAGAATCTACGCCCGTCGGCCGGGCGGGTCAACCGTGCTAGGATTCCGGGCGACGCGCGATCTGCCCAGGAGGAATCCATGACGACGAAGTCCATGGCCCGGCTCGCGGTGGTGGTGGCGTTCGGCGCGCTGTTCGCGCCGCCGACGGGCGCTCTCGCCCAGGAGACGATCCGCGTCGGCTGCCCCACCAAGACCTACTTCCCGACCATCCTCGCCACCGTGGCGAAGGAGAAGGGTCTGTTCGAGAAGGAAGGGCTCCGGCCGGAGATCACCGTCTACCGCGGCGGTGGCGAGACCTTCGAGGCGATCGCGGCGAACTCGGCCGACCTCGGCCCGGTCGCGGTCCCGCTCGTGGCGACCTCCCGGAAGCGCGGCGTGTTGACGAAGATCGTGGGCGGCAACGGCGACGAGTGGTCGGGCTGGATCCTCGGAGTTCGGACCGCCTCGCCGATCAAGTCGGCGAAGGAGCTGGACGGCAAGAAGGTCGGCATCACCTCGGCCGGCTCCGGCACCGACACCCTGGCGCTCTGGGCGCAGAGCGAGGCCCACGTGACCTTTCAGCGAGTAGGCGTGGGCGGCGGCGGCCTCGTGCCAAACCTGCTCAACGACAACCTGGCCGCCGCGGTCATCTACTCGCCGCTCAGCTACCAGGTCGTCTCCGAGGGCAAGGTGCGCGTGCTGATGGACTTCGCCACTGCGATGCCGCCGAATCTCATCGGCGGCTGGGCCGCCACCGAGAAGAACCTGAACGAGCGGCGCCCCTTCATCCAGCGGGGGCTGAACGCGCTCTACGGAGCGCTCGAGTACATGCGCAACAATCCGGACTACGCGATCCGGACCATCGCGGCCAACAACGAGCTGCCGATGGAGATCGCCAAGATGGAGTACGAGAAGACCTTCCTCCGGCTCTCCCGCGACGGGAAGATGACCCTCGCCTCGGTGGAGAAGGCCATGGAGCTGGCCGCCGCGAGCGGCGTGAAGGACATGGCGCCGGCCTCCGAGGTCTTCATGAACATGCCGATCACCCCGACGAAGCCGTAAGGAGCGTCCCAGGCCGATGCGGCGGCACGAGCGTCTGATCGTCGCCGCCGCCATCCTCGGCCTCTTCGCGCTCTGGGAGGGGCTCGCGCGGACGGGCCTGCTCGACGCGAGCCTCGCGCCCGCGCCGAGCACCGTGCTGGGCTCGCTGATCCGGCTGGTCGGCCGGCCGGAGGTGCGGGCGAGCCTCTGGGTCACCGCCTGGGAGGTATCGGCCGCCTTCCTGGTCGCGCTGCCGACCGGCCTCCTGCTGGGCTTCACCCTGGCCGAGGTGTCGGTGCTGGGCGCGCTGTTCCGCCCGCTGGTCAACTTCCTGTTCGGGGTGCCCAAATCCATCTTCCTTCCGGTGTTCATCCTGATCTTCGGGGTGAGCATCCCGCAGAAGATCGCGTTCGGCGTCTTCACCACCGTCTTCGTGCTAATCATGGGCGGCATCGCGGCGGTGCAGTCGGTGCCGCGGGAGCTGATCACGGTGAGCCGCGTCTACGGAGCGAGCCGCGGCCAGATCATCCGCGAGATCTACCTGCCCGCGATGGCCCCGATCCTGCTCGAGTCGGCCCGGCTCGGCATGGTGTTCAACATCACCGCGGTGCTCCTGTGCGAGATCTACGGGGCGCGCGACGGCATCGGCTACCGCATCGCGGCGTGGGGCGAGAATCTCCAGATGCCGCAGCTCTACGCCGCGCTGGTGATCGTGGCCGCCGCCGCGGTGGCGGTCAACGAGGCGCTGCGCGCGGTCGAGACGCGGCTCGGCGCCTGGCGGCAGCGCACGTGACGCGCGCCCTCGTCGCGATCCGCGGGGTCTCACAGCGGTTCGGCGCGGACGGGACCAGCGTGACCGCGCTCGACTCGATCGACCTCGAGATCCCGGACGGCCAGTTCGTGGCGGTGGTGGGCCCGAGCGGGTGCGGCAAGTCCACGCTGCTCTCGCTGGTCGCGGGCCTGCGGCTGCCCTCGGCCGGGACCGTGCTCTGCGACGGCGAGCCGGTGACCGCCCCGATGCCCCGCAAGGTGGGCGTGATCTTCCAGGAGGCCAACCTCCTGCCCTGGCTCTCCGCGGTCGACAACGTGGCCTTCCCGCTCAAGCTCCGGCGGGTCGCGAAGGCCGAGCGGCTGGCCGCGGCCCGTCGCATGCTCGAGCTGACCGGCCTCGCCGGCTTCGAGGGCCGCCTGCCGCACGAGCTCTCCGGCGGCATGAAGCAGCGGGTGGCCATCGCCCGGGGACTGGTGCAGAACCCGGCGGTCCTGCTGATGGACGAGCCCTTCGCCTCGCTGGACGAGCAGACCCGCATGGTGCTGGGCGACGAGCTGCTGCGCATCTGGTCGGAGACCCGCAAGACCGTGCTCTTCGTCACCCACAGCCTGAACGAGGCGGTGTACCTGGCCGACCGCGTCGTGGTGCTGAGCGCCCGGCCCGGGCGCGTGGTGGACGACGTGGACGTCGACCTGCCGCGCCCGCGCAGCTTCGCGATGAGCGCGGGCGAGCGGTTCGGGGCGCTCAAGGACCGCATCTGGCAGCACATCAAGGGCGCGGAGCGGCGATGACCTGGCTCGAGCGGCACCTGCGCCTGGGCCAGGCCGTCCTCTATCTCGCGATCCTCGCCGCGTGGGAGATCCTGCCGCGCGCCGGCGTGGTGCCCCGCCTCTTCGTGCCGCCGCTCAGCGAGGCGCTCGGGGCCTTGCTGGCCGACCATCGCGAATACCTCGGCAGCCTTCCCACCACCTTCGGCGAGATCTTCGTCTCCTACGTCGTCGTCTGCGGCGGCGGCATCCTGCTCGGCCAGCTCGTGGGGTCGTCGGCGACCGCCCGGCGCATGCTGCTGCCGGTGCTGCGCAGCGCGTACGCGGTGCCGCTGGTGGTGCTCTACCCGGTGATGATGGTGTGGTTCGGGCTCGGCTCGCAGTCCAAGATCGCCTTCGCCTCGATCTACGCCTTCATCCCCACCATGCTGACCGCGGTAGCGGGCGTCGCCGCGCTGAGCCCCGCGCTCGCCGAGACCGCGCGCGCCTTCGGGGCCACCCGCGGCCAGCAGATCCTCTACGTCGCTCTGCCCGCGAGCCTGCCCTCCATCGTGGCCGCGCTCCGCCTGGGCGGGGCCCTGGTCATCGTGGGAGTGATCGTGGCCCAGATGCTCGGCTCGGCCGAGGGGCTGGGCTTTCTCATCACCCGGCATCGCACGCTGCTGAACAGCCCCGGAGTCTATGCCGGCATCGTGCTGGTGCTGCTGATCACCGGGATGCACGAGGTCCTTCTTCGCCGCCTGGAGCGGAAGGTGGCGGCGTATCGCCAAGGAGCGTAAGGCCATGGCCCAGCAGGCGCTCACGACCACCGTGGTGGGCAGCTACCCTCAGCCCGACTGGCTCGTGGATCGGACGATGCTGTCTCTGGGCGTCCCGCGCGTGCGCATGCAGGCGATGTGGCGGGTGCCCGAGCCGTTCCTCGAGCAGGCCCAGGACGACGCCACCATCGTGGCCATCCGCGAGATGGAGCGCGCCGGGATCGACATCATCAGCGACGGGGAGATCCGGCGCGAGAGCTACTCGAATCGATTCGCGACCGCCCTCGACGGGATCGACGTGGCGAACCCCGGGGTGATCACCGACCGCAACGGCAACCAGACCCACGTGCCGCGGGTGATCGGACGCGTGCGGCGGACGCGACCGGTCGAGCTGCGCGACATGCAGTTCCTCCGCCGCCACACCGACCGGCCG
>Ga0210384_10001655_pt1 | contig 29455 bp, 43 predicted proteins | sample IncBWH2MmetaG_FD_160574 | JGI IMG/M metagenome (GOLD analysis project Ga0210384, IMG submission 160574) | Forest soil microbial communities from Barre Woods Harvard Forest LTER site, Petersham, Massachusetts, United States - Inc-BW-H-2-M | ecosystem: Environmental > Terrestrial > Soil >...
CGGGGCATCCGTGGATGGCCGTCGGGCGCAACGGTGAACTCGACATAGGTATCGCCCTGAATCCCTTTTCTATCCGCGTCCGAAGGGTAGGCGGGCGGGTAAGCCTTCGAAAGCCGCGGCGGGTCCCGATCTTCGTATTCTTTTCCGAGCAATACGTGCGGCAACAGCCGCTCGTTGAGCTTCGCCTGACTGTATTCGGCCTGAAGCTCCGATGAGAATTGCAAGGAATTCGGCGTGAGCATCGGCTCCAGCTTGTCGGCAATTTCTTTGCCGCGCGCCTCTCCATTCTGGGCGGCCAGCGATGCCCAGGCATGGGCGTTGGTATTGCTGACTGCAACGCCCTCTCCGCGCGTGTACATGACGGCAAGGTTGTACTGTGCATGCGGTTGACCCAGTTCCGCCAACTCCTTGAATTGTTGAAATGCAGTGGCGAAATCGCCTTTTTCGTAGGCCTTCGTCGCCGAGTACAGGTCGGCCCTGGCCGGTGTCGAGCCTAGAAATGCGGCAACCGCAACGAGCGTGATGAAAAATCGCATGGCGGTGCTCACGGCCGCCGGGGACGCTGCTTCGCCGAAATTGACTTAATGATCAGCCGCCGCCGTTGCTTGGGATCGAGCGGCTTCTGTGCCGATGCTAAAGCCTGCGCCATGAGTTTCTTCACGGCCGGTTGCTCCAGAGCGTGTGGCTCGGTGAGAACGATGTGGCGAACCTTGGTGCCGCTTCCCTGGAGTACCTTGTCCGGATCGGGCAGCTTCGCGCCCTGCAAGAAAAACAGGCTGACCCAGCGGGGATAAACGGCAATCGAAAAAATCGCCTCCGATGCTTTGTCGCTCGGTCCAAAGCCGATTGCCAGCGCATTGTAGTTGTCATACACAAGTTCGATTGCGCCCGGCAGTCGCTTGCGAAGGCGCGCAAGCGCCGCACGAGCAGATGCCGCAACCCGCGGTTCGAATTTTGCCAGGAAGAATCCAAGCTGCTGTGCGGGGGTTGGATCTGACATCTCAGAGCTCTTAGTGTTCGGTCGATTTGCGTTTGCGTGTGGCAATCTGCCAGGTGTTGCCCCATGGATCTTTGACCATGCCGCGGCGGTCGCCGTAGGGCGTATCCGATGGAGGCTCAATCGACCGCGCGCCCGCCTCTACCGCGCGCTGCCAGGTGACATCTGCATTCTCCACGTATACGTACAGGCACGCCGTCATGGCATCGCGTATCCCGGCGTCACTGATCATGATGATAGAGTCACCGAGCTTTAGCTCGGCCGGCGCCTGCGGATGATAGTCGCCATCGGCGCCAAAGACTTTCTTGATGAATTCGACCAGTTTTTCCGCACCCGGAACGATGATTCGGGGCGTCACCGTGTGCCATCCAGGAGGCTTGAAGTTGGAGCGCTTCGCCATGTGTACCTCGCATACCGATAAAATAGCCGGTTATGCGGGCCGATAAAAGAGTGTATTCGCGCAATAAAAGGTGTCAGATGTCATACGTTAGCCTGCTGACTTCATCCCGGGACCGGAGGCGCCTGATGGGACGATTTATTTTTGCGATTTATCTTTTCGCATTCACGGGCGCCTTTGCGGCGGCCGATCCTTCGCCGCCGCTGGTCATCACGGACGTCACTCTCATCGATGGGACCGGCGCGGCTCCTCGGTCTCATATGACCATCAGGATCGAAGGCGGTCATCTTGTGGCGATCGCACGAGGCTCCTCGAAAACATTGACGGGAGATGTGAAGATCGACGGAACTGGGCGATTTCTCGTCCCGGGGTTTTTCGATAACAACGCACACTTGACGGTGTACGGTCAGCCGGCGCGGCGCGATACGTCGGCGAAGTATGGCGACCGAAATGAAGAGTTGGCGCTGGAGTTCGCGCAGCGAACACTGAAAGCCGGTGTCACCACATTGGTGGACAGCTACGGGGTGCTGCCGCCGTCCATCGTGGTGCGCGATCGGATCAGCCGGGGTGAGGCGGTGGGCTCGCGGCTGCTGCTCGCGGGCAACATCCTTGGCTGGGGCGGGCCCTTTTCCATCACATTCTCTTTGACGAAGGATGCGGATTTATCGCTGTTCGAAGAGAAATGGGACGATCTCTTGGCCCAGGGCATGGGCGAGGAATTGTCGGACATGACGCCGGAGGAACTGCGCGTCGCGATGAATGGCTATCTCGACAAAGGCGTCGATGTCATCAAGTACGGCGGTACCAGTCACTTCATGCGTCCCTCGCTCATCGGCTTTTCCCCGCGCCAACAGGCCGTCATCGTTGCCGAGGCGCACAAAAGAGGCAAGCCGGTGCAGACGCACGCGACGAGCTCGGAGGGTTTGCGTTTGGCCGTGGAGGCGGGAATCGATCTCATTCAACACCCGGAAATGATGAGCCGCGATCTGCCGGACGACCTCATCCGCTTGATCGTGTCCAAAGGCGTGTATTGCGGGATGCGGGCGAACCTGATCACCGGCGAGGCCCGTACGCATCACCTGGCGCAGCGCGCGGATGCTGAAACGCGAATCGCCAAGATGCCGCCCGCCACCACGACCGCAGAGCAATGGCGGCGGGTTGAGATATTGCAGGATACGTTCGACATTCAGCGGCGCAATGCCGTTCGACTGATTTCGGCGGGCTGCAAAGTGACGCCGGCGACCGACAGCTACCTGGGTGATGCGCCGGAGTTTCGGCGGACGGTGAAAACAGCGGAACTCGAGCCGGGCAGCGGCACTGTTCTGGCGATTGAGGGGTTCGTCGAACTGGGGATGACGCCGATGCAAGCCATCGTTGCGGCAACCGCGAACGGCGCGGGTGCGGCGTTTCGGTCGCGGGATTTGGGGACCATCGAAAAAGGCAAAGTCGCGGACGTTGTTCTGCTGGAAGCGGACCCTTTGGCGGACATTCACAACATTGAAAAGATAGGGGCCGTCGTTGCGCAGGGCCGATTGGTCGATTTAGGGAGCCTGCCGGAGCATCCCGTGTTCTACAAAAAACCTTGAGATTGCCGGACTTTCGCGGTTGAAGCGCAATTGCATGCAGGATGGTTCGATGGGCTCACTCAAACCATATTTCAATTTCATAGCCGTCAGGATCGCGAACGAAGGCATAGGGTAGGCCGGGGGCGAACTCGCCGCGAGACGTGAGGACGCCGCCCGCACTCTCCACCGCCGCGACGGCGGCGTCGATGTCTTCCGGCCGGGTCAGCCGAAAGCCAAAATGAATGATGCCGCCGGAGACGCCCGCGTCCGCGGGCCGCCTCTCGAAGGCGAGTACATCGTGCGGCCCCGGTCCCAACACTTGAATGGTGGATTCGCTGCGAAAATACTCGCGCACGCCGAAGACGGACTGGTAGAACGCCAGCGATCGATCCGGATCGACAACCGACAGCGCGACGTGGCTAAGACCGTGCGTCTTGATCATTTGCGTTGCACTCGGGAGTGGTGCATATGTTCCTCAGATCAGCCAGCGTGACACTCGCTCGCGGTAGACCTGCCACTCTGCGCCGAAATGTCGCGCCGCCCATGGCTCTTCGTACCACAGAACGCGAAGGTGAAAGCCGACGGCGAAGAGCGCGCTGTAGATGATGAGCGGGAGCGAGTCCCAGAGTATGCACCAACCCGCGAGAATCGCGACAACTCCGACATACATGGGATTTCGTGACACCCGGTAAGGGCCTGTGGTCACCAAATGCCGCGGTGGATCCCAGGGCGCCAACGTACCCCGTCCGGCATTGTAGAATTCGCGTACGCACCATAACAATAGCAGCGTCCCAAGACACAGCGGTATGGCGGCGAGCAGGCGGTAGCGCATCGGATGGTTGGTCGAAGCGCCAATCGAGATGGGTATGGCGAATGCGACGAGGCCGGGCAGTGCAATGAAAGCGGCTATGGCGCGAAATAGCATTGAAGGTCAATCGCCGTGCAGATCCAGGGCCATGTAGAGCGTCCCTGCGATCGGATTGTTGCAGTACGCCGCGATCTCCACGAATCCCATGGAGCGATAAAGTGCCTGAGCGTCGGTCATGGTCGGGAGCGTGTCGAGCAGGACCCTGCGGTATCCGGCGAGGCGGGCTTCTTTTAGCAAGGAATCGGTGAGCAGCCGACCTAGACCTGAACCACGGCCCGCTGGACGCACATAGAGACGCTTCATTTCGCAATCTGCAGCGCTCAGGGGACGCAGACCCACTACTCCCAGGATGGATGATCCGTTGACGGCCAGAAGTAGGCGGCCTGCGGGGCGTGCGTAGTTGCCTGGCAACGAAGCCAACTCCTCGGCAAAGCCCTGAAAGCACAGGTCCACGCCCAGCGAGGATTGGTATTCGACAAAGAGTTCTCGCACCTGCTCGATGTCGGCGGCGGTCTGCGTTTCGCGAATCGTTGCTTTCATCGATTGCCTCTTTTTTCCAATAGTGACGCCTGCCCAAACCGCTACTCAGGGCATTTCGAATTCACTGACTGTTCGGACAGCTCACGAAGGCGCCGTTGCATGAAGCGGCCCTGCTCCGGCGAATACGGTTTTTTGAGCGCGCCCTGGATCTCGCGCTGCTCAGCCTGGATTGGGACACAGGCGGGGTTGTCCTGCGCTTCCGCAGGAAGAGCGACATTCGGTGCGGCGCGCAGGGCAACGGCCAACGTGTCTCCCGGCGCGGCTGGTGGGGCGGTGATGGGAGGCGCGGGCGGCGCGGCGCTTGCGGCGTTCTGCGCGGTACTCGCGGCGCTCTGCGGAGCACTTGCGGCGGGTAGCGAGGACGCGGCGACATCCGCGGGAGGCGTCGCTGCCTGTGTGGGGTGATCCACCGCGGAGGCGGCGGGCAGCCGGTTTTGGTCGTGGACGCTGATAAAGGCATCGGGCGACGGGTGTTGATAGCCGCTGAGCACTTTGTAAGCGAGGCCGGCGGCTCCAGCCAATAGCAGGGCCGCACCCAAAATCGGCCGCAGCCACTCACTCATCTGCCCACCCCGTTGGTTAGTATCCGAGCGATTGCCAGACGTACACTACCAATGCCAGCAGACTCAATACCGTCCGCGCGGCATGAAGTTTGGCCCATTTGCCCAACAACTGGCGAGTCTCCGGCGAGGCAAGATCACGTCCGGGCGCCAGCAGCTTGTTGTTGGTGGGCATTATGCCGAGAAATGTGAATGGGACAACCGCGCCGATTAGCAGCGCAGCGATCGCCCAAAATATTCCGCCTCCGAGCCGCCACGATGCAAGTCCCGCGATCAGGCTGGCCAACGCCAACGGCGCCTGCATCCAAGTGGCTCGCCGATAGCTCGGCGCCCACTGCAAAGCGGCGGATTTGGTGTCGAGCGCCATTCGCGCGGGGTGTTCTACGACATTCACATAGAGCGCGGCGCCGGCAAAGATCGCCGCCGTGCACGTCGCGATGAATTCGAGCATGTGGAGCATGGCTGGGACTCCCGGCGACCAGATTGGATGGTTGGGCGGCGTTCGTTAGGAAGCATTCTGAATGTTGTCTCGAAGCAAATGAGCGAGATGCTCACATTCGTCATCACTGGCTGAAGCGCGGTCCGAAAAATCGCGTTTATCGGTCCAAATGGGACGACCCCAGTGGGGATCAGAACGATAGCGGGGGATAATTCCCGCGTGCAAGTGCGGCACCGTATTGCCAAGACACGCAACGTTCACGTGATCGGGACGAAAGGAACGGCTTACCGCAGATTCGGCCCTCCAAACATCGGCCGAGAACTGACGCCACGATCTTTCATCCAGCTCGCTTGGGCGTGAAACATGCGCCGGGTCGTACACTACCGCGCAGGTCCCTCGATAGGTTTGGTCCCTCGCAATATAGAGAGATGAAACGGTGAGTGTGCAAACATAGTACGAGAACTCGTTGATGCGCGGACGCGGCGCGCAAAGTGGACACCCCAACCCAAGTCGCAGATCAAACCAAGGAGCGAGGGTCTGCATGCTAGCTAACAACCCGTCTAAGCGCTTCCCTTACCGGCAACTGTTTTGAATTGCGGCAAGCCATCGTCCAGCCTTACCCAAGGCAACTTATCTTGCACCCAAATGTGCATTTGCGGCGCGAATGGTGAAGGATCATCCAATAACACCAACGTGAAGTCCAAATCGCCGGCACGCTGTCTGTGACGATAGGTTAGCGAACTACCGCAGTTGGCGCAGAAGGTTCGTTCCACATCGACTGAGGTTCTAACCACGGCGGGTTCGCCGCTCAATATCGTGAACTGGTCCGCATTGACGGTTCCCCAGCCGACAAAAGCGGCACCGGCGGCACGACGGCAACTTTCGCAGTGACAAATGCACAGCTCGCGGATGGGACCTGTTGCAGCGAAACGTACTTTTCCGCAGTAGCAGTGCCCAAAGTGCGTCGGTGAATTCATGCGCTGTCCCTCAAAGCGTGCAACGATCAACGGTCTCACCCATTTTTCGAAGACCATTCGGCATCGAGGCGGGCCTTAATATCCAGATAGGCTGCGTCGATTAAGTCGCCAAGAGCTGCCGCGCTCAGCTGGCGGCCGGGGTTCAATTTCACGTGCCGCATGCGTTTGCCGCTTCCTTCCAACAGGCCCGCGGGGTCCACGAGGAGTGCGCCGTAGAAAAAGCCGATGTTGACATGACTTTTGAATGAGTTGACGTATGCGAACGGCGCGTCGTCCACACATGCGACAGGGCAACCATCATGCATCAGCTCTCGGACATCCTCACCGGACTGCCGCATGTGCATGAACCACTTCTGCGCAATAGAGCGCAGCTCGACCGGGCCATTGATCAACCAGGTGTCGACAGCCGGGTCTCGTTTTGCCGCTCCGGAGAGCCGCAAGATGTCCACCCGAGCGGTCAGACCGCGGAGGTCCAGCGGAATGCGCCGAGTTTTATCTCCACCCATAGCGAGCCACGAATCGGGCCTGCAACTCTGCGAGAAGCGTAATTCTGACCACCGCATCATGCGGAACCAGGCACCCAGACGCTACAACCGATCGGATCGTCATGCGTAAAGCCGCTTAGGGAGGAGGTTGCAAAGTTACGCGCCAGCCAAGCTCGCTTTTCGTCACGAGCAGCTCCTGGGCGGATTTGGCGCCGTCCGGACTTATGCATTGCTGCGTCAGCTTGACCAACCCCGGGGCAATCTGCGCCTTTCCGACAAACGAACACTTCAGGTGACCGAAATCGGGAAAGCCCTTTGCCCGAAGCTCATTTCGAAATGATCGTTCCCGTCCTTCCGCCGCTTGTTTGATCATGTCGGGATCGTTCGCGAGCGTTGGATTGATCTTTTGGAGCATTTGTCGCCCCTCCTCAACGAAATCCATCGCAGCCACAGCACCATCCTCGTCTTTTTGAACGTAGGCTTGCTCGAGGGCGCGCACCGCATCCTCAGGCGAATCGAAGCCGCGCGGAATAGCCGCGGATGCCGCGGTCAGCGCCAACACGATGGAAAGCACAAAACTGATCTTAGTCAATGCTTGCCTCCGGCCGTACGGAGGGCTTCTGTACGAAGAAAACGCAGGCCACGGCGAAGAGCGAGATGACGGCGCCGCACAGAAAGCCGCCCCGGATGCCGCCCGACAAAGCGTCGAGGGGGGCGAGCCCGCCTGCGGTTAAGGTCGCAGCCCGTGCTGACATCAATGCCACGAACAACGCAACTCCAGCCGCACCGGCGACCTGCTGAATGGTGCCGATGACAGCACTTCCGTGGGAGTAGAGGCTTGGCTTCACCGATGACAAGCTCACGGTAAATAGGGGCGTAAACAAGAAAGCAAAGCCGACACTCATCACCACATGTCCGGCAAGAATATAGCCCACCCAGGTGGCCGGACCCAGCAGCGTCATCGCCCACAGTACGGCACTCACGACGATGACGCCGGGAACGAGCAGCCTGATCGGCCCTGCTTTGTCGTATAAGCGACCGACAGTGGGGCCCAGCAAGCCCATCAGCAAACCACCCGGTAGCAACAACAGTCCGGTTTGCAGGGTACTCAGCCCGAGCACGTTCTGCAGGTAGATCGGAAGCAGGATGATGGTTCCGAACAGCGCCATCATCATGCTCGCCATGAGCAGCACCGACACCGTGAAATTATGCGACGCAAAGGTGCGCAGGTCGAGCAGTGGGTAGCCGGTTGTTTGAAGCGAGATCTGCCGGAAGATGAACACGGCCAAGAACACGGCGCCGACGGCACCGAAGATTCCCGCCGGGAGCGTTCCCGGCGCAGCGGGGACACCGATGTTACTCAATCCATAGACGATGCCGCCGAAGGCTACACCTGAGAGTATTACCGAGACCCCATCGATCCGCGCATGGTGCGGCGTCGTCACGTTCAGGATGTGCCGGGCTCCCAGCGCCAGTGCAGCGAGCGCGATAGGCAGCACCAGGAGGAACATCCAACGCCAACTGAGATAGTTGAGGATGATTCCCGAGATGGTTGGGCCGATGGCCGGCGCCACTGATATGACGGTGGAAATGAAACCCATAGTTTTGCCGCGGGTTTCCGGGGGCGCGAGCGTCATCACGGTGGTCATCAGCAGCGGCAGCATGATCGCAGTCCCGGATGCCTGAACGATGCGAGCGAGGATCAGCATCTGGAGATTCGAAGCCAGCGTGGCGATCAGCGTGCCCAGAGTGAATAACGACATCGCCCAGACAAAGATCGGCCGCGTGTTCATCCTCTGTAGCAAAAAGCCGGTGACCGGAATGACCACCGACACGGTGAGGAGAAAAGCGGTGGTCAACCATTGCACGGCACCGGCCGTGACGTTGAGGTCGCGCATGAGCCGCGGGATGGCTACGGCCATGAGCGTCTCGTTGAGAATGACAACGAAGGTGGCAACCAAAAGGAGGTTGATGACGAGTCGGTTGCGTCCTACGGTGTCGGCGAGCACTGGGGCGACGGCACCGTCCGGGGGCAGGTTGGTGGCGCTCTCTGAATTTCTATTCAAGTTTCTACCTGCTATGCAGCGGCCTCGATCGCTCGAAGCGTTGATCAGGTGGCGTACCGTGGCCCGCCATGTCCTCGCACCTCGTAACGAAGGCCCACCATGCCGCTCTTATAGGCTTTGACCTCGGCCAGATGGAGGAGGATGTCTCTGTCGAGCTTCTCAAAGAACGGGATTCCATCGCCAATCAACACCGGCAAGACCGAATAACGAACTTCGTCGGCCAGTCCGAGACGGAGGCATTCGCCGGAAACGACACCCCCTCCAACAAACCAGATGGTACGAAACTCGCGCCGCAGGCGCTCATTCACGAACTGCGCAAGATCGCCCGCGAAGAACTTGACGGTATCCCGGGTCCGCGGCAGATCGCGACTGGTGAGGACGAACGTGGGTTTGTCGCCGTACGACCACCCGAACCCTTTGGCTTCGAAACTCAACGCGGTCTCATAGGTTCGAGACCCCATGACGTAGCAGTCGATCGTCTTGAGGAAGGCCTCGACGAATCCTGGGTCCAGGTTTTCTCCGTCCGCGAATTCATCCGAGGTTTCGAGCCAGTCGACTCGCCCGTCCTTCCGAGCGATGAAGCCGTCGAGGCTGGACGCCATGTGAATCGTTACGCGCGAGTCAGTGCTTGCCATCATGGAACCGATTGTTGGGTCTCTGCGACCTGAAGCGAGACTTGCTTGGCGCCATTTGCCACCCACAAAGGCGCAGCAGGGCGAACGATGAACGAAGTTTATTTATAACGAGCATATGCATCGACATCCACAATGGTGTTCTCATCCAAATCTCGCTTGTTCCGCAACCAGAGACGGGCGAAGATCATTCGACCCTCCGTGCTACGGCGAGCCACTTCGCAGCTGTATCGTGGTCCGGAAAGATCCGGACCATTGTATGGTTTCGGTGCTCGCGAGCAAGCTCAACGAAGCGCTCCCCATGCAGCGCCGGATCCTTCACCACAAGCGCAAGAGGGACTCGATAGTTCACGAACTTCTGAAAGAGCTCGCCAGCGAGTCCGGACGTCAAATCGAAGAACGCGGGCGCTAAATTGGCTTCGCTCAGCACCAAGCCACCTTCTTCCATGCCTGTGGCCAAAGCGTTGGAAATGGCGCTTGGTGAGTCGATGCGCATAAGGACAATCGCTCCCTAATGAGGAATGAGCCGAAGAGCAAGAGCCAAGAACTGTTCCCGACTCTCCGGAGTCTGAAATGCCCGGTCTCGAACCAGGAGCGCGCCCGTCGGTCGGTAGATGAACTCAATGCCGCCGGGCACCTCAATTGCAGACTCGACATGTGACCATGGATGCTTGGTTTCCGCGCCGAACTGCCGAGTGATTAGTCCTGCGGGCGACAGTTCCACCTCACAGACAAAAGGACCGTCACCGCCCAGCTGTTCACGATAGTACCTAAGCATTCGGCTGTTCCCGCGGGGGGTACGACCCAAGCGGGAGATGCCCACTACAAGCAGCAGGCAAACAAGCGCCGCAAACACAGCGCGTCCGGGTGACGGACCCGGCGTTACTGCGTACACAAGGACGCCAACCAAGACTGCCCACGTCATTCGGCCTTCAAAGCGCCAACGCCGCACGACACGGGATCGATCGGAGGCTCTAGTTGCCACTTCGGCGAGGTCACCGGCCGAGAACTCAAACTGGACCTTCAAGGGTACCTCACGAGGCCCAACGAAGAGGTTGAACGGCGCGCGGGTGCGCTGACTCAAAACGAAGATAGTCAATCCCGATCATCGACTCCCTCCTTGGCTCACCGAAGATGCATCCCACAATCGCTCGAACCGAGTGTTAGGCGCGGACGCAAATCCTACCAAGACATTAGCTCGCCTGAACCACGAAATTTCGCGGGCCTATCCTTGTAGTGCGGCAACTCGTCTTTTATCGGAGCAACAGCAAACAGGCATTGAACATGAAATTCAGGATTGAACCGCCCATCCGGCAAGAGATCACCGTTGACACCGCGAAATGGATAACCAGGTACTTCGGCAAAGAGATAAGTCGCGCAGCGGCTACACTTTGTGCGAGGAGACGTCTTCAGCGTAAACGCGCTGGTCTCTCCACGCGTTATCGCAACGGCGGACGCCGGATAGAGGGCAACAGCATAGGCTTTGCCATGAACGGCCTGGCAGTCATCGCAATGGCAGATGTACTGCGCCATCGGCTCGCCGGTCAACTGAATCTCGACGACACCACAACGACATCGAACTTGGATGACTTTCATCGGCAAAGCTGTTACCTAAATGATCTACGACGCCTAACTAACCAGACAAAAAGGTCGCATAACGCTCCCTGCTCTCGCGCTGCATCTTTGCTCTCATTGCCTCGCGATCCATCGAACACCGCACGTTAAAAAGGACCTGGCGAGAACATGCTCTACCTCGGTGCGGCCTCGGCCACTTGCTTATGCACTCGATACATCAGAGCGAACGTCACCAGTGAAATAGCCATCACGACATAGCCCAGCCAATCAAAATGAGCCAGCGAGCCATTCGGCCTCTGAACGATGAGCCAGCCCGCCACTGCCGCGGACACCCCGCCTGCGAATTGCTGCAATGAAGCGCTGACGGCATTGAAGGCGCCGCGCTTGGCGGGCTCCGGAATAGCCGAGATCAGGGCCTGAGCCGGAATCATTCGCGAGAAGATGCCCGCGAACAGAATTACGTTGATCACTATGACCGTGGCCAGCGGCACGTGGCCGATATTCGTCCAGATCGGCACCATAATCAGCGTCACGATGCTCCCGAAGCAGAACATGCGGAACTTGCCGAAACTATCGCTGGCCTTACCGACCAACGGGCCCACAAAAATTGCACTCAGCCCAGTCACAAGATAAATCACCGGCAGCACCGCGAAGGTCAATCCGATATTATTCACTATATAGGCGGTGCCGAAGGGCATCAGCATGTAGCCGCCGGTCGGCAGCAGCATAACGAGGAAGAACGCAAGGCGATAGCGTGGCTCCGTGATCGTGTTAATGAGATGCCTCAGAGGGCTGTGCTCCTGCTTAAGCGCGAGGTGCCCGACGATTGGCCGCATGAAGAGCATGATGATGACACCCGCCGGCACACCGACGGCGATGATTGCAAGAAAGGGGGCGTGCCAATCCCAATGGCCGGTCAGATAGAGGCCGGCAGGGAGCCCGAGAACCTGGCTCGCGGCAAAGGCGGTGGAAATCACCCCCATCACCCGGCCTCGCATTTCCAGAGGAAAGAGATCCGTGGTGATCGCGACCACGACGGAGCCAATCACCCCGCCAAACAATCCGGTAACGATGCGTGCCAGCAAGAGGAGCGGGTAAGTAGTGGCTAAACCGCACAGCAGTGTGCCGAGCATGAACCCAAAATAGAAGAACAGCAGTAGACGTTTTCGGTCGAAGCGGTCGGCGAAGCCCGCCGCAAGAAATCCCGACACTCCGGCGCTGAAAGCATAGGAAGAGACCGCAAGGCCAAACTGCTGTGGGCTGATGTGCAGGCTCGGCATCACAATCGCCCCGAGAGGCGAGATGATCATGAAGTCCAAAATGACGGTGAACTGCAGAAATCCCAGAATGCCGATAACGACTTTCTCGTACCGCGAGAACTTGATCCAAACGGGGGCGCGTGTTGCTGGTTTATTCATGCGGTTCCTGTGTCAAGAAAGCGACCCTACGAGGCTGCCCGGGCCAGGCCCGAACATAAATGACGGACACAACCAGAGGGATTTGCCCGAGCACGATGAGGTTGAGCCCCGCGGGGTTGCGCTGTCGCAAACGAAGCTGATTTATCACGATCATCGAATCCCTCCTTGGCTCACCGAAGATATCACTCCCGCGCTCGCTCGAACCGACTGTTAGACCGCAACAATTCAGCGGCGCCGCCCGCCGCCGGACACGATCCCTGCGCCAAAGATCCCCACTACCGCCGCCGCGGTAGGAAACGCATGCCACGCGCTAACGCCAAGCAGAAGAGACGCGGAAAAAGCCGACGAGGCGGCGCCACCAAGTAGTCCTGTAATGAAACCTATCAAAATTCCGCGCGTATGCGCAATAAAGCCAGCCAAAAAGCCTGGTAGCAAATTCAGAATCTCAGCGAGGATCTTCATCCCGGTGCTGACGTAAATCGCAGTCGAGTTTTCTGACTGGCAGCAGCGCTCATAAACGTAGTGGTGTAGTTCGACTCCACAGTATTGCGCCAAGGTCGTTGCGATCAGACCAGCGATTACAGCAAAACGTCGCGATCGCTCGAACTGTTGGTTAGATGCTACCGGCGCAATTACTTGCGCGAATACATACTGCGGTTCCGCACAAATGAGATCACTCCAAAGGCGATAAAAGCGCAGCCAAGTATGAAGGCAAAATTTACGATACCTTGCCGAGAAAATGCTCCGTAAACCGCAAAAATGAACCCAACAGCACCCAAGAAAATCGGCACGCCTTGGGCGCTGTTCTTCGCCAAGTTCTGCATTTTAGTGCTGCGCTCCAACATTGCGTGATAAGCCCCGACCGTGACCTCATGATCTCCTCGGCAGGATAGTCCGTGCCCAAGATCGATAGCGCACTCGGAACAAAGCCCCTTCGCGCAGGCTTTACAACTGCCAACAGCATCACGATCTACGTGATTGAAGCAACGCATGAAGATGACTCCTTTGGTATCTAACGATACGGTTGAGCGACGCGCGGGCGCGCCGACATCAATCGAAGCCACGTTATCCCAATCATCGGCGCCCTCCTTGGCTCAGTCGAAGATGATACTCCCGCGTTCGCTCGAACCGTTGGTTAGTCGATTGAGCGAGATTTTGTCTTGCTTTGAACGAGTGCGACAGCGTCCGGTACACTGCCTTCCTGCAAAGCCGCGTCGGGTAACCAACGAATGGCGCCACCTCTCAAGAGCAATATGCCGTCTGGATATCGCACTGAGCGCGGGTATGCAGCCCATTTAATCGAACTGTGTCCGTTAGGGCCCGAAGCTTCCAATCCCTCAGGTGAAAGCGCAACGCTAACTTCCATTCCAAACTCCCTACTACCTCGCAGTTTCATCATGACGCCCGCGCGAACTAGCAATATGGAGCCAAAAATGAGAGCACTAGCGATCAGAAAGCCAACTATCGCGTTGCCAGAGCGATTAGTTGCCGCTTGAGTTGAAAACCATGCGAGCAAAAGAATGCCCCCTACCGCTCCAAATTGAAAATGCAATCTTAGAAAGAATGGTCGTTGCCTGTAGTAACGCGAAATCACGTTCCTGCAGTAGTTCGAGTCGAACACGTAGGTATATCGCAGAGCCATGTCGACTAACGTTCAGGTTGAGCGACGCGAGGATGCGTTGCCGAGAAGCGAAGCTGATCTATACCAATCATCGACCCCCTCCTTGGCTCACCGAATGCTCAAGCCGTTGGTTAGGCGGCGACCTCAACATAGTCGACACAGCTGGACGGAGGGGGAATCGGAGTGCCGTCTTCACGCAGACCATCCAGGTGAAATTCGATGGCCTCGCGAATAGCCTGCTCCGTAGCCGCAAGCGTTTCACCAGTAGCTATGCAGCCTGGGAGATCCGGCACGTACGCGGAGTAATTACTACCGGCGTTTTCGATGACAATTGCGTAGCGCATGATAAAACCCTGTTTCTTCAATCCCGGTTGCTTGAGGATACTGTTCAAAGTGCCCGGTGCCAAATCGTCGCTTGGTTTTCCCGCCACCGTCACACGACCAGGCTTACTGGGGTGCTTGAACTGGCGATGACTACCTCGTGTCGATACCAAGTACCAACCGTCCTCACCGCCGATCAAGCGCAATATGTCAGCTACCTTCACAGTCGAAGCCGCTTACCTAAGGCAGTTAAGGCCGCCTAACGATGAGGTTGTGCGACGCGGGCATGTGTCAGTGTCAATCGAAGGCGGTTTATCCACAACATCGACTCCCTCCTCGGCTCAACGAAGACGCGACCCCCGCGATCGCTCGAACCGATTGTTAGGCGCCGAATCGCGATTCACTCTATGCATCCTGCGCGCTGACGTTCGTGCGCAATGGCCTCAGACATGCTCGAAAACTGACGCGGATAGCTCGGCCGCGCCGAAGGTGTTTGCTGTATATTCAAGTGATACGCTTCCAGCGCACGAGCGAAGTCGAGACATGCTTGATCCTTCTGCCCAAGATCGACACGCAACCACGCCATATTGACGTACACATTCGTCAACGCGTCGTAGCGTTCCGCCTTTTGCAATTCGGGCGCAGCGCGTTCGTAGTTTTCCAAGGCTTTACCAAGAAACTCTCTAGCTTTTTCGAACCGATTGTCGAAAGTAATTGACGTGTCGATAAAACCACGTTTTCTATAATAGATCTCAAATTTCGCAACGGCCGATGATCGAAGAAAATCAGCGTATTCCCGATAGGCACTAGCGACTCCATGAGAGTCACCGTTGTTCAGATAGATCATCAACGCGTCGAAAATCAGCCTTTCCGCTGGGAGAGGACGGTCCTGACGCCCAAATAGGACTGCCGCGTCGTTAAGTTTTGCCAGCGGGTCAGTTGTCGCAGCGCTAACATCGGCACAGATACCAAGAAGACATGCGACTAAAGCGGCTCTGATGACTTTCATGGGCGCCTAAACGACGAGCTTGAGCGACGCGGGATTGCGTCGAGTCCAAACGAAGCCGCTTTATCCCAAACATCGACTCCCTCCTCCGCTCACCGAAGACGCGGCCCCGCGATCGCTCGAACCGATTGTTAGGTCCAATTTGGCACGGCCATTAAATGCATATACAATAAATGCCGTTATGACCTATGACCCACCGAAACGTCGGTCAAACAAGCGCAAGCACAAGATTGACTTGGCCGATTGTGAAGCGGCGCTCGACGCCCCGATGCTTACCCGTGAGGATGCCAGTCAGGACTATGGTGAGCAACGGTTGATTAGCTTGGGCTGGTTACAGGGTCGGGTCGTTGTGCTGGTATGGACGGCTCGCGAGGACGGTCCCCGATTGATTTCGTGTAGAGAGGCAAACCCACATGAGCAAGAAGCGTACTTCCGGGAATACCCGAAAATCTGAGCTGTCGTACAACCCGAATGACCGCGACGAGGTGCTGTCATTTTGGAAGGGAGCGACAGCGCACCGTGGCGTTGCCGAGCTGCGCGCAAAGCGCGGGCGGCCAGCCAAAAACCCCAGTGAGCGAAAGGAACAGATCGCGCTGCGGTTGGATGCTGATGTCTTGGCCTGGTACCGAGCGCAGGGTAGTCGATGGCAGACTCGAATGAATGCGGTGCTCAAGGCATTCCGCGACGCATCAGTTTGAGGTGAGTTAGATAGGACCTAACGATGAGGTTGAGCGACGCGAGGTTGCGCTGCCGACCAACGGAGCTGATTTATATCGATCATCGACCTGACTCCTTGGCCTACCGAAGATGCGGCCCCGCGATCGCTCGAACCGTTGGTTAGGTCTGCACGCGCGCCAACGCGTGCCTAGCCAGCCTTAAGTTCTTCCCTGAGCACCCTGCGCAACGTCGCTTCGTCCACCGGCGCGGCTCCTACGGCCTGGCGCAGCGTTTGATTGATAAGGGTTTGATATCCAGTGCCCTCCGAATCGGCCTTTGCTCGAAACGCCATCAACAAGTCATTGTCCAACATGATCGTGATCCGGGTCTTGCCTTTCGCTTCGACTTGTAGCCTCGCTAGGTGCGGGACATTCTTGGCACGTTTGGCCTTTGAAAAATCGTATTGCTTACGCATAGTATCCAGCCTCCTTACGCGTGGCTTTGCGTGCGGAGATGAGGCGAATGCGAGCCTCATTGCGCAACGTATACACAACTGTTAACAAGCGCGCACTTCCGCTCATGCCGATTAGAAGCCAACGCGCTTCGCCTTCCGAGTCGACGTCCTCCTGCGCCAGCGCCAGCGCCTGTGGATCGAGCAGTGCTGTAGCGGCTTCTTCAAAGCGCACACCGTGCTTCTTGAAGTTCGCGACAGCCTTGTCAGCGTCCCACTCAATCTCCATATGCATTGAGTATGCATATATGTGCCGTCAATTGCAAGTGGAGGAACGCCTCGGCGAGGCCGGATACGGACCTAACGATGAGGTTGAGCGACGCGGGGTTTCGCCGACGTCAAACGGAGCCAATTTATCCTAATCATCGACTCCCTCCTTGGCTCACCGAAACTGCGACCCCGCGATCGCTCGAACCGATTGTTATGCCACTGGTCCTCGCGCCTTGCGCCAAATTGTTGGGGCTACCACCAGCACCAAAAGAACAATGCCACTGATCGCCGTGACCATCAACGTTAGTTTTTGTAGAAAAACAAACCAGTTCCAACAAAGGCCATATTCTGCGCAGTTATAAGCCTTTGTGGCTTCGGTAATATCATCTCCCGCACCGTGTTCATCCAAACCGTTTCGGCCCTTAGAATAGATTTCGTAGCCTTTGCCGTACGGAATACGCCGATAGACATAGTCATGGATCCACGGGTCCTTCGGAATGCGGGAAAGTATCGAGGGCTTCTCTTGTCCGAAGGATTGGGCGAGCACAGTAAGGCCCTGCGCGTCGGTCGGAGGTTCTCCGTGAACTTTTGTATAGAACTCCAACGCTTTGGAGAGGACCGGAAGGTCCCCGAATCTGACTTCGTTTAGCTTTAAATCAACAATGGCAGGCGGATGTGCGACCCAGGTGGCAACCGTTACACAAACGGATACCACGAAAAGAATAGACCAGAGTCGACGTTGCCGAGAAGCTTTAACCTGGGGCATAACGATGAGGTTGAGCGACGCGGGGCTTCAACAGCGTAAAACGAAGGCACTTGATCTCAATCATCGACCCACTCCTTGGCCCATCGAAGACGCGCCCCGCGATCGCTCGAACCGATTGTTATGCGTTTACTTGCGCGACCTCTGAGCAACCCAACTATTGTATCGCAACGCTCGCGGCGTCGACTTCCGAGCGCGAGGCTTTTGGCTGCACTGATGGATTTCCCGGATACCGCGCGGCTTCAGTGAAGCGCATCACGACGTCACCTTTTCCCTTTGAAAGGACTACTAGTGACCGCCAACCACGAACCATTTTCTTTGATACTCGAATTGGCGCCGAGGTGACGGTACTGGAGCAAACATATTCGAAGCCGCTATCGATGCCCCGAAAGATCAGCATCGTGCACCCACCTGACCCGCACCATCCAGACCCCGACATCAATACGATTGCATCCTCTCGACCGTCCCCATTTAGATCTACCAAGGCGAAACGAAATGGTTCGTCACCAACGACGTCTGTGACATGTTGATAAATGTACTTGCGAACGGCATCGGAAAGCGACGGTGGCGGGGCAGCAATTGCGAGCGGCGACCAAACACCCATCACAACAGTAGTCGCCAGACCGTGCGCCAGCGACCTGCGAAGCCCCTTAAATGAGGTGAGGCGCATAACGATGAGGTTGAGCGACGCGGGAGTGCGCCGACTCAAAACGAAGCAGCTTTATCTCAACCATCGACTCCCTCCTCAACGAAGACGACACCCGCGATCGCTCGAACCGCTTGTTAGCGGTCAAGTGCGACCACGCCAATAACCCGGCCGCCTGCGCTTGTGCGCAACTGCCACGACGACCGCTTCGCCACGGAAATTTCGATACACTAGATTGAACGAAAAACGCTGAAGTGGCACTTCGCGGTGTATCGAGTCCAGGCGCCGCCCAATTTGGGAGAACTCGCACAGTAGAGTGCCAGTTCTCTCGACATCGTCCAAGAATTCGCCCCCGAGCCCTGCTACACGATCTTCCAAATAGGACGCCGCGGCGTCCAGCTCTTCCCGAGCGGCGGGAAGAAATCGCAAATTCATCGTTTCGCGAGCTTCGCTCTCAGGTCAGCGAATACCTTGTCCGCTGGTATTGTTTCGACCAGGCCGGATTCTAATTCGCGACTTCGGCGCTGAATCTCGTCGAGCCAGGCTTGCTCGGCACCAGCGTCAGGGGGGCCGTCCAGTTCCTCCAGAAGTGCGCGCAACAAGCGTTCCTTCTCTACATCAGGGAGAGCGCGAATTTCCTGTTCGATTTCGGACACTGCTCGGGCCATAAATGAGCCTCCGGTCGCTGGTTCGCTGAGTATAGCGCTGACGCCTGAATGACCGCTAACGATGAGGTTGAGCGACGCGGGGATGCGCCGACGACAAACGAAGCTGATTTATCCAGATCATCAACCCTCTCCTTGGTCCGCCGAAGATGCGATCCCGCGATCGCTCGAACCGATTGTTAGATGGATCTGCGTACGAATGCTAGTCTTCGTCAATACCGTAGTTGCACCTACGAATATAAGTAAGCTGACACATTAGCTCGAAATACTTCAGATAGAGAATAGCTAAAATGATTAATGCCATGGCGCACAGCGCAACACTTGTGGTCGTGTGACAATTAGAATCAAAGAGACCGGCGTGGGTATCGGGACACGCAGGCAAGTGCAAGTACGCTACTAGACCGATGCCGGCAGCGCCCGCCAACATCAACCATAGCAGCATGGCCCCACATGCAAAAACGTATCGCTGCCACGGCCGCCATTTATCGAATGGCCGCGTTAGCGGCGCCCGCATACGCTCGACAAATTCTGGTGAAGGTAGCCAGGGCATAGCGGATCTAACGCTCAAGTTGGGCGGCCGGCTGATAACGCAGAATCACTGGCACTTTATCCCTCACGTTCTGCTCCAACGAAAGTTAGATGACGCTGCTAGCTTTAAAAGCAGTCGCCCAATATCCGGCACACAAGTGAGACCCCAAAGACCATCAGAAATAGGTATTGTACGATCGTAAACACAGCACCGACGACTAAGCGACTTGGCAAGCGTAATGGCAATAGACGGGCAAAGAATACGCCGGCGGCAATTGATACCCCAAGTGCGACGAAGGCGGTAGATCCAATCCACGGCGGGGGATGCGGGCGCACCGCGATCAAGTAGGCGACGAACAGCGCTACTGGAAGAAGCAAGGCTGCCGCCGACGCCGGGAGCATCGAATATACGGCGAGTCGTGTACTGGTGCCCTTCTTCATCTAACAATTACTTCTACGACTAAATCGGCTGATAAAACACGTCAAACGCGGTGGATAGGGCGCTGGATGATTTGGCATGTTCCTGATTTCCTTGGAATGCGAGTGCCGATTGTCGGGTAGCGTTCTGAGGTGAATTATACATGTCCAAGGGCCGGAGGCTGTTCGAGGTGGCGCTCGAAAAGATGCGTACTCGACACTTTGCGTACCGCACGGAGAAGGCCTACCTCCATTGGATTAGACGTTACGTTAACTTTCACAATCGGCGGCACCCGCGGGAAATGGGGGCTGCGGAAGTTGAGTCTTTTCTCAGCCACTTGGCGGTGAACGCTCACGTGAGCGCATCGACGCAGAATCAAGCGCTTCAGGCTCTTCTCTTTCTCTACCGGCAGATCCTGGAGATCGATCTTCCCTGGCTGGAGAATGTCACGCGCGCTCGCCGCCCCAAGCGGCTGCCTGTGGTCCTGAGCCCTGCGGAGGTGCGCGCGGTGCTGGCTCAGCTCGACGGGACGCCGTGGCTCGTTGCCAATTTGCTCTATGGCAGTGGCCTACGACTGATGGAAGCGTTGCGGCTTCGCGTCAAGGATCTGGAACCTGAGCGAGGCAAACTCACGGTTCGCGACGCGAAAGGCGGCAAAGACCGCGAGACCGTCCTGCCGTCGTCGATCTTGGATCCGTTGCGCGTGCACCTCTCCAAACTGCATCTTCGTTTCAAGCAGCAGCGGCAATCTGGGGATCCAGGCGTGTCGCTGCCAAATGCTCTGGCGCACAAATTTCCGTACTACGCGACGCAGTGGGGTTGGCAGTACGTATTTGCCGCACCCACCCTTTGCGATGACTCTTACTCCGGACGGCCCGTCCGCCACCACGTTCACGAGAAATGCATCCAGCGTGCGGTGCAGTCGGCCGTCCGCAAGGCGGGCATCACTCGGCCGGCGAGTTGTCATACGTTTCGCCACTGCTTTGCGACCCATCTTCTGGAAGCGGGTTACGACATCCGCACGGTTCAGGAATTGTTGGGGCACGCCGACGTTCGAACCACGATGCTTTACACGCATGTCCTGGGCAAGGGTGTGATGGGGGTTAAAAGCCCGTTGGACCGATTGATATGAGCAAGGCCTCGCGATACGGCATCCCCGCCATACGTCATCCCCCCGCCATACGGCATTCCCTTGCGATACGGCATTCCTGCTATTTCGAGATTCGCTCGCTGCCGCTATACTGTCGACCGTCTTGAATTTTCCCCAATAGATTAGCGAGTTACCGTGTCCAAGTCAGCATCGTCAGATACTCAGTTCTTCAATTCCTTCAGCATGGTTCTCGGTATTCTCATTGCCTTTGCCATCGTCCTTTTTGCGGTGGCACGCACCATGGGTGCCGATACGCAGGGGGCGCAGGTGTTGATGGAGCCTCTGCACCTTGCCGAAGTGCAGAAGAACATTGCTCCCTTCGCGCAAGTTGCGATTGCGGGTAAGGACAATTCGGCTTTGGCGGCACTGAGTACGCCGACGGGTGCGGGGCCTGCGGTGAGTGTGCCGACCACGGGTGAGCAGGCGTTTACGCAGGTGTGTTCCGCCTGTCATGCGACGGGGATCAATGGGGCGCCGAAGATCGGGGATCATGCGGCTTGGGCGCCACGCATCGCTCAGGGAAAAGACACCCTCTATAAGACTGCGATCGCGGGCAAGGGCAATATGCCTCCCAAAGGCGGCACGAATTGGCCCGACGCGACCATCCGCATGACCGTGGACTACATGATTTCCCTCAACAAGTAGGCCGGTCCAGCGCCCGCAGTTTCACTGCCTCTGCGACATCGATCGCCCGAACTTCGGGTGCGCCGCCTAAGTCTGCGCACGTGCGCGCGACTTTGAGCACGCGGTGATACGCGCGTGCCGACAATCCGAGGCGCGCAATGGCGGTGGCGAGCAATGCTTTCGGCTCCTTTGCGAGCTCGCAATAGCACGCGGCCTCGCCAGGTATGAGGCGCGCATTCAGTTTCCCCTGCCTCTGCAATTGCACGCCCCTTGCCGCGGCCACGCGTTTGGCGACCTGTGCGGATTCCTCAGCATCGCGACCTGCATCGCTCATCAGTTGCTCTACCGGCAGCGCCGCAAGTTCGATATGGATATCGATGCGATCGATGAGCGGTCCGGAGATCCGGTTTCGGTAGCGTGCGATTTGCTCCGCCGTGCAATGGCAGCGCCCGCGAGAATCGCCTGCGTAACCACAGGGACAGGGATTCATCGCCGCCACCAATTGAAATTTTGCGGGGAACTCGCAGGTGCGTTTCAGGCGCGCGACAACCACCACGCCGGTTTCCAGCGGCTCGCGCAACGCTTCGAGTGCGTTGCGCGGGAATTCGGGAAGTTCATCGAGGAACAACACGCCGAGGTGGGCCAACGACAATTCGCCGGGCCGCAAGGATCCGCCGCCGATCAGCGCGGCCACCGAGGCGGTGTGTTGCGGACTGCGAAACGGCCGGCGGCCGCCGACGCTGGGTCTGCGTCCCGCGGCGGATTCCAGGCTCGCAACTTCGAGGATTTCCGGCTCCGACAAAGGCGGCAGCAACCCTGGCAATCGCTGCGCGAGCAGGGTCTTGCCCGCGCCCGGCGGACCCACCATCAACAAACCATGTTCGCCCGCCGCCGCAATCTCCAAAGCGCGCTTGGCGGCATACTGGCCGCGAACCTCGGCGAGATCCGGTACTCGCGTATCCTCGCTCGAGTAATTTGGGACGCCAGCCTGCGTTGGCGCGCGAGCGTGCATTGGCGCGGGAGCGTGCAGTGCCGTGCGAACAGGAAAAGTTGCGCCAGAGCGCAGTGCATGCGGAGCTGCCCTTCCACCGAGGGCTGCGACGACTTCATGCAGGTGATTCATCAGACGAAGCTTCGCGCCGCCGAGAAGGCTCGCCTCGAGCGCGTTCGCGGCCGGCAGAATCAGCTCGCTGCCGAGCTTGGCGCCGGCGATCAGCGCGGGTAATAACTTGGGTGTCTCGCGCAGCGCGCCGCTCAAGGATAGCTCGCCGTAAAACTCGCGATGATTGAGGGCGTACGAATCTATCTTGCGGTCCGCAGCCAGGATGCCGACGGCAATCGGCAGGTCGAAGCGCCCGCCCTCCTTCGGCAGTTCCGCGGGCGATAGATTGACGGTGATGCGCCGCGCTGGAAAATCATATCCGGCGGTGACGAGGGCTGCGCGCACACGTTCCTTGCTCTCCCTGACCACGGCCTCCGGAAGTCCCACCAGCGTAAACGCTGGCAATCCTCTGCCCAAGTGCACTTCGACGCGAACCAGCGGCGCTTCGAGCCCCGCCGGCGCGCGGCTGAAAACGCTGCTCACTTCCTTGTGAGTGTCCATGTGCTCCGTCGTTGCGGCGGCCCAATAGAGGACACGCTGATGCGCGAATTCAGTTACTCAAGACAGTTTCGATTCGAGATCTTTCAGGCGGGTCTCGATGGCCGTCAGTTTTGCCTGGGTGCGTTCCAAGATCGCGGCCTGCACGTCGAAATCCTGCCGCGTCACCAGATCGAGTTTCGCCAATTGGGCTTGCAGCACGGCCTTGAAGTTGCTTTCCAGATCGCGGCCGAAAGTTCGCAGCGATTCGGGCACGGAATCGGCCAATCGCTTGGCCAGGTCATCCAAGCCGTTTGAATTCATGAAGCTCATTTCCACCTCCGTCCCGCCGTCCCGCCCCTCAACTTGCCTCTTGCCCTTTTGCCTCGTCGCCTAGCACTCGGTTAACGCACGGTTGGGATCGCTCTGCGCCACATGAGTGCGTCGCAGTGCCCCTCGGCGCCGTAAGCCATTGATTTTGTGGCCGCCGGCCGTGGCACGGAAACTGCAATCTCAAAATCAATAGTACGCGGAAGTGGAGTTGCGGGCGGTCTGATTTACGGGTGAATGCGGGGATAAATGCATGAAGCTGATCACCGCCGTCATCAAACCCTTCAAGCTGGACGAGCTTCGGCAAGCGGTTGCGGATATCGGCATCCAGGGCGTGACCGTCACCGAAGTGCAGGGCTATGGCTGTCGGCCCGGACACGTGGAAACGTATCGGGGAGCTGACTATCAGATCGATTTTCTCCCCAAGGCGAAAGTCGAGCTCGCGGTGGACGATTCGATCGCGGAGCAGGTGCTGGAAGCGGTTTGCAACGTCGCTCGCACCGGCAACGCTTCGGATGGAAAGGTTTGGATACTCGAACTTGAACAGGCATTGCGGGTCCGCACCGGGGAAACCGGTCCGGACGCCATTTAAGGGCCTCGCTCGCGGGCGGGGCCGAATCTTCGGACGATTTAGGAGCATCTCGCGCCGGCAAGCCAGCCAACTCCCCCGTCGGTGCGATATCCCGGCGGCGCGGGTCCTTTAAAAGGGGCCCGCGCCGTTTTTTATACCACGCGCCCGACGCGAGACGCTCCGGCGTTTATACGCCAGTAGATTTCAATTCTCCATGCTGTAGTGCAGCAATTTAATTTCGAATTCCGCTGCTAAACTGCGTTTTACTTAAACCCGGAGCCCATTGCATGAAAATGGTTATCGCCATCATCAAACCCTTCAAGCTTGACGATGTGCGCGCCTCCCTGGCAGAAGTGGGCGTTCAAGGCATTACCGTGACAGAGGTCAAAGGCTTTGGACGTCAAAAGGGTCACACTGAGCTCTATCGGGGGGCGGAGTACGTCGTTGATTTTCTGCCCAAAGTGAAGCTTGAACTGGCCGTGGATGACGAGCAGGTCGACCGGGTTGTGGAAGCCATTATTGAAACGGCGCGCACGGGTAAAATCGGTGACGGTAAGATCTTTGTTTGTGACCTTGGCCAAGCGGTGCGTATACGCACCGGCGAGGCTGGCTCGCGTGCCCTGTAACAATTAAGCGAGGACTGGACGATGAAACGCCTTTTGTTGTTCGCCGCGTTGCTTGCTTGGTCGGGCATGGCCTCTGCCGTCGTCTACAAGTGGCTCGACCCGCAGGGTAAGTTGCAATACGGCGATCGGCCGCCCGATGGCGTGCATGCGGAAGTCGTCGAGCTCCTGGTCGCGCACAACACCTCGACTCGCTCCGCGCCCGCTCAAGCTGCGCCTGCCTCGAGGAGCGCCGCCGCCCCTGCCACGGCCAAAGATGCCGAAGAAAAAAATGCCGTCGCGCAAGACGTTGCGCAAACCCGCGACAAGCAATGTACCGAGGCACAGGATCGCTACAAGAAACTGATCGAGGGCCGCAGGCTCTACAAGACCGGCCCAGACGGCGAACGCCAATACATGAGCTCCGAACAAATCGACACCGAACGGCTGAATGCCAAGCGGGATATCGATACCATTTGCAATAGCGCGACTTGAGCGAGAGGAACGCCCGCTCCTTCCTTTGCCTGAGACAGCTTCCTTTGCCTGAGATAGCTGCCGCTGCCTGAGACAACGCTTCTTTCGCTTCCTTGAAGAATCCGGGTCCTTTGCCGCGGACGGCGCAAAGCCTTAGGCTACCGACCTTTGGCTGATCTTAAGGACCATTCACATGCAAACGGGCTTCGTTGGATTGGGCGCCATGGGCGCGCACATGGCGCGCAATCTACATCGCGCCGGGCTGCTCACGGGCGTCTGGAATCGCACGCCCGAAAAAGCGAAGGTGCTGGCCGCGGAACTGAAGGTGATTGCATTCGCAAACCTAACCGAGCTTGCGGGTAATTGCGAAGCGGTGGTGATCTGCGTGTCGGCCGACAAGGATGTGCGGGAGGTCATCGCGGGCTTGGAGCCGGGACTGACGCCGAACATGATCGTCATGGATTGCTCCACGGTTGGAAAAGATACCGAGCGCGACATCCATACCCAGCTCAACACGCTCGGCGTGGGATTCCTCGATTGCCCGGTCAGCGGCGGCGTCGAAGGCGCCAGGACCGCATCGCTCGCCATCATGTGCGGCGGGGATGAAGCCGTTTTCAATCGCGCCCAGCCGATCCTGGAAAAAATGGGCAAGGCGGTGGCCTACATCGGTGGCAGCGGCTCGGGGCAGGTGACGAAGGCGACCAATCAAATCATGTGCGCCGGCATTATCCAGGCAGTGGGCGAAGCCATGGCGTTTGCCCACGAAGAGGGCGTCGACCTGAAGAAGGTGATCGACGTCTTGGGCAAGGGCGCGGGGTCGAGCTGGTACTTCGTCAATCGCGCGCCCTTCATGGCGAACAACAGTTTCCCGGCGGGATTCCGCGTGCGCCTGCACGACAAGGATTTGCGCATCTGCCGCGACATGGCGGCGAAGCACGGCGGCGTATTGCCGGTGGTCGAGTCCACGATTGAGCAGTATAAAATACTGATCGCGGAAGGTTTCGGCGATGAGGACATCTCGTCCATCTATCGCCTCAAGACCAAGCTGTTCCCGCCGAAGCCCGAGTCCATGTGACGGCGCGGCTACGCATCGCCACCCGCAAGAGTCAGCTGGCCCTGTGGCAGGCGGAGCATGTGGCGGCGCTGTTGCGCTCGGCTCACCCGGAACTACAGATCGAATTGGTGCCGCTGCTGACGCAGGGCGATCGCATCCAAGATCGCTCCTTGGCCGCCATCGGCGGCAAGGGCTTGTTCATCAAGGAGCTCGAGGTCGCCCTCGAAAATCTGCGCGCCGACATCGCAGTTCATTCGATGAAAGACGTGCCGGCCGAACTTCCTCACGGACTCATCATCGGCGCGGTATTGAAACGGGCGGATCCCCGGGACGCGCTCGTCACGACGTCGGGTATAGCACGGCTCGAGGACCTGCCGCACGGCGCCGTGGTGGGTACGTCGAGCCTGCGCCGTCAGGCACAGATCCGCGCGTTGCGCCCGGATCTGCACATCGAAGCGATGCGCGGCAATGTGGACACGCGGTTGCGCAAGCTCGACGCAGCACAGGGGTCGGACAGCAGCACCGGCAGCACGGGCGGCATCGGGGGCACCGGCGGCATCGGGGGCACCGGCGGCGCGGGCAAGCGCATGGACGCAATCGTTCTTGCATGCGCCGGTCTCATTCGCTTAGGCCTGGAATCAAGGATCACCGCGCGCCTCGACCCGAAGGTGTGTCTGCCCGCGGTCACCCAGGGGGTGATCGGCATCGAGTGCCGGCAGAATGATTTGCGCACGGTCGATTTCTTGCGGCCGCTCGAAGACCCGGCGACACGCATAGTGATGGATGCCGAGCGCGCGTTCGCGGCGCGTCTGGGCGGCAGTTGTCAATCGCCGATTGCGGCGTATGCGCAGCTCGATGCGGATCGCATCACGCTGCGTGGACTCGTGGCGGAGCCGGATGGTTCGCGGTTGTTGCACGATAGTCTGACGGGCAGCGCGGAAAATCCGGCGGCCTTGGGCCGGCAACTCGCGGAGCGCATCTTGGCGGCCGGCGCCGGCCCCTTGCTCGATCGTTTGCGCGCGAGCTAGGCGCCGCCCTGATGCCGCGAGGCTCCTAAGTGCCGTCCCTCCATGGAGTAGGCGTCCTCGTCACCCGACCCGAACTGCAGGCGATGCCGCTGTGCCGGCTGTTGGAATCCCTGGGCGCGACGACGTTGCGGCTGCCGGCGGTCGAAATCAGGCCTCTCACGGACCGGCGCGCGTTGACGGAGCAGCTGGGTGTTCTCGAGAATTTCGACGTCATCGTTTTCACCAGCGCCAACGCGGTCCGATTCGGGGTTTCCTTTCTCGATCAAAAGCGCGGTCTCACGCTTGCGGCCTTGGGACCGGCGACGTCGCGTGCCCTGAACCAAGCGGGCTACCGCGTGGCCATTCAACCTGATTCCTTCGACTCTGAGGGTCTGCTTACGCATCCGCGGCTGGAACATGTCGCGGGCCACCGAATCCTGATCATCACTGGAACGGACGGACGGGACCTGCTCCCACAAGAACTCACGCGCCGCGGTGCGACCGTGGTCAGCGCCGACGTGTACGAACGTGTGCCGGCAACTCCGAGCGCCGCGGTGCTGCAGACAGTTCAGGAGCGGCTGACGGCGAGAACATTGCAGGTGATCACGGCGACCAGTCTTGCGATCGGCGCCTCGCTGCTCAAACTGGCGCCGCTCGAATTGCGCAATGAATTCGAACGGGTGCATTGGCTGGTCCCCGGCGAGCGCATCGCCACGGGGTTGCGCGAGCTGGGATTGCAGGCGCCGCTGCTCAAGGCGGATTCGGCTGAGGATCAGGACCTGGTCGCGGCGCTGGTGCGCTGGCGCTCGAGCGTATCCGGCGCATAGTCGAAGGAATCGAAATACAACCGGCTCGCATCGCAGCCGCGCGCGGCGTACTCGCGTTGGATGGCGGCGATCATCGCAGGCGGGCCGGCGGCATACACTTCGATCCCCTCGAGATCCGGGACTCCTGCGAATGCGGCGTCGTGCACCCAGCCGGTGAGTCCGCGCCACGCGGGCGTGGGCTCCGAGAGCACCGGCGTATAGGTCAAGGAGGCGGCGCGGCGGCTCAAGTGCTCGAGCGTCCCGTGGGCGTACAGGTCGCACTCGCTGCGCACCCCCCAAAAAAGCTGCATGTCGCGCTCAATACCGTTTTCGATGACGTGGCGCAAAATGCTCACGAGGGGCGCAATACCCGTGCCGCCGCCGATCAGCAGCATGGGAGTCGCGTCGGCCGAGGCGGCACGGTAGGTGAACTTGCCCAACGGGCCCTCGATGGTCAGCAGGCTTTCGCGCATGTCCTCGTGAAACAGGCGGTCGGTGAATTCTCCGCCCGCGACCCGCCGGATATGCAGCTCGAGGGGGCGCGCATCATGCGGCGGCGATGCGATGGAGAAACTGCGGCGCCGTCCGCCCGGGAGCAGGATGTCGAGGTACTGGCCGGCTTCGAATGTGAAGGCTTCTGCGATGGGCAGGCGCAAGAACAATCCCATCACGTCGTGCGACAACGGGATGGAGCGCTCGATGCGGCACGGCAGGCGCCTGGGGCCTGCGGCATCCGCCGCGCGCATCTCAAGAGTTTGCAGCGTCAAATCCGTGCGTGCCCGCGCCTGGCAAAGCAGGATCAGGCCCTCGGCGATGTCGGCGCCGGAAAGCCCCAGCGGCGGCCCATTCGGATAGTGGATCTCGCCATGCACCAGACGCGCCTTGCAAGCACCGCAGTTGCCGCCCTTGCAGCGGCTGGGCAGGTTCAGCGCGGCATCGGCGGCCGCTTCGAGGAGCGGCTGATCGGCGGCGGCCTCAAAGCTGCGGCTGGAATTGGCAATGCTGATGAGCACGCGATGTTACGCGCTCGGCTGACTGCGCTTGCTGTCCAGCCATTCGTGGATGGGTTCCCACTGCTTCCAATCAGGCCAGGCGAGATATTCCGGCAGTTCGAGCACGCCTAAGCCCCGAGAGTAGGCGCGCACATAGTTCTGCGCTTCGCGCAGGTGGCCGAGATACGGCACTTTGAGTTTGGTGAGGTATTGATCCAACTCCTCGTACACCAGTGTGTGCTCGCGAACGCGGTTCGCCATCACCCCTAAGCGCGCTTGCTTGCGCGACACCTTGCCGATTTCAAGGAGCTCGGCCATGAAGTGCCCGCAGGCCTTCATGTCGATGCTCGAGGGCAGCACCGGCACGATGATGGTTTCCGCACGCCGCACCAATTCGTTCA
>Ga0210384_10001656_pt1 | contig 29454 bp, 26 predicted proteins | sample IncBWH2MmetaG_FD_160574 | JGI IMG/M metagenome (GOLD analysis project Ga0210384, IMG submission 160574) | Forest soil microbial communities from Barre Woods Harvard Forest LTER site, Petersham, Massachusetts, United States - Inc-BW-H-2-M | ecosystem: Environmental > Terrestrial > Soil >...
CGTTCGGCGGCGAGGGCGGGCGCGCCTTTGATGGTGCCGGAGTCATTGGAAAAGAGCGTGAGCAGGCCAGTGCGGCGTATGCGAACTACCTCAGCAAAGGTCAGTTTAAGGGAGCCGTGCAGACCGTGGACCAGTTGCTCGCGGGGAAACAAAAGGCAGCGCATCAGTGGTTTGATCAAGCGGTACAGGGTAAGCCGGATTTCGGCCAGGCGAAATCAGCAGCCAGGCAATGGGCAGGGCGGTATTCAAGTCACTGATCCACGTGGCGGCGTCCATACGTTTCCAGATCAGGCATCTGCTGACAGATTCAAACGGGCGGCGGGAATCAGGTAAATGGGCGGAACGCAAACCATCGATTACGAAGCACTGGCGAAACAGGCTGGAGCCATTTCGTCGCAACCCGCATCCGGAGCCGTCGATTACGCGGCCCTCGCGAAGCAGGCTGGGGCGATCAGCTCTCTTCCACCGCAGAGTAATCAGCAGAAGACTCAGCCGCCGGGATTTCTCAAGCGCCTGGCGCAATCTCTGGGCGTCCCCACTTCGATGCAAGAACTGCAGCAAGCTCAGCCGAGCACCGCGGAACAGATCATCGGCCCGGCGGCGACTGCAGGGCGGATGCTGTGGAATTACGGGAAGACGGCGCTACGCGGAGTCCAGCAAGGCGGACAGGAAGCCTACGAAGCTGGGGAGAACGTAGGCGAAGGCCAGCCGCTCGGGCCGAATCTGGGCAAAGCCGCATCGGGTGTACTACACGCAGGGCTGCAGGCGACTCCGATCATCGGACCATCGATTGAGACCGCAGGCCAGGACGTTCAAAGCGGGAATTACCAAGGCGCGGCCGGCGGACTCGCGGGCGTGCTCGGACAGGTCGCAGTGCCTTATGCCATCGAGAAAGGCGCGCAGCGCTCAACCGGCTCAGGGCTCCGCTGGGCGATATGACAACCCAGCCGCGGGGCACGATTCCGGCAGAGTCTGCCAGCCCATCCGAGCTGAAAGCCTACGCCGATCAGAATGGCATCCCGCTGAATGCGGCTCAGGCGACCGAGCACAATCTCCCACGCAACCTGCAATCGGCCGGTGAACGGGCTACGGTTGGCGGAACCGCAGTCAGGCAACAGATCAAGGCATCGCAGGCAGCCACGGCGCAGCACGCGGAAAACCTGCTCGATTCCTTCTCGCCGAATACTCCGGACCTGGCCACGGCGGGCGATGCCATTCAGCAAGGGGTAAGTCAGGCACTCGAGAGACAACAAGCACAGTCGCGCCAGGCGTACGCGGCCATTGACCAGCAGGCCGGCGGGACGAGTGTAGATCTCCGACCGTTGAAACAGACAGCACAGCAAATCTTTCAGGACTCGAGTTTTGTGCGCAAGGCGGGAGCGCTGGATCAGCGGCGAGCCGCAGCCATCCTACAGGACATCGGCAACCTACCGGACAATGGAAGTTTCAGCGACGCCCAGCAGTTGCGCTCAGCACTATTGGACGCCTCGCGCAGTCCGGAGCTCGCCATCAGCAATCAGGCGCAAGGCTGGATCAAACAACTGACCGGTGCGACCGACAACGCGATGATGACCGCGGCCCAGTCGACACCAGGGCTCGAGACTTCCTTCCGGGCGGCCAACGATCACTGGCAGCAACTGCAGGACGATTTCAATAACCCGCGCTCGCCCCTGGCCCAGATCCTGCAGGAGCCGGATCCGTCGAAGGTTCCGCAGAAGCTGACACAGAAGGGGCAGATCGGCGGCAGTCCATACAACGCGCAACTACTCGACCGCTACGGCATCGACAAGGGCCCGGTGAAATGGGCGATCTTGAATGACGTCGCGGGCAAAGATTTCAAGCTGCAGAACAAAAGTCTGGGCGGCTATGGCGATGATTTTTTGCGCAGCGTTTTCTCGCCGGATGAACTCGATCACGTCTACAAAACCGGGGCGATTGCGCGCTCGGTGGGAGTGAATACCAACCCGTCCGGCACGGCTGGGGTAAGTGGAGCGATCGCAGACGTACAAAAGCCCATTCGCAGCATGATTCCCAAGTACGGTGCGGCAAAACTGACAAACTCGCCACGATTCAATCGGCGGCTACTGACTCCGCCCGCACCCAACACCGGGCCCACACCGCTGCGCTACGGGCTGTCTGCTTCCCCAGCGCGCGGAACCAATCAACCTGAGTCAGACGATGAGTTTTGGAATGATGCCGCGGCGGCTTACAAGGCCCGGCATGGGAGACTTTAAGAAGGAGGCACTATGGTGCGCATGATTCGCTATGACCTACAGTCAAAGAAAGCGCGTGATCCGAACGCTGGAAGGCACTTCCCGAACAGCCCGACCGCGAGGAATATCTTTTCGCCGAACAGCCGAACCGGCAGCCCATCCGGAAACTTTGTCGGCACAGGGGTCAACCGCAAAACTGGAGCTCGGGCCGAATATCAGGCGTCGCGCTCGAGTCCTTCGACCAACTACACGCGCCAAGCCGAACAATACACGCGCCAGGCTCCGGAACCTTTCAGAAATCCTGCGAGGTCGGCAAATCCTCGAGGAGTGGAATCGCAACAGCTCAACGAGCCGTATGTGAGGCCAGCGCCCGAACTTCGGCCAGGCGACTGGACAAGGGCGCAACCCCAACGCGGACCGCATAGCCAGGAAGAAATCAACCGCGCGACCGGACACCCGGGAGACTACGAACCTGCAGGGCAAAGCGAAACCGTGGGCGTGCGACGCAAGCAACCGCGAGCCGGTGAAATCAACCTGCCCGGTGGACCGCGGGCGAAGCAGCGGGGAGACAGCGGCAGGCCCAACCCTGCGAGCTGGAACGGCGCCAACGCGCCAGCAAGAAAAATGCAAACCAACCTCGATCTCTTCGGCCCAGGAATGGAAGCCTTCCGAAGACGCGACGGCGGCCGCAGTAGCGTGCTCTAAGGAAAGGAAATTGCCTGAAACTAGCTTTACGTTGACTGGAAGTGAAGCCAAGTATAGTTAGACGCGGAAAGGGTTCGGAGATGCGGAGACAGATCAACAAACTCTCGCCCGTCGCAGCGCGGGCCATGCGCAGGGGATGGAACCGGACAGAACCTTCGCCGGAGCCTTCCACGGTGCGTCCGGCAGAGCAGAAGCCGGCTCTGGTGTCAGTGAAGCCAGCGCTAAGACCCGTAGAAGCCAGCGCTGATCGCTAGGTGCATCCGCCGGGCCTGCCAGGCTTTGTTGTCATGTTGGACGGTCTTTCCAATTGCCAGCCGCTTGCGCTCATATCGTCGGTTGGCGGCTTCTCTCGCGCGCTCGAGATGTAGCGCGCATACACATCTACTTTCTTCGCAAACCGGATTCCGACATTGAGTACACGTTTTCAGTACCCGCCTGCGCTTGCGGCGTCGGCTTTCGGCTTCTCGGCGGCGCTCGAGATGCTGCACACAGAGGCGTGTGCTTCTTTCGCAGACCGGAGCCCCGCATTCCGTACACCAGTTCAGCCTCCGCGAATCAGGCCCCGCAACACCCTCGGGTATCGAGTGCGGTATTTGCGATTCGCCAAAATGTTCCTCTTGCGGTGGGTTTCGCAGAGAATCTTGCTGACCGGGCCAGCTGAGCACTGGCATTTGATACATAGGCCCAGGACGCGATGGGAAGCTTCGTATCTTCGAGAGCGGATCGCTGAGTGGGTCATAATCCGGGATCTCCAAGCGGCCGTCTTTTTCTGTGCGCGCGAGCCATTCGGGAATGAGTTTTTTCGGATGTCTTCCGTAGTGGTAGTAAAACGCGGCCACGTAAGGCTCGGCCCAGCCTTGCACGGCCATCGAAACCACTCTGCGGCAGAATGCGTAATGGTCCTGTTGGTCTAAGTCGTTCTCGATGTCAGACTGCCGATCCATCAGGTACAAAATGATGTCGTTGCAGCGGTCCTCAGATCGCCTTTTTCGCAGGCGAGCGGTGCGCTGCTGGCGTATGCGGACGAAGCGACTCGGGCGACTCACGGGTTAGCCTTTCCGCTCGAAGTACACGCCGAGCAGCCATATGGCCAACGGCCAGAGGCATTGCAGACATACGATGATCAGCCATGCGAAAACAATGCCGATTACCACTGTCCAGATCATGCGGACCTCCGCAAGACAGTCAATGTGGCGCAGGAACTCTGGAGTGCGGCGCGGAGGCGTTCCCTGTGCGTCGGAACACATTTCCCTTCGCGGTCACGACAACGACGCCCATCGCCGCGGCCACACCGGGGGCAACTAACAAACAAGACGAAACGCCCGTAGTCGGTCATTTTTCTGGGCATACTTTTCCTCCCGCATGCTGGAATCCGTGGCACTCCGGACAGGCGGCTTTCAGGTTGGTGAGTGTCCACTGTCCGCCGGCCCCACGACTCTTGACATGGGCAGAGTGCATTGTCGACCACGAAATCCACTCCCAACACTTTGGGCTCAGGCGTAATTCGCAGCGACCGCCAGAGCGTTCATAGACCGCCAGGCGAACCTCGAGGATGTATCTGCGCTCAGCTCGCGATTTCGCGTGTCGGCGGATGGCGGGAAACAGGTAGAAACTGCAATCGCGCTCTACTTCGCGGACTTGATCGAGGATGTCTTGGACTAGTTGAGGGGAAGAAGAGGGAACGCTACGATGGTCATCAGCCATTGGGAAAACCTCCGGTTTTTCCTTGGTCAGGGCCGAGCAGGTGTTACAAGCACCCGCCCGGCCCGTTGTTGCCCACCATCACCTTTTCACTGTCCCATTATATTCCAATGCGAAGCGGTTCGCAACTGTGGAAATGCTGTGCGGGAAGGACCGTTTGGTTAACTACTAAGTCACTTGCCGGGCGGTTCGCATCGTGCAAAATGGAAGGACATGGCACAAAAAAAGAAAGAGAAGAATCCGGCAGCAGTCCAATTAGGACGTCTCGGCGGGAAGGAGACGGCTAAAACGTTTACGACGGAACGCGGTAAGGCGTTGGCCAAGAAAAGGTGGAAGGGACACAAGAAGGCGAAGCAGAAGAAATCATAGCGAGGAGCAGTATGCGGACTGCGGATCAGTCGATCAAAGAATTGAAAGAAGAAGCGAGAAAGATGAGCACACTTATGACCGACGTGGTGCTGGGAGTGATTTCGCCGAAAGTTTGTAATGCAGCTTGCAGGGCTTCTGCGAAGCGCGTGAAGGAAATCGCTACCAAGGACTACAAGGCGAGACAGCGAGGAAGCCGTTATCTGGTAAGCATCCCTAAGCCCGGTGCCGTGCCGCCCGGCATGGTGGTGGTTCATAACCACATCAGGCCTAGGCGACACCTCGGATGGCAAGGATTCCGCGCGTGGCTCCAATCGCCCGACGACCCGCCAGCGCTTGTGGTTTGCCCGTGTCGCTGGGCTCCGGAGCTGGGAGGGCACTACCGCGTAAAACGCTCGGGGCTTGAGAAATGCCACGGGAGCGTGCCTTACGTTAGTCCGGAGGAATTGATCGAGTGCCGAAAGGATCCCGCATGGGAAGCTCGACACGACATGATTGATCGTATCGTTTGTCGCGAGTGTGGAGCGTTGCTAAAGAGCAGTAACAGCGGCATGGCGAAAAAACACACCGGTCATCTGTGGCGGCGACATCGCATGACCTTTAAGGAATACAAGCTGACCCATCCTGGAGCCCCGCTTTATACCTTGCAACTGAATGCTATTCGGTCCCAATCGAAGGTGAAGGACCTGATCACTAAGAGAGTGAATGCATTCCTCACACCCGATGAATTAGCCGCATGTCGAAAGAACCCCACATGGGAGCAGGATCATGGTCTTGATGTTGTTGTTTGTCGAGTCTGTGGAGCGAAGCTTAAGAAGATTTTATGTGGAGGGGGCTATCACCTCACCCAGCACGGCATGGGACTAAAAGAATATCGCGCGGAATACCCGAACGCACCTTGGCGAACTGCGGGCACCACCGCCAGACACAGGCAGGGGATGATAGAGACGCGGGCCAGGCGAACCGCGAAGCTGGCGGCAGCCGACCGCATTCTCGCGGCCAATTGGCGTCCCGAGGATTGGGACCAAAGGCCACAATGGCACGCCCTGGGCGATAAACTTCTTTCCTGCTAGTACATAAGCAATCCAGATCTGAAAGAGTGGGCATTGGCTAGAGGCCATGAGTTCCCTAGCCTAAGGACCATTCAGCGAATTAGGGATTGGGTCAGAAGGCCTCTGGGTCCGTACGGCAAACCGGCGGATGTTCCCCAACCTCGAGCGTCAACGGACAACTAACAGACATACAGCCGGGAAATCTCCGGACAATCCACAAGACAACGAACGAATTAAAGCCCGCCATTGACGCGGGTTTTCGCGTAAATCACCGGACAAATCACCGGACACCAACCTAGATTTTCACAAGCCAGCATACCGGACAGGTCGAGAGCCGCCAGAAGCTTAGGGCTTACCCTTGCGGGCATGTCGCACACTAGCCAGCGCGATCGCATCCTGCGGCGCCTCATTGAAGCCCGCGGCGATGAGGTCACTGCGCCCGAGCTCGCCAGGATCGGGGGACTCCAGTTCCAGACGCGGATCTATGAATTACGCCATGAGTTCCATTTCCAAATCGAAAATCGTACTGAGCGGGTTGAGGGCGGTCAGGTCCATAGCTTTTATCGCCTAGTGTCGGCACCGTTGCCGATCACCGAGCACAAAGACTCGCGCGCCATCGAAGACTCACTCTTCCCCAACCAGCCAGAAAGGCACAGAGACGATGGATAACGCCCCTGAGGATCTCCATGAATTGAACTACGCGCGCAAGATTCTTGAGGAATGTGGTTTGCCCTGTAAAAGTAATCTGGAATTGGTGGCTGATTGCATTACTGCCCTGCGGTGCAAGTTGAAGTGTCCCACCGTGGAAGCCGCTCGCTGGCTGTGGCGAAGAGTGAAACGCGCGCAAGAACTGGAAGTGAAGATCAATAGCTTCTGGTTCCGAGACGGGGAATACAACAGCATCCCCATGAGAGACACCGAACGCATCCCGGCTTACGTGCCAATCGACAGGGCGGCCGTAGACAAAGAGCAGGCTACTCCGGAGTGGCAGGCGGCGAACACACGATTGCGGGCAACGCTGGCGAAGTTCGCCGGCAAGACGGCAATGCTATAAAGCCTGTGGAACACCTCGAGCCAAACTCGTGTAGTATGCCTGCCGAGGCAAACGTCGGCACGCCATTCTCCGTGGAGGCGGATGTGGCGCGTCGAAGGTTTCAACGTGGAAGCGTATTCCTGCGCGGCAAACGCGAAAAGGTGTGGGTGGGCAGATGGCGCGAGGACGTCATCGGCCCAGATCAAAAACTCCGTCGCGTCGGACGCAAGGAAGTACTTGGCAGCAAGGAAGAATTTCCAACTAAGAAGCTGGCACTCCGCGAGTTAAGCATCCGACTCGCGCCGATCAACAGCACCAACTACCGGGCATTGCGAACCGCGACATTTGTGCAATTCGTAGCGCTCTGGCAAGAGCGGGTGCTGAGCCAGCACAAACCGTCAACCCAATCAGCGATCAAGAGCCAGATCAAAAACTGGCTCACTCCATACTTCGGGGATTTTGCGCTGCGCGACATCAACGGATTGAGCCTGCAAATGTTCATCCACAGTTGCGCGTCTCGTGCTCCGAAGACAGTCCAAAACTTTATCCTGGTGATGCGAATGATTTGGAACACGGCAAAAGCCTGGCAGTATGTCGGACACGATCCGTTCGACGGATTGGTTCTGCCGAAGCCAGGGCCGCGGCGTCGCTTCTTCTTTACTCAAGAGGAAATTCAGAAAGTCATCGACATCGCGAAGGAACCGCAGAAGACGCTGTACTGGCTGGCTGCCGAAACTGGTATGAGGGCTGGAGAATTGTGCGGTCTGCGGATCGACAACTTGGACCTCGAGAATTGCGTGGTCAACGTCAGGCAAAGCGTCTGGCGCAACCAGGTGCAAACTCCAAAGACGCAGAACGCTCTTCGCCAGTTCGCCATCTCCCCACAACTCACAAAGCACCTGAAGTGTTTCCTATCGACTTGGCGGCCCAATCTACTTGGGCTGCTATTTGCTACACGGAACGGCAAACCGTGGGCGCCCAGCGAGATCATGCGCAGTCATTTGCACCCGCTGCTTGATTCGCTGGGGATCCATCGCTGTGGTTTGCATGCGTTCCGTCACACCAACAGCAGTTTGATGGACAGGCTTAACGCACCGATGAAAACCCGGCAGGAGCGGCTTGGGCACGCGGCCGGATCGGACCTGACAATGGACGTCTATACCCACGCAGTCAGCGAAGATGACCGCAGAATTGCGCTGCAGCTCGGCGAGGTTTTGTGTCCATCTGTGCCCAAATCGCGGACGAGCGAAAAAACTGAAACAGAGAAAGAAATTACGATTCAGTAAGTTGGCATGCAAATAGCAAGAGCAAGAACGGCGCTACACGAAAGTAACCTATCCAACGCCCGCGTCCCGTTAGATGATGTTTCGTCCGGTGATTCCGGCCGGAAAACGACCATGCCACAGAAGTTACTGGACGTCCTCATGCTTGGCCGCTGCTCCCATGAATTTTCCTGGCCCAGGCGGTCCGCCGACGGCCATTACTACCAGGTTTGCCTGCTTTGCGCCGTCGAGTACAAGTACGACTGGAAGACGATGCGAAGAACTGACAAGGTGGACCGCGTTCCTGACGAACCCGCCGCCGTGACCCGCCGCAGTCGCAGCCACGCCAAGAAACCGAGCTGGGTTCCACGAGCTCGGCGCTTGAAGCTCCAGACCCCGGTGCGTTATCGGGTGAAGAATCTGGGCAGCTGGTATGAAGGCATCATCGAAAACCTGAGCCAGTCGGGTGTGCTCTTCCAGGGTCCACAGAACCTGCCGGACAACACGCTGGTCGAGATGGTTTTCGAGATGCCGGAAGAAATCTCCGGCCAGAAAAACAGCAGCGTTCTCTGCCAAGGACGGATCATCCGCGCCCGGGAAGCGCGCGGCAAGGCAGAAACAGAATCGGTGGGACTGGCAGCGTCGATTCTGGACTACAAATTTCTTCGCCAGCAATGAGCGACGAGCATTTTGTTGCTCCCCTACCCATTACTTTGCCGCCGGACGGTTCCCGCCGGCGGCTTACTCCTTGCAGGTCGCGAACCATAAATTGACCGACCTGACATCTATTCCAATCCTCCATCTGCATCTAAAATGTTTATACTGAGTTCTTACTAAACAGGAGTGATGTTATGAAGGCGAAAGTCCGTTTCTACATCTGCGCAGGGGCGCTTCTCACGGTTCTGGCTGCGGCTATGGGCTGCAACAAGGCTCCGAATGACGCCCAGATTACGAGCGATATCCAGACCAAGCTTTCCAGCGATTCCGGGCTGCAAGGCAAACAGCTGGCCGTCCAGGCCGAAAATGGCACTGTCACGCTTTCGGGCACCGTCGATGATGACAACCGGCGCCAGGCGGCGGCACGTTACGCTGCGTCCGCACCGGGTGTGAAGCAGGTGATCAATAACTTGCAGGTCGGAGCGCCCCCAGCAGTGGCCTCGTCCACGCCGCCTCCAGATACAGCGCCTCCGGCGACGCAGCAGAAACCCGCCCCGGCGAAGCCAAGGAGCCGTCCACACAAACAAATGAAGAAGCCGTCCTCCGACGACGATAACAATTCAGCCTCCGATCAGGTGGCTTCGGCGGCTCCCGCCCCGGCACAGGTCGTCCCCGCCGTGCCGTCTACACCCCCGCCTCCACCACCACCGCAGAAAGTGACTATCCCCTCGGGCACCACGCTGTCGGTACGTCTGGTAGATGCCATCGATTCCGAAACCGCCCAACAGGGTCAGAGCTTCCGTGGCACGCTCAACTCACCTCTAGCCGTCGAGGGTGATGTCGTTATTCCTGCTGGCTATGACGTCGAGGGTCACGTGGTGGCAGTGCAAAGCGCTGGGAAGTTTGCCGGAAAATCTCTACTGACGTTGCAACTGGATCGAATCTCAGCGGGTGGGAAGTCCTACAACATACAAACCGATCAGTATCACCGTGAGGGATCGTCGCGCGGCAAGAACACCGCGGAAAAAGTAGGCGCGGGTGCGGCAATTGGAGCCATCATTGGCGGCCTCGCCGGTGGCGGCAAGGGCGCCGGAATAGGAGCCGCCGCTGGAGGCGGACTCGGCGGAGGCGTGCAAGCCGCAACCAAAGGACAACAGATCAAGCTGCCTTCGGAGACGGTTCTGACCTTCACTCTCCAAGGTCCTCTGACAGTTATACCTTCCAAGGGTCCCAACGAAGGGCGCCCAAAGCTGGACCAGGGCCAGGGATCCAATCAATAGGACTCAAGCAAACGGCTCAGTTGGCGCGATTAGCTGACTGAGCCGTTTTCGCTGCCTGCCCGTCTTATCCTTCGCCGCCGCCGCAGGGCTAACTTTCGACATCCAATCGCCGGTCCGGCTCATCTATAACCAGACGACCGGTCTGCTGTTCCTGTTATTCGTGGCGCTCTTCTGGAGTGCCTGAACCATAAGGAATCTACATGTGGATTGTTGCGCTGGCGTTACGACGCCCGTACACCTTCGTCGTGGTCGCTTTGCTTCTGCTGATCCTGGGTCCAATCGTCATCTTCCGAACTCCGACCGATATCTTTCCCAACATCGATATTCCGGTTGTAAGCATCCTCTGGAACTACACCGGTCTAAATTCTGAAGACATGGCCAACCGGATCGTGTCCCAGACCGAGCGCACCCTCACCACCACGGTAGACAATATCCAACATAGCGAATCGCAGTCCCTCAACGGCATCGCAGTAGTCAAAGTTTTCTTCCAGCCGCACGCCAATATTGAGAGGGCGATCGCCCAGATCACCGCCATTTCCCAGACGCAACTGCGGCAGTTGCCCCCCGGAACCACGCCGCCGCTGATTATTACCTACAACGCCTCCAGTGTACCCATCCTTCAGCTTGCCCTTTCCGGGCAGAAGCTCTCGGAACAGCAACTGTTTGACTACGGAGTGAACTTTATTCGTACCCAGCTGGTGACCATACCTGGCTGCGCCATTCCCTACCCCTATGGCGGGAAGCAGCGTCAGGTCCAAGTCGACCTGGACACCAATGCACTGCAATCGAAGGGTCTCTCGCCTTTGGATGTCGTCAATGCCATCAGCGCGCAAAATCTGATTCTGCCCTCTGGAACTTCCAAGATCGGACTCTTTGAGTATGCCGTGGATCTGAACGGCAGCCCGCAGGCGGTTTCCGAACTCAACGACCTTCCCATCAAGACAGTGGGAAGCAGCACGATCTATATCCGCGACGTGGGTTTCGTGCGCGACGGCTTTCCTCCCCAGACCAACATCGTGCGGGTCAACGGGCAACGCGCCTCTCTACTCACCGTATTGAAGAACGGCAATGCATCCACCCTCGACATTATTTCCGGCATCAAGTCATTGCTACCCCAGATCCAGGCAGGGCTTCCTCCCGAACTGAATATTCAGCAACTTGCCGACCAGTCTCTGTTCGTTCGCGCTTCGATCAACGGAGTCTTGCGCGAAGGCATCATTGCAGCGTGCCTCACCGGCCTGATGATTCTCATCTTCCTGGGAAGTTGGCGCAGCACCATCATCATCGCTGTCTCCATCCCACTCTCGATTCTCACGTCCATCATCGTGATGAGCGCCCTGGGCGAGACTATCAACATCATGACCCTGGGTGGTCTGGCGCTTGCCGTCGGCATTCTGGTGGACGACGCCACCGTGGAGATCGAAAATATCAACCGCAACATCGCCCAGGGGAAGGAGATTCAGCGGGCGATTCTGGACGGCGCGCAGCAGATTGCCGTGCCTGCCTTTGTTTCTACGCTCGCGATTTGCATTGTATTCGTGCCCATGTTCTTCCTCGCCGGCGTGGCGCGATATTTGTTTGTTCCGCTGGCCGAAGCCGTTGTGTTCGCCATGCTGGCTTCTTACCTGCTCTCCCGAACCCTGGTGCCGACGATGGCGAAGTACCTGTTGAAAGGACACGAGCAAGAAGCTGGACATCTGCCCGGTTCCAGCCGTAATCCGCTGGTCCGTTTGCAGGTTCGGTTTGAAGAAGCTTTCGAACGCTTCCGCGAGCGCTATCATCAGTGGTTGGACGTCTGCCTCCAGCATCGGGGCTTTTTTCTGGGCGTCTTCTTTGCGGCGTGTGTCTGTTCGCTCCTCCTTTTGGTCCCCTGGCTGGGTGAAGATTTTTTCCCATCCGTGGATAGCGGACAGTTCAAGTTGCACCTACGCGCCCGTACCGGAACCAGGATCGAGGAGACGGCCCGGCTTTGCGATCTGGTTGAACAATCCATTCACGACGAGATTCCGGGCGGCGAGATTAGCAGCATCATCGATAACATCGGACTTCCCTACAGCAGCATTAATCTTTCTTACAGCAACTCGGCCCCGATTGGGTCCTCCGATGCCGATATTCTAGTGAGCCTGTCGCCGAAGCATCGTCCCACGGAGGAGTACGTCCGCGATTTGCGGCGCAAGTTGCCCGGCGAATTTCCTGGTGTAGTCTTCTCCTTTTTGCCCGCGGATATCGTCAGCCAAATTCTGAACTTCGGTCTCCCTTCTCCCATCGATGTGCAAGTGGTGGGATACGACTTGCAGAAAAACCGGCAATTCACCGATAAACTGTTTCAGCGACTGGTTTCCGTAAATGGTATCGCGGACTTGCGCATCCAGCAGCGCTTCGATCTGCCTTATCTGCACATCAACGTGGATCGCACGCTGGCAGGACAGGTGGGCTTCACGCAGCGCGATGTTGCCAATAACTTGCTGATCTCTCTCAGCGGAAGCTTCCAGACCTCTCCTACGTTTTGGCTCAATCCCAAGAATGGTGTGAGTTATTCCATTGCTACGCAAACGCCGCAATACCGCGTGGATTCCTTGCAGGACCTCGAAAACATTCCCGTGACCGGAACCAGCGGCGCCCGTCCAGAGATTTTGCGCAGCCTGGCCTCGATCCGGCGTGGTAGCGGCATGGCAGTCGTTTCTCATTACGACATTACGCCGGTTCTTGATATCTTCGGCTCGGTGCAGGGCCGGGATCTGGGCGGAGTGGCGCGCGACATTGACCGCATTGTCAAGGATGCCGAAACTGAGCTTCCCCGCGGCTCCCGCATCATCGTGCGCGGTCAGATCCAGACCATGCATTCCTCCTACATCGGTCTGGTGGGAGGTCTGGTGTTCTCCATCCTTCTGGTTTACCTGCTGATCGTGGTCAACTTCCAATCCTGGCTGGATCCCTTCATCATCATTTCAGCCCTGCCGGCGGCCTTGGCGGGGATTGCGTGGTTCCTGTTCGTGAGCCACACCACGCTCAGTGTGCCGGCCCTTACAGGATCCATCATGTGCATGGGGGTGGCCACAGCCAATAGCATCCTCGTGGTAAGCTTCGCCAAGGAGCAGATGGCCGAGGGCAAGGACGCAATCGCGGCCGCCCTGGAGGCTGGGTTTACGCGCTTTCGTCCAGTCCTGATGACCGCTTTGGCGATGATTATCGGCATGGTTCCAATGGCCCTGGGATTGGGAGAAGGCGGCGAAGAGAACGCTCCCCTGGGTCGGGCCGTGATCGGTGGATTGCTGTTCGCGACGGCTGCCACGCTCTTCTTCGTGCCTGTCTTCTTCAGCATCATGCATGGATTGAGAAAGCGGCGGGAAGAGGCTGAATCCAGCCGTTAACTGAGGGAATCTCTTAAGAAACTTCAACTTATATGCCATGCCGGAATCTTCTATGAAAGTGGATCAGGGGAACGAGCTCAAGCCAGCCGCAGTTTCGCCGTATGAGACGCCGGGAAGTCCAGGCGGACGGACCCGTGCGCGGCACTGGTGGATCGCGTTGGCGGCTGTCGCAGTCGCGGCTCTCCTATTCCTTTCTGGCTTACTGCCGCGGGTGAAGGCACGGGCCACGCTGGCCAAAGAAACTCAGGCCATGGCCGTTGCCAGCGTTTCCGTAATCCAGCCCAAGCGTTCCGCTCCCTCCCAGGAACTCATCCTGCCGGCCAACGTGCAGGCATTTGCGGATGCTCCGATCTATGCCCGCACCAACGGATACCTGAAGCGCTGGTATGTGGACATCGGGGGTCATGTCAAGGCGGGCCAACTCCTAGCCGAAATTGACACACCCGAAGTAAACCAACAACTCCGGCAGGCGCGGGCTGATTTGGGCACCGCCGAAGCCAACCTCAACCTCTCGCGAATCACGGCCGACCGGTATGCAGGCCTGTTGAAGACGGATTCGGTTTCCAAGCAGGATGCCGACAACGCCGCCGGAGACTACGCCGCCAAGGGCGCGACCGTGCAGTCGGCCCAGGCCAATGTGAAGCGCCTGGAGGAGCTGCAATCGTTTGAGAAAGTCTACGCGCCGTTCGACGGCGTAATCACTGCGCGCAATACCGATATCGGCGCTTTGATCGACTCCGGTAGTGCCAGCGGTCCGCGAAGCGAGCTCTTTCACGTTTCGCAACCGGACAAGCTGCGGGTATACGTCAACGTTCCCGAAGCCTATTCTCAGGCTGCGAAGCCCGGAATGATGGCGGACTTGGTCCTTTCGGAGTTCCCGGGGCGGCCCTTCCCTGGCAAGTTGGTGCGCACGGCGAATGCGATCGACCCCGCGTCTCGTACGTTGCTGGTGGAGATTGCGGTAAACAATCCGACGGGCATTCTGTTCACCGGGGCATACGCCGAAGTGCATCTCAAATTACCGACTCCAGCTTCCAATCTCATTCTCCCGGTAAACACACTCCTGTTCCGCGAGGAAGGACTCAGAGTAGCTACGGTAGGGGACGGCCAGAAAGTCGAACTGACGCCCATCACCCTGGGCCATGATTTTGGAAGCGAAGTCGAGGTCGTAGCCGGCCTGACTGGCAATGAGAAGGTAATCGTCAACCCACCGGACTCCATCGTCTCGGGCCAAAGTGTACGGATCGCTCCATCCGCCCCATCCCAGTCCGCACCAACCCAGGGAACAAAGTGATCCGAGGGCGGTGGACTTCGGAACCCGGACCTCAGACCTCGGCCTGCGCGCATGGAGTGAGGTTTTTGACGGCTGCGGCCGGAGGTCTGATTTTTGGACTCTTTCTGCTTAGCGGTTGCGCCGTGGGACCTCGCTACTCGAAACCCGCAGCGACAGTTCCACCTACCTATAAGGAAGAGCCCCCAAACTGGAAAACTGCGCAACCCAGCGATCAAGTGGCGCGTGGCACGTGGTGGGAAATTTTCCAGGATCTCCAACTGAACACGCTGGAAGAACAGATCACTGCCTCCAACCAGAATCTGAAAGCGGCACAGGCGCAGTTTGCCCAGGCGCGAGCCCTGGTCCGTCTTAACCGGGCCGACTACTACCCCACGGTGACAGCCGGTGTTTCTGGCACACGCGAGCACCTGTCGCAAAACCGGCCGTTCGTACTCACGACCACCAAGACGAACGCGACTGACCTTGTCATCCCAGTGGATGTATCTTATGAAACCGATGTCTTCGGGCGGGTGCGCCGTACCGTGGAAGCGGCGCGTTCCAATGCGCAGGCCAGCGCCGGCGATCTTGAATCGCTCAACCTAAGCTTGCATGCGGAGTTGGCTCTCGACTACTTCGATCTCCGAACGCTGGATGCGGAAGAGCAGTTGCTCAACTCCACCGTAGACGCCTTCCAAAAGGCATTGGATCTGACTCAAAATCGGTATAAAGGCGGTGTAGCTTCCGCGGTTGACGTTGCCCAAGCCCAGACACAATTGGAAACCACTCGCGCGCAGTCGATTGATGTCGAAGTGCAGAGATCAGCGGATGAACATGCGATTTCGGTCCTGATCGGCAAACCGGCGTCCAGCTTCGCCATTCCCTTTTCACCTTGGAATACCGCGCCACCCGTGATTCCTCCGGGGCTTCCCTCGGATTTGCTGGAGCGACGTCCGGACGTTGCTGCTGCTGAAAAAAGGGTGGCTGCGGCGAATGCTCAAATTGGCGTAGCGAGAGCGGCCTACTTTCCTGCGATTGCCTTGTCAGGAGCCGGAGGCTTCGAGAGTGGCTCAATCACCACTTGGCTCTCCGGTCCAAGCGGTTTTGCTACTGCCGGCGCATCGGCCGTGGTTACCGCTTTTGACGTAGGCCGCCGCCGCGCCATCCACGAACAGGCTCGGGCAGCCTACGACCAATCGGTCGCAAACTATCGTCAAACTATCCTCACTGCCTTCGAAGAGGTCGAAGACAGTCTGGCCGCTCTGCGTATTCTCGAGGACGAATCCAAAACTCAGCAAGCTGCCGTGGCGGCGGCAGAGCACTCGCTTGACTTGTCCAACAACCGATATAAAGGCGGCGTGGTGACGTACCTCGAAGTGATCACCGCGCAGAGCATTGCTTTGTCCGACGAGCGCACAGCCGTCGTTATCCTGCGCCGGCGTATGGCGGCCAGCGTCTCTCTCATCAAAGCCTTGGGCGGAGGATGGAGTACTGCGAACTTGCCCTCGGTCAAGGTCTCCGGCCCCCAGCCGGCTAACGGCCAGTAGCTGCATTGCCGTTGGAGGGCAAGTACATTCCAGCGACATGCTCAGTAATGACGCCGGGTTCAGCGTCTCCCAGATTCGTTAGGACGACAACCGTGAGTTTGTCATCGACATAGCGAGAGATGTGAGTCTTGAAGCCCTGCCACGCGCCTCCGTGGTCGAGCACCCGGTGGCCTCGGACGTTTCCAATCGACCAACCGAAACCGTAGTCGCCTGAGTTGGGCTGACCGTTGTTGAGCTTGGCGGGAGTCCACATCTGTTCAAGGCTGGACCGCTTCAACAATTTTTCCGTATATAGCGCCGCATCCCACTTCGCCAGGTCCAGTATCGAGAAATAAAGACTACCGTCAGCCGTCGTATTCACCGTCGGAGCCACCCATTCCTGATTCTTGAGTTCGCCTTTCACCAGCCGGTATCCGGCCGCGCGATTGGGAATGATGTCGGCTTCACTCATGACTCGGGTTGCGCTCATGCCAAGAGGCTGAAATATTCTCTCTTGCAGAAAGTCGCCGTAGAACTTGCCCGTCACTCGGTGAATTAGGATGCCCAACGTCGCGTATCCAAGATTGCTGTAGCTCCATTTGGTGCCTGGCGGAAAGGCGAGCGGGATACCGGCGATCACTCTGAGCAATTGATCTTCGGTATAGTCTTTGCGGAAATCGAAATTATCCGGATAGTCAGTGAAACCAGCAGTGTGACTGAGCAATTCGCGGACAGTGACTTGCTTCCAGCTCGGCGGCGCTTCTTTGAAATAGCTGGTAATTGGACTGTCCAGTTTGATCTTGCCCTCTTCGAACAGCATCATCACCGCAGTCGCTGTGAACTGTTTGCCGACACTACCCGACTGAAAAACAGTCTCTGGTTTGACCGCAACCTGAAGCTCGACGTTAGCCAATCCGTAGCCCTGCGCCTTGACGATCTTGCCATCCCGCGCTACCAGCAGTGCCAATCCTGGAATGTGCTGCTTCTGCATCTCGAATTGAACATATTGATCAACCGGGTCAGAGGAGGATCCGGGTGTTTGAGCTATCTTAGGGAGGATCAGCAGAAGTACCAGCGAAATCAAAAAATGGGTTCTCATGCCTTGCTGATCCTTGGATTGTGGAAACTGCAGATCCCTCGCCTCGCTCGGGATGACAACAAGTTAGAATTTGTCGATAAGCTACTAAAGCGGTGTTCTCGCCGAAGACGATTGTTGCGCCAGCGAACCAGTCCTAAAAAGTCAATCTAGCTGCAAGTTGCCCGATGCGCGGAGTCGCACCGCGGAAAGTGCCGGTTGTCGTGATTTGTCCGAACAGAGAACTATTGATGTTGGCCGCGTTGTTAAGAACAGTCGGTTGAGAGAATTGGGCGTGATTCAAAGCATTGAAGAATTCCAGCCTGAACTCCAGGTTGACGCGCTCGGTGATCGCTGTGGCCTTGGCGAGAGCGATGTCTACGTTGACAAGATCAGGCCCCCGCAGGAAGTTCCTGGACAAGCCATAGGTGCGTTGAGACGGGTTGTTCACAGGATCAAACAGAGGAAAGCAGGGATTGAAAACGCCAGGGGTGGGGTCGGTGTTTTCGAACCCTACATTGGTAAAACTGTTGGGATCGAAGTAGAAGTTACCGGTGACCGGCGTAGTTGTGAAAGGAGTGCAGGTCGTCTGTCCCGCCGTGCTGGCGTAATTAATGACATTGATGGTGGTCTTCTTACGCGGATCGAGGTATCTGATCGGGCTCACGACCGCAGCCCTGGAAAGCAAAGGATCACCAGCGCCAGAGGTTCCTGGATTGAAAGGATCAGAGTTATTCGGCAATCGTGCGCCAATATCGATAGGAAACCCCGTGCGCCAGGTCACGATGGGATAGAGGCTCCAACCCCTGGTCAGTCGCTTCGGACCTCCGCTCCAAACTCGGTCGAAGGGTAGGTCCCAGCCGCCGCTGAAAGTGATGCGGTGCCGGACGTCATTGTCTGACGAAGCATAGAACAAACCAGGGCTGTATGTGGGTACCTGATCGTTACGCTGCGCAAACCCCGACGCATTGTCCAGATTGTGAGAGTACGTGTAGGAGAAGGTGAAATAGGCGGTGCCCAGCTTGGAGGTCTTGGGCTGACGCGTGAGGCTCGCCTCCAAAGCGTTGTAGTTCGCATTCGACACGTTCTGAAATTCGGGAAGCTGCCCGAAGCAGCCTGAACAGCTCGCATCGAGCGCGCGGTTGGTGGTCCCAAGTACCATAGGATTGATGTCTTTAAGCGAGGTCAGCCCGTGCGCTGAGGTTCCGACATAGTTGGCTTCGAGAACCACGTCAGCAAAGAGATTCCGTTGCAGGCTCAGGTTGTACTGGTAGACGTAGGGAGTGTGCAGATGCGGGTCTACTATAAAGACGAAGCCGCTGCTGTTAATTGGCAGGAAGGGCGTGAAATCAACACTTGGCGCAGGCGGTCGCGATGGGAACGTGTTGGCTACACCCAGGCTTGAGCAGTTGCCACTTGAGTCAAAGACGCACGCATTCGGGAAGGGCTTGCTCATGGATTCCACTGGCGCTTTCTGCCCTGGGCCAACAGTATTGAAGAACAGACCAGCGCTGCCCACGAAGGGCGCCTGGCCGTTGAACTGAAAGTTGTCTTCCCCTTTTAGAATGTCGTAAAAAACGCCGAAGCCGCCACGCAGGCTGGTTTTGCCACTGCCGGTCGGATCCCAGGCAAAACCGATGCGAGGAGCAAAGTTTGTCTTATCCGGAAAGTTGGTGCCCTTGGGGGCGCCGGGGTCGCCGGGAAACACCAATGCTAACGGCGCATTTACGAACCTTTTCGACTGCTCTCCAGGAATCACCGAGAAAGTGCGTCCTTGAGTGTCCAGCTTCGGAGTGTTGTATTCGTACCGAAGGCCGAGAGTCAGCACCAGATTCTTCCTAGCGTGCCATTCGTCCTGGCCAAATACATACGTGCTCTTGCTGCGAATGTTGGAAGGGGCTAACGCGCCCTGAAAGTAGGCGTCCGGAATGCCCAGGACGAAGTCAGCATAGGCATTCCCCGTGGCAATAGACGTTCCCGTGTCAAAGTCAAACTCACCGTTGGTGAAATAGTCGAAGGTAAGGTTTTCCTGATATGAAGAGAATCCGGCGCCGAACTTCCAGTTGTGTTTTCCGCGAGTCCAGGAAACCGCGTCGGTCCACGAAAATGTGTTCTCAACAAAACGCGTGGGCCCATTCTCGCTGGGCCCGAGTTGCAGGCCGGTGTCGAAGAATATGTTGGTGGGGCCGGTGGCAACATCGGGGGTAATGCCAATGCCGAGCTCTGGACCCGTTGGGAGCCGCCTGACGGGAACGTCCTGCGAGAAGCTGCTGCGATGAGTTACAAAATGGAACTCGTTCAGCAACGTAGGTGAAAACACGCGTGTGTAAGCGACATTGGTGAAGTAATAGTTGGCTATCGTCTTGCTGGGGAAGCCGGGGACGGTGGCGTAGGGCAACGGGTTCACAGTGCCGGATAATGGGCTCCCAGCGCGGTTCAAACCAATGGTCGCAGCAATCTTGTCCTGGGAGCTGAGGTTGAAATCGAACTTGCTGGTCAGTTCGTCGGCACTGTAAATCTGGTCCAGGCTGGTGGAAAACACACCGCTGGGTGAGGTCGGAATAAAGCCATTGTTGATGTAAGTCTGGGAAATACTGTTGATCTTGGTGGGATCAATAATCGCCAGAGCTTGCTTGGCCGGATCGGCTTGGAAAAACGGGTTCTGCTGCAAGAACCCAGCTACGCCGGAATCAGGGGCGGGATTGCCATTGGCGTCAGTCCCTGATTGCGAGAAATCTCCCTGTAACTCCCGCGGAGTGAAAGTTGGACTCACGTCGGGCACAGCTTGGATCTGCCTTTGCCCTTGATAAGCGAGAAAGAAAAACGCGCGATCTTTTAAGATTGGTCCGCCGAGAGTCGCCCCGTATTGGTTACGTTTGAGGTCCAAGCGCGGAATGCCGTTCTCGATATTAAAAAAGTCGTTGGCGTCCAGCACCCTGTTTCTGAAGAATTCAAAAAGGCTGCCGTGTAGTTGGTTGCTACCCGACTTGGTTACAACGCTGATGATGCCCCCGCCGTTGCGGCCATACTCAGCGGTGTAATTGCTGGTGAGCAGCCGGAACTCGGCGATTGCGTCCGGATTGGGATCGATAAGATTGCTGTTGTCGATCAAGTCATTATTCAGCCCACCGTCAAGCAGGAAGGTCACCGAATCCGAACGCCCGCCGGCAATGCTGTAGTTTCCAGCTCCGGTGTTGTCGTCATTGCTTTCCGTTACGCCGGGCTGGAGTAGCGCGAGGTCGAGGGTACTCCGGCCATTCAGAGGCATGTCGGTTAGAGTCCGGCCGCTCACCGACTGACCCAGAGTCGCGTCCACAGTCTCGATGGGAGCTGCGTTCGCCTGTACTTCGATTTTCTGGCTGGTGCTCCCCACCTGCATCGACAAGTCGATTCGCAGCGATTGGTTAATAAGCAGCTTGTGCTCGTCGCTGATCACGGTGCGAAAGCCGTCGTGCTCTGCCGTGACTTTGTAGTTTCCAATGGGAAGTGCCAGCACCTGAAAATAGCCGTCCTGGTCCGTGGTGGTCTTGCGCGCGATTTGCGTGGCAGTGTTCGTGACCATGATGTGAGCGTCAGGAACGACTGCCCCCTGCTGGTCGTAAACCGTTCCGATGACCCTTCCGGTGGCATCTTGAGGCCAACTAAACGTGGGTACGAGGACCACGACCAAGCCGAGCAACATTATGCTGGAGAGCTTCATGGGAGAACCCCCTATGCGCTACCTTCGCGCCTCACAATCCAAGCCTTATGGAAGGAATCAGTAATCGGAGGCTCAAACCATCACAGGCCAGACTCAAGCTTGCCGGGATCAATAAGGTGAGCAAACTGACCGAGAATGCGAGGCGTCGAACCTGCAATATTCCTGGCCATGCGGCAAGATCTCCGAGCAGCTGCAGAATCGGAGAATGTTGTCAGAGCGGGTGCGCGAAGTCAACCACGATCTTTGCAGAACACTGGAGTTGATTATGCCGCGGACATCTTTTGCAGGAACAGATTATGAATTAATTTGGTGCAGAGTCATGATCGATAACGACGCGATTAATTCCTGCGGTCAGCGCCGTACCAGTTTTTCCACCCGGTCGCGTCATCCGGCAAGCTCTGGCCAGTGATGTCGCGGAGCGCATGGTAGACCCAAGCGTGGGTCTGCGCATCTAGGGACGCATCATCAGCATAGTTGAGCAGCTGCGGGAGTACGCTGCGACGCTGCTCCGGCGTGAACATGCCAGAAGACGCCAGGCCGCAGGCGGCCCGCTCCCGCACCATGGGTGAAGGATCGTCGTGGAACTCCTGCAGCAACGGAGCGATGGATTCGTCCGTGGCCAAATACGCAAGCCCTTCCACGGCCCAGTGACGCACCTCGGGATCTGCATCATGCAGGTGGCTGATCAGTATCTGATTTACACGCTGGGGTTCGATGCCGCGATTACCCAGCAACCCAAGCTTCCAGAGCGCCCAGATGCGCTGCGATTGCGACCCCGATACCGCCTGCTGTGACAGTTGTTCCACACTCGCCGATGTCTTGGCAACGCCCAGAGCTGCAAGGTCCACCTCGATGGCTGCGGCGCGCAAATGCAGATCGTTGGCATTGAAAGCGGCTGTGATCAGACCGTTCAACTGCGGACTCAGCTGCAGCTTTCCTTGCCATCGCTCCGCTCGGGCTGTGATTTGATCCGTAGCGCCATCATCGCGATTCACGGCGCGTTGCAACAGAAGCTCCGCCTGTTGCTGCGCATCCTGGCGGTCGAGATCACGGGCGGAGGTCATAGTGCGAGAAACCGTTGGCTTTGAATGCCAGGCCAGGAATTGCCAGATGCCTCGCCAAGCTCCCCGTGCCGTGCTGGTAGCCAGCGGCATGGCGAGCAGAATTCCCGTAGCGACGGCGAACAGCACCCGCCAGCTTCCAGCCCGCGGATCGAGAGAGCGGTCGGGCTGCAGGTCGGAGCTTGGTCCGACGGACCCGTAGTCCGGCGTCGCCTTCTGGCGCGGATCTCCCTCCCAGGAATGCATGCCAAGGAGTTTAGGTTCAGCGGGAAATCAGGTAAAGTTACGGTCGGGTACTTTCGTCATTACCTTCGAAAAGTGAGGCTATGGAAATGAAGCACTTGTACGCCGCAACTACGCGCGTAACCCTGGTTACCTTACTCCTGATTGCTTTGGCCCAAGCCGCCGGGACGGGATATCACGTCGTGAAAACCTACAAGCTGGGTGGAGAAGGGGGCTGGGACTATCTCACGCTCGACAGCGTCTCGCGTCGTCTCTACATCTCCCGGGCAACGCACGTGATGGTAATCGACGCTGATTCGGGGAAGTCGGTGGGAGATATCGCCGACACTCCGGGTGTCCACGGCATTGCGTTAGCCCCGGACCTGGGCCGCGGCTTCGTCAGCAGTGGGCGCGAAGGCGCCGTCAGCATCTTCGAACTGGATTCGCTGAAGCCGCTGGGCAAGGTCAAAGTCGGGGACAATCCGGACGCCATCCTCTATGATCCCGCGACCAAACGGGTCTTCGCCTTCAACGGCCACAGCCACGATCTCAGCGCCATCGATGCCGCCAAAGGCACAGTCTTGGGCACCATCAAGCTGGACGGTAAGCCCGAGTTCGCGGTGAGCGATGAAAAGGGCGGCGTCTTCGTCAACATCGAAGACAAGAATGAGTTGGTTGCTCTGGATCCGAACAAGCTCGAGGTGAAAGCCCGCTGGCCACTGGCCGGGTGTGAAGAACCAAGCGGACTGGCCATCGATCGCAAGAACCGCCGTTTGTTTTCCGGTTGCGGCAACAAAGTGATGGCGATCGTCGACGCCGATAGCGGCAAGGTCGTCAGCACTCAGCCTATCTGTGAAGGAGTCGACGCGACTGCTTTTGATCTGGAGACTGGCTTGGCATTCGCATCCTGCGGAGATGGCAACCTGACGGTCATTCGTCAGGAATCTCGGGATAAGTACAGCGTGGCAGAAACTGTCCCTACGCAGAAAGGCGCTCGCACTCTCGCCCTCGATTCAAAAACGCATCAGGTTTTTGTTGTCACCGCAAACTTCGGACCACGTCCCGCGCCCACCGCAGACCAGCCGCGTCCCCGGCCGGCGATTCTGCCAGACAGTTTCGTGGTGCTGGTGGTGGGCAAGTAAAGGCTACAAGCCACACCGTTAGCCAAGTACCTTTGCATTCTCGGGAGGCACCGGAGAGCCTCTATTCATCCCGACTTGTGTGACGGAATGTGTGCAGACCTCGCTCAAACGGTATCTGACCATTCTGCGCCACTCTGCAAACTCGCCGTCACGGAATTTTCATGGAAATTTAACCCGGCGATGGCATTCCCGCAGGCTACCTCCGATTTAATTACTTGCAGCATTGGAGCACTCCCAATTCCCAGCGCTCGAAATCGAAAGGAGCCACCGATGCGACTGTTCAGGATTCGGCCTACAGCGCTAATTCTGCCGGTTGTGTTAGCAACGACTGGTCCGAAACTGGCCTTTGCCGAGGGCAACATTCAAAAAGTCAATCACATCATCGCCGTAATGCAGGAAAACCATTCTTTCGACAATTACTTCGGCGCGCTGGCTTATGCTCCCGGCAGTCCATATCACAACGGGAACGGCGCTTGTGCGGAGACCGACCACGCCTGTGTCGACGGCTTGACATGTACGGTCGACGGAAGCGGCAATTTCACTTGTTCCAACTCAAATTTGGACGAAGACGGCAGCACAGTGTTTGCCTTTCACGACTCGCGCCGATGCGTGCTGCCTGATCTCGATCATTCCTGGTTCTATACTCACCCTGAGCTCAACTTCCTGAATCCCAACCGCACACTCACCGGCCTTAACGACGGTTTCGTGCGGGTGAACGACTTGACTGAGCAACTCGACGGCGGTGTCGAGAACCCGACGGAAGATCAAACCATGGCTTTCTACAACCAAACTGAGTTGCCGTTCTACTACGGTCTAGCCCAGAACTTTGCAATCGACGACCGGTATTTCGCCTCGGTGCCCGGGCCAACGTTTCCCAACCGGTCTTATTTGCTGGCGGCGACTTCTTTCGGCCATCTGACGACTAATGACACGTTCCCGCCACCGGGCGGGTACAAGCCGATAACCGGCACAATTTTGGACTTGCTCGACCAGAACAACGTCACCTGGGCCGACTATTTTCAAGATGCTCCGCAAGCCGCTACTTTCCGGCTGTTCGTTCCGCCCTCAGGACCGTTTGACCCGCATCTTCTGCCCTTACCTTTCTTTTTCGCCCAGGTCGCGACTGGGACCCTCCCTCAGGTCTCGTTTGTGGATCCCAATTTTGGATTGACGGGCAAAGCGGCTGAGAACGACGAACATCCGCCTACCGACATCCAACGGGGACAGGCATTTGTTTCTCAGGTGATCAACGCGGTTCGCAACAGTTCAAGCTGGCAGGATTCCGTCATCTTCGTGATGTACGACGAGCACGGCGGCTTCTACGACCACGTCACGCCGCCCCGCGCCCATCAGGGTGGCGCTCTGACTCCGGACGGAATCGCACCCGGACAATGCGCTGATCTCTCGAACCCACCTGCGAGCCAACAGCCCGGTGGTGGCGCGGAGTGCTCCGCTAATCCCTTCAGCGTCAATGACACTAGCGTAAAGGATGCCGAGTTGCTCTGCCCTGCCCTAGCGTTGGACCCGACCGGACCGTATCCCGCTCAATGCGCCAACTTCAATCAGCTTGGCATCCGCGTCCCGTTCCTGGCTATTTCACCGTTTTCTAAGCCGCATTATGTTTCCCACATGCCGGGTGATCACACCTCGATCCTGGCCTTCATCGAGAGGCGCTTCTTGGCGTCCAACGGCAAGTCCCCGTTGCATCTCACCTTCCGCGACCAACATGCGAATCCGCTTGAAGATCTGTTTGACTTCAACCATTCGCCATCACTGAACAATCCGGTTGGGCAAGCCCAGCCTCCGGCTGTCGACTGCACACCGCAGTAGAGGTTTTCGAGAAAAAAAGTGTGGCTGGTAACAGATCCGCCAGCCACACTATGAGGGGTGTGTCCAACGAGGCGTCTACATCACGACAGTGACTACAATGCCGACACCGGGATGCAATACGTCAAACAGATAATACTGATCATCCACGTAGTCGATATAACACTCATCGGTGTATAACCACACCGACGGCCATGGATTAACTATCACGAACCAATACCCGCCGTACTGAAAGCGCGGCTGTCCCTCGACAATGGTTGGACGGCTCATGCGGAACCTGTGCTCACGGCCAAACTGAGCCCGGAACTTGTCATCCGGGATCCGCCCACCCTTTCCGCCCCGGCCCTGCATTTGCCGTTCGCCCTGATTATTCTGGACCGGCTTGGCCTGTTCCTCCCGCTTTCCGGGCTTGGCCTGTTCCTCATGCTTTCCGGGTTTGGCCTGTTCTTCTTGTCTTCCCGGCCGGGCTTGTTCTTCTTGCTTTCCCGGCTTGGCCTCTTCTTGCTTTCCCGGCTTAGCGTTATCCCCTTGCTGAGCTGGCTTGTCTGCTACCGGCTGCTCCTGCTGGGCATAGATAGGAACCGCAGTTCCGAAAAACAAAAACAGAGCGGCTATGCCGACGACTCTGATTAGTTTCATGGGCGATGCCTCCGTCGCATCTTTGTCTTGCTCCGAACCACAACCATCCGCTACGGGAATCTCTATCCTAAGATCCCGGCCAACGGTAGATGTCGATTCGGAGAGGCAGGATGCCTGCTCGAGACAGGAAAGCCGGGCCCTGGCCGGACCCGGCTTGGTTTCGCTGCACTGACCTAAGGCGTCTGTGTTCGCCAAAGGCCAAGAAACATGAGCTCAGTTGACGTCGAACTGCTCCTGATGCAGAGCCGGATCGCTCTTTACGATCACCGTCTTTTTGGTCAGCTCTTCCATCTCTGTCAGGGCACGCCCGTTATTGGCTTTGAGCGCCTTAGCCACTTCAGGATTCACCCGCAGCATCACGTCGGCATGCTCCAGATGCTTGGCGAGCTTGCGCATCTCAAGATAGATTTCGTTGCACACCGTGGTCACTGACTTCACGAAGCCCGTCGATTGGCAGTATGGACACGGCGTCCCGATAGTGCGCTCGAGGGACTGCTTCACTCGTTTGCGAGTGATGGCGACCAGTCCAAAGTCGTTAAACTGCAGAACCTTCGACGGCGCGCGATCCGCACGCAGGGCCTCCTCTAATGCCTGCATCACTTTCTGACGATTGCGTCGCTCGTCCATGTCGATGAAGTCGATGATGATAATTCCGCCCAGATCGCGCAGACGAATCTGGCGAACGATCTCCTTGATGGCATCCACATTGGTCTTGACGATGGTGTCTTCCAGCCGGGCGGTCTTACCGACGTACTTTCCGGTATTGACGTCGATCGCAACCAGCGCTTCGGTCTGGTTAATGACGATATAGCCTCCACTCTTCAGCCAGACTTTCGACTTCAGCGCTTTGTTGATCTCCTCGCTTAGTCCGAACTGATCGAACAGCGGCGTTTCCTTGGTGTAGAGTTTCACTCGCTTGACCAGCGCGGGCTGGAAACGATTGGCGAAGCGCAGGATTCGTTCATACTCCTCGGTGGTGTCGACCCAGATGGCGGTGAAGTCGGACGTAACCTGGTCGCGCAGCACGCGCTCAACCACGTTCAGATCGTGATAGATCAGCGCCGGGCTCTTGCCGCTGTCAGCGCGGCTCTTGATCTCACTCCAAAGACCCTTGAGGAAACGGATATCGGCGCGTAGATCTTCCTCTTCCGCGCCCTGTGCGGCGGTGCGCACGATGAATCCGCCATGACCGTTCTCGCGTTCGCTTTGAATGATCCGCTTCAGCCGCTGTCGCTCTTCCTCGGAAGAAATTTTGCGCGAGACGCCAGTGTGGTTGACCGTGGGCAGATACACCAGAAAGCGTCCCGGAAGAGCAATGTGGCTGGTGATGCGCGCGCCTTTTTTCCCGATTGGCTCCTTGGCGATCTGCACCAGAATTTCCTGACCTTCCTTGAGCAGGTCGCTGATTTGCGGGACATTGTGGGGTTCGTTGCGACGGAAGCGGCGTCCACCACGGCGGCCGCGCTGGCCCCGCCGATCGAAGGCAGGACGCTGCGCCCGCTGCGTATAGGGTGCGGTTGCGGCCGGAGCCCGTACTTCGGCGCTGGCCTCCACGCTCCCGTTTCCGCGAGCTTCGGCGTCGAGCACAGCTTCGGCCTCGGCTTGGGCTTCGTCGAGTTCCGCCTCTTCTGCCTCTTCCTCTTGTTCCGTACCAGCTTCGTCGGCCACCACTTCGGCCGCAGCGCCGGTCGCCAGTATTCCTGTGATTTCTGGCTCCGCTTCCCGGACTGGCTCTACCGAGGCAGCGATTTCGCGCCCTTGTTCCTGATAGTCCACGGCGGCGTGCGTTTCTTCTTCGAGTTCTTCGAAGGCGGCGTCCTCTTCGAGCTCTTCCACGTAATGCGCGAGGTCGGCCTCTTCTTCTTCGATCTCCTCCTCTTCCATCGTGCCTGAGGAAATAGCTGCAGCGGACGCAGCGCGATCGGAGTGCTCAGAAATTACAGTCAGTTTGTCGCTTGAGTCGTTGTCTTCTTCGTTTGCCGCTTCTTTGGCTTCCCTGCCGAAAACTGCGCCCACATTCTTCTGGTGCAGCGCCTGCTGCTCGCGGTGCCACTCCGGCGATTCAACTTTCGGATGCTGCACATCATGCTGGAGTTGTGATTCGACGCGGTTCTCCGGCTGCGGCTGAGAATTCGCGAAGAGCGGTTCATCCTCAGGGAAGCTGCCGGCGATGGCAGATGCCGCTGCCGCGCGACTGTCCTCCGAAGCGGTCGTCCGCATAGACTGCCTTGCGGGTTGAGCCTGACTCAGGCGCTGATACTTGGAGATGGACTCTCCCGGCAAAATCATAGGCTGATAGCCCGCTGGCGGGCCGTACTCAGCTCGCGGCGTTCGCCCCATGCGATCGCCTCGCTCAGGACGGTTTGGCGGCTCGGGCCGAGGCGCCTCTCGTGCCTGCTCACCCGCCGGGCGAGCGAACTTGGATTCCGGGAAGCGCTCTCCGCGACGGCCCCGACGACGGCGGCGACCGCGAAATCCGCCGCGATCATCCTTGGGTTCGCTGGATCTAGCCTCGCCGGCACTGAGTCGCTCGCCGTTTTCCGCCGCCGGACGAAAACCCTGTTCTTCACTATTAATGCGTGGTTCCGTCACCTCAGTCGGCGTTTGCGATTCGGTCAACGCAGGTTGGTCTTCCGTCGGAAACTGCGGTTGATAGACTTGCGCCTGAGTAGGACGATGGGTAGGAACTTCTTCAATCTCGTCTGCGTCTTCTAATTCCATGAAGTCGGAAACGTAGAGAAAGGCGTCCCGCTCCAGGCCGATGTCCACGAAGGCCGACTGCATCCCAGGCAGGACCCGGGTCACGCGTCCCTTATAGATGGAACCTGCCAGGGTGTATTCGTTTTCGCGTTCGAGGTAGATTTCAGCGAGCAGATCGTCTTCAACCATGCCCACCTTAGTTTCATGGGGTGTGGAAGACACAAATAATTCTTTTGTCATGCTAACTCCGGTCCTCGGCCGATCAAACGGCCGAAGGAATCACCGGGTGGGAAGGCAAAAGAAGGCAGGGAGGATAGAGCGGTGCGATGGCCGGCCCGAACAGGGCACGGCCTGGGCCTCGGAGTTGTCTCCGGAACCGAATCCGTAGCATAAGCGTGGGAATCTTTCGCACTTATCGCATTCGCGCTTCGCCAGGTTTGTGACCGCTCTCTCGAGATCTCTCAAGATCAGAGGGGGCCGTTACCGGCCTGGTATGCGCTTTAGCTTCAATCCTGCCCGGCTTCGAACTGCTTCCAGCCGGTGAGTGCCCTCTTTTCGCGAGGGCGATCGTAATCTTTTCAGGCCGCGCATGGCTTGCGCGGAAAACTCACCCTGCCTTCTTCTTCCCGCTTCAGTTCACAAAACGGCGCAT
>Ga0210384_10001657_pt1 | contig 29446 bp, 28 predicted proteins | sample IncBWH2MmetaG_FD_160574 | JGI IMG/M metagenome (GOLD analysis project Ga0210384, IMG submission 160574) | Forest soil microbial communities from Barre Woods Harvard Forest LTER site, Petersham, Massachusetts, United States - Inc-BW-H-2-M | ecosystem: Environmental > Terrestrial > Soil >...
AGGAAAAATCCTGTTTCAGAGTCAATCCAGGCGTTCTTCTTGAAAGAAGAAACGGTTCGTTGCCAACGGAGCCCGCGCTATTTCGACGTGTTCTTGGGAGACTTCTTGGTCAGTGTAGCCAGCAGGAGTCTCGCTGACTTGGGAGCGGGTACGGCCTTGTTTAACACAATTGCTTTCGCGCTCACCTCTTTGCCGTAAAGTTTCTTGTTGGCGTCATTGTCTGGGCGAAGGGTTGACCCGGCCAGCGATATTCCGGCGAAGAGTCCTCGGGCGCGAGAGTACGAGAGGATTTCGGCCCGCAGAGTAACGTCAGTTTCCGCAGAGGCATTCCGTCCCACAGGTCCGGCAGCCGCAGAGACGTCACCACCCAGCTTCACCTTGCTTTCCAAAATACTGGACGCCGATTTTGGACTCATCAGCAACAGCACGAAGTCCGTGGCCTGCCCGCCCAGCTGCAATCCGAAGCTGGCGCCTTCAAGCGCCATCATGGTGGGCGCGCTCCACGGACCATGGAAACTCTTGCCGCCACGGCAGGTCATCACGCCCCGGCCATAGCTGCCTCCAATCCCGAAGGCAAATTTAAGGACCGAAGGTAAAACGACAACACAATCCGCTCTATCGATCGTGTCCTGCGGAACATCGTCCGGAATGTCCAGGATCTCCTTGATAACGGTTCCTGCTTTCGCTACCCGATCCTCTTCCTTGTCTTGACCCACCGCCGGTAACACCAGCAGAGCCAATACACCGAAACCTAGAATGATTTTCTTCATATTGTTTCCTCAACTCAAAATTTTGCTCTTGCTTCCGCGGGCTTCCATGTGAGCGCGGTGATTTCGTGGCCGAAAGCGCGCCGCCATGATAACAAATTAGGCATTTGGACTCGTGCACACTGCCCGTCTTGACGGGCGGGACGCCCGTCCTCCATTTGCGAGGGTGGACTGGACTTTGAGGAAGTTCTTTAAAGGCCAGAAACTACGTGGTGAGCGCGGATCGACTCGAACCATCGACCCATGCCTTAAAAGGGCGGCGGCTTCGAGTCCTGCCACGCGGAACCAACAACTTAGCGCATCAAACAACTGTCTCAATCGGGGCGAAACACCCTCAGTCGGCAGTTAATTTACATCCTTGCTATTTCGCTATTTCAGCAACAACAAGCGGAGTTGCGGTGTATGGTCGCGAGATCATCGCAACAACTTCAACGTGGTGACGACAGCGTCAAACTTCTGCGGATCAATTTTAAGCGCTTCCTGCGCTGATTGGACTCGATACGTTTGGTTGGGCGCGTTCTGAACGGGCTTTCTCATGCATGAATGGGTGACCTGATAGCAATAGCACTGACCTCAGAGGGGATCTCCACAGCACTCCACGTAAGAGGGAACCTGTAAGCTATTAACCTGCAGCCGAGACTTCGTGTCCAGCTGACAAACGGTTTTCTTTGCAACACGCGCACTGTGTAGGAGAGCTCTCAAGTCGTCGCTTACTAGCTTCGTTCTGTCCGTTGAGATCAGAGATTCCGCCGGCGTCGGTGAATCAGCTGAAGGCTTTCGTCTTAGTGGTTACCGCCTGTGCCGAGCCCGCCATTGCGAAAAATCGCTGCTGCGCATAGGGTTTTGACAAAGCGGGTCCGTCGAGAAGAACGCAACAGACCTGCCTGCCCGCGCCACACGCGTGTACAAGTCACTAGAAATTAACTTGCTTTTCACTTGACTGTTTGATTTACGAGTGCGTAAATGACCCCATAACGCACTAGCTTTGTCCAGCCGACAGCGGCCGGCGGACACAGATTCTGCTAACCCTGGCCAAAGAAGTTTCCTGAATTCCAAAATTTTGCAGTTGCTGCACTTCGTGGAGTGCTGTAGCGGTTTCCATGAGTGTAAGCTCGGCCCCACTGTGCACCAGGAGGACTCCGTGAACTCTCCCCACAAGAGTCTGGTAGCTGGTTCGCCGTCGGCTTGCCTTGTTGCTGGACCCCGAATAACAACGCAGTCTCTGCCGGTTTTTTCGAAGGAGCGAATTCCAATGAACAGCCTTCCCCGTAGTCTGCTTCGCATCTTGTTTGGCACAGCAATCCTGGCGATGGTGCAACTCAGTGCCCTCGCCCAGACACCGGTCGCACCCGTTCCCAACCCCTGCCCGCGTCTGGCGGCCGGCGGCGTTGTCCCCGAGCCGCCCGATTTGTTCAGCCGGAACGGAGTGCTGAGCGTAAAGTTCTCCTACCAGGAGACGACCGACTCAGTCGGCAGGTTGCTGCATTGCTTTATGACGCCGAATGGCCTGGAAGAACCCACGCTGCACGTGAACCCCGGCGATACTTTGAATGTCACCGTTACCAACAACACTCCTAAACAAATGTTCGGAGAACCGTTCAATCCTCCAAATTGCGGAGACAGCACGGTCCAGTACACTCCCCCTCCTGCCGGCATCGCTTCCGTGGGCTCTTCGGTGAACATCCATTATCACGGGACCAACGTCACTCCGCAGTGTGGCGGAGACAACGTGACTAAAACGCTGATCAACTCCGGCAGCACCTTCCGTTACAGCTTTACCTTCCCGACTAACGAGCCGCCGGGACTCTACTGGTACCACCCGCACGTTCACGGGCTGGCCGAGCGGGACCTGCTGGGCGGCGCTACGGGAGCCCTTATCGTTGAGGGCATCCAAAACGTACAACCTGCAGTTCAGGGACTACACCAGCGGTTGCTGATCATCCGCGATCAGCCCCAGCTACAGGGGTTAGCGGAAAGCGCAGGCAATTGTGGCAACGGCGTTCCTTTCCAGGACGTCAGCGTCAACTACGTCCCGATTGATTCTCAACAGCAGAGCGACGGCAGCGTCACTTTTACCCCTGCCCTTCTCAACATGGAGGAGGAGGAAACGGAGTTCTGGAGGGTCACTAACAGCACGGCGGATACCATCCTCGACTTGCAAGTACTTTATGACGGAGTCGCCCAGACGATTCAGGTCGTGGGTATTGACGGGGTGCCGGTGAACTCCCAGGTGGGCCCGCAACCTGGCAAGCTGATTTCGGTGACAAGCTACCGGTTGCCGGTTGCGGGCCGAGTGGAATTCCTGGTGCACGCTCCTGCTTCCAGCGTCAAGGTGGCCCAGCTGGTGACAAACAACATCAATACCGGGCCACAGGGAGACTGTGACCCAACCCGGCCGATATTTAACATCGCATTATCCGGGGAAGACGAGAGCGTAGAGTCGGCCGGAGCTCGTAGGGTAGGTGCCTTCAGCCGGTTGAGCACCACCCAGCAGCGGTTTGGCAGACTCAGCAGCATGCCGGTCTCCACCACCCGCACCTTGCAGTTCAGCGAGATTCAGCCTACGAAGTTCTACATTACCGTCGCCGGCCAGCCGCTGGTACTGTTCGACAATAACAATCCCCCAGCTATCGTGACCACGCAGGGAGCTGTGGAGAAATGGATCGTCCAGAATATCGCCCAGGAGAATCACGAGTTCCACATGCACCAGATTCACTTCCAGGTTCTCTCCCAGGATAACTTCGAGATCAATGGCACGCCACAGGCGCCAGCCATCAATGGCCAGTTCCTGGACATGATTGAGGTGCCCTTCTGGGACAACGTAAAGAATCCGAATATGAGCTTGGCCCCGCAGGTGGAGGTGCTGATGGACTTCCGCGGGATGGACATTGGGGACTTCGTCTATCACTGCCACATCCTCTCGCATGAAGACCTGGGCATGATGGCGATTATTCGGGTCAAGGCGAAAAAGGAGTAGGTGGACTCTAGGCAGGTACCGAGGCGCATGTTGGCCGCAAGCACAATTTCGCGGCTTCAGAGGTTTCTCTGAAGCCGCTTTTTTAATCAGCGAAAATCCGTGACCGGAGGCTCGCGGGTAAGGTCTCTGATTTGGCGTGGCTTGCTAACCGACCGGCGGCACTACAAATTTGTCCATATATTCTTCCAGCTTCTCGCGGTTTTTCGTCCGATACGTTGCATAGTCGCGGGCGATGCCGGAATCGCCCACACTGAAGAGCACATAGGCTTCAATCAGCCCCGCTTCGTACAACTTCGACAACAGAGTCAGCGCTGCGTCATTGGTGAATAATTCGGCGGTCTCCTTATCTTCCCGTAGTTTCTCCAGAACTTTGGCGGATGCAGTTAGCGCCTCCGATTCCTCGGGCAGGCTGTGTCTGTATTCTTTTTCTTCGGGGAAGCGCTTCTTGAATGCGTCACCTTTTTGCCATTGCGTTCGTGTGGCGTAATACGCCTGCCAGACCGCGGCAGTTTCGGGCGATTGGTGATTGGCACCCGGGAAATACTGTTCTGGTTGAGGAACGCCGATGAGAACCTCGTTGATATGGGTGCCAGTAAGAGTGGCCCAGGCATGCAACTCGCGCCACACGATCCGGTTGAAGGGTTCGGCAACGGCCGCGCGAATCAGCATGGCACGCGCCTTGGCCATGTCGCCCTCCCGCGCCAACATGTCGGCGTAGTAGCGATAGGCGGTTTCCACATTGGGATCAAGCTGAATGGCGCGTTTATACCATTCCGCGGCTTTGGTGAATTCGTCCTCCTTATCGTAGGTGTTGGCGGTGAAGAGAGCGGCGGAACGGTTCCCGGGCTCCAGCTCCAGCACTTTCGAGTAGTTCTTGAGAGCTTCGCCGAAATCACGGCGGGAAAAAGCTGCTTCGCCGGCGCGCAGACGACGGTCCACTTCAGGGTTATCGGAGAATTTGATGGCTCCATTCTCCGGCAGTTGTTTCAGTATTTGCGAGAGGTTCATCGCCATGGGACTAGAATTCCCCAGCTCCCACGCTTTATCCAGAAGATCGCGGGCGCGAAGGCGTTCTTTCCCGGCTGCGTCCTGGTCGGTGAGCGTGGCTGCATGCTCAACCAGGCAAGCCGCTAGGGCAACCAGCACTTCATCGTCTTTGGGGTTGGCCTTCGCGAGCTCTTCCAGCAGCGGCAGAGCCTCAAGACGCTTGTCCTGGTTAAGAAGCTCTACCGCCTTCTGCCGGTTGGCCTGGTAGGCAGCGCCTGGGGCTGCCTGCGCGATCAACCGAGTCCCACAGAGACTCAAGAACAATGCGAGATGAAGGCTGCGCCAACTAAGCATGGGGTGGCCGGTGATGAAACTGTGTATTTCGGCACCCTTCGCCGCTGAGGTTTCAGTTTCGGCAATTACGGCGATGGATGGATGTTCATTGGGGCTCACTCACGGGCCTGCCATTAAGAGGCTGAAGCGGGCGGGCCGTGTTGTGATAGTGCTTTGTGTATTCGGCGATCTGAGCTTCTGATAACTCAATCGGGTTTTTCATCACGTACCAGGTCACGACCTCATTACAGATCGGAGTGGTGAGTGATCCGGGAAATCGGTAAAAGCTCCGGTCGGCCGGAAGCAGGTCCGTGGGGTTGATCTTGACCCCCTCGACTTTGTTCTCTTTACCCATGGCCGGGATGTGCTCCCACAAGGTCTTAATCACAGGATTTTCTTTGCCGGCCACAATCGGGACTTCAATAATCAGGAAAACGCCTTCCGGAGAGAAATGGACAAACTGGATTGACATCCTAGGCCGTTTGCCGTTGACCGCGTTCTCGCCCGGTGCGCGAAAATGAAGTTCGCTCAGGAAATATGGCTTCTTCCCGACTGTGAGCCAGTAATTGTCGGGGAACTTAATCAGAATCCGATACTCGTTGCAGTCGTTGATCATGTCCAGATCAGCAGGTTGATAATTGAACTTGAGATCGTAGATGCGCAATTTTTCGGCGTGCTGAATATCGATCGGGGCCTGCATCTTTCCAGTAGTGCAAAGTTCAGGCCAATGGCTGGGTCCGAGAGGCCCCTCTTCATAGGTGAACTTCGGCTCACATTTTTCCTCTCCCAGCGTCATGTGCAGGTGGTGGTGTTCCTGTTGTCTATGCTCGTGGTGCCCGGCTTCCACTTTCTCGGGAGGCTCAGCCACTTGGCAGGCTAGGGCCGGGATGGGTTGGACGATGGCAGAAAGACACGGCGCCAGAATCACTAGCAATGAAGGGCCGAGGACTTGGTCGCGGAACATTATCGATGAGCTCCAATCTGATGAGATGCGGTATCACTTTATCCCACATGGTAACTTAAGCTACGCGAGGACCTCTGCTGCTCACAGTTCGACAACTGTGCCTGCAACCGAGCGGCCGTGTACGCTCGCGCATCATGGCCACAACTTCAGCCGTCGCCCCACGCCCACGTCGTCAACTCGGCCCTCGATTGCTGTAGGCGAAGCTCGCCGGGAAAATTAGCTCGCTTCTTTTGCGTTATCAACTAGCATCCCTCTGACTCTCTGAAGCAGCAACTGTACGTCGGGCTCATTCTGCAAATTTTGACTTTCCTTTTCGGCAAAGGCAATCGCCGCAGGCAACTCGCTAGTTTCGGCAAGCCCTTCTTCCCGGGCCAAGTGTATTGCAGCCAACGCACAGTATTTTGCGTTTCCGTCCTGTCGACCTCTATCAATTGCAGCCCTGTACAGCAGTCTCCTGTAATAGGCCCCTTCGCATGCAGAGCAGCCCTTGAGTTGCTAGCAGAGCAACCCGTGAACGAGTCTCGGCGTGGTCAAAATCGATGCGCCCAAATTCCTCTTCTGCCTCGTGCAGCCTCCCCATATTCGCCAAAGCGTAGGCGAGATTGTTAAGCAGGATTGGATGCCCAGGGTTGGTTATGAGCGCAGAACGGAGAATGCGCTCTGACCGGTCATATTGCCCAAGTATCGAGGATCTAACATAGGTTGTAAAAACAACAGCTCGAGTGGAAAACGACTGGTCCTGGAGCCAGTCCAAACCGCTTGGAACGCATGGTCCCAATTCTGTGCATAGAACGACCTGTAACCATCAGCTTCGAACGCGCGCGGTATCGGATTGGCCGGACGTGATAGATCGACGCCGGGCAAAACCCGCGAGACCCATTGAGCCTGAGCTATGCTGTTCTCGTTTGGACAGTCGAGCGAAAGGTTAAAGAGCTTCTTCGAACCCCGATGCTTTCCATTCTCAAGTTCTAGGGTCGCGATCGCACTTGTGAGCTCAGTCCAGCGCATCCTTCGTCACTCGAACGTCTCGATCACGCAGAAGTGCTACATCAAGACCATGCCTGTACAGGTGACGGACGCCATGGCGCAGTTCGGAGCGGAAGTGGCGAAAAGGCAGAGAATTCAGTGAAGACGGCCTTAACTTACACTAGTTTACAGCGATCGCTTAGCCAGGGGCGGCTAAGCTGTTGCAAGACTTGGTGAGCGCGGATGGACTCGAACCATCGACCCATGCCTTAAAAGGGCATTGCTCTGCCAACTGAGCTACGCGCCCACTTTCATCCAATTTAACATAGCTGAAAGGCGCTCGCCGCGATCCGCCACAAACCACGTAGGGATAGCCGCCCTCGGCTGTCCGGTCGATCGAAGCTCGACTCATTTGCCACAGAGGTAAACCCTGCTCCGCCGGACAGCCGAGGGCGGCTGTCCCCACGTGGTTCGTGGCGCACCACCTTAATCCCGATCGGGTGAACATCAAGTCCATCTGTGTTACAAGTTGAACATTCCGGAGCTCTAATGAGTCCCCGACTGACGAATCGCTGTTCCACTATCAAATGTGCTCTGTTGTTCAGCGCCGTACTGCTGATGTCATCGGTTGTGTTGGCGCAGCCTGCGACAGTTCCAACCCCGAGCGCGCTGCAACAGCTCTCTTCCGAATTTTGGGAATGGCGTGCCTCCGAACAGCCATTTTCCTTTGACGATATTCCGCGGCTTGACCGTCCTGCGGGATGGGCAGCGGACTGGTCGTCCTCTACCATCGCTAAACGCCGCGAGGAATTATCAGGATTCGAAAATCGTTGGAAGGCTTTGGGCATTCCTGTCAGCGGTCGCTCCCGGACCGAAACCGTTGACTATCTTCTGGTCGGCTCGGCCATTGCCCGGGCACGATGGGAACTGGACTACGTCCGTGGATGGCAGCGCAATCCCTGGTTTTATCTCGACCAGACTCTGGCCTCGGTGTTCGTCAGTTTGACCCAGCCGCCGCCCTTCGGCCAAGCTCGCAGTGCTGAGGTCGTTCGTCGCATTCGAGCCATCCCGCAAATTATTTCCGATGCGGAAACGAACCTGAAAGACCCGGCCGGCCCGCTGGCACAGTTATCGATCCGAGAGCTCAAAGACATTCGTCCCCGGCTGGAAGAAACGGCCCGCGAGCTAAAGCCGCTTCTAACAAACGAAAGCGCCGCCCCCCTTGATGCTGCAGTTCAAGCTGCAATAACCGCTTTCGAAGGCTATCGTGCCTGGCTCGAACAACGACTCCCTGGTATGTCGAGCAACGTGGCCGTCGGGCGGGACAACTATGTCTTCTTTCTGAAGCGCGTCGCCTTGATCCCGTACAGCCCTGAACAACTGTTGGCCATGGGCCGTCAGGAGTGGGAACGCGCGGTTACTTTTGAGGCGTACGAGAAAAATCGCAATGCCAACCTGCCGCAACTGGCTCTGGCCAAGGACCAGGCGGCACAGACGGCCCGCGAGGAACGGCAGGAACAGGAGATTCGCGATTTCCTCGAAGCGAAGAACATCCTCACTGTCCCGGCCTGGGTACCGCACTACCGCAATCTTCCCTTTCCCGCTTATCTGGCGCCGCTGGCTGCGTTCGGAGTCGCCGACGATCTCACCGGCCCCACCCGTCTGAAAGATGGGGCCACCAGTTACATCAAGACACCTTCTCCCGATCGGGGATATTTCGATTTATCCACGGCGCGCGACCCGCGAGGCATCATCGTGCACGAAGGCGTACCCGGACACTACTTCCAAAAGTTGATGTCGTGGATAAACGAGGACCCGATCCGGCGTCACTACTACGACTCCGGGGCCAACGAAGGCATCGGCTTCTATGCGGAAGAGATGATGCTGCAAGCCGGTCTCTTCGAAGACAGCCCGCGCACCCGCGAGATCATTTACAACTTCATGCGCTTTCGCGCCCTGCGGGTTGAGGTCGAGGTGAGGCTTTCGACGGGAGAATTCACCATCGAGCAAGCGGCCGACTACTTCATGAGGACGGTTCCGCTTGACCGGGCAACGGCCATGGAAGACGCGACGTTTTACGCGTCAGTTCCTGGCGTAGGGATTTCTTATCAGACAGGCAAATTGCAGATCATGAAATTACTGGCCGAAGCTCGGCTGGTGCAAGGCGACAAATTCAACCTGCGCGAATTCCATGACTTTGTATGGAAGAACGGCAACGTGCCCATTGCCCTGTTGCGCTACGAATACCTCGGCAAAGCGGAGGAGATCGAGGCCCTGCAACACTGAGGTGGTCTGCGGCGGATCGAATCGCGCATTTGCGGTGTCATGCTGAGCTTGCCAAGCATCTAGCGTGAAGCGCATACACACCCGGCGACTCGGCCGCTTGCGCGCGAGATCCTTCGGGACTGAAGTCCCTCAGGATGGCGAATTCAGGGCCGCTGGTCCTTGGCGATGGCCGCCAACTCCCGCACGATTTCCTGAAGGCGTGAACGCCGTTCCTCATTGGCACGGGAGGCCATAGGCGCGGGATCCTCCTGGCTGGCGTAACGGTCGTTCAGGTCGCGGAGATTGGCGATTTCACTTCTCAAGGCCACAACATTTCTCAAGACATCGGCGGTATACATACTTACTAGAATACGCTAGTTGACCTTCACCGTGGCAGCTTCGCTCGTAAATTCCCGTTTTCGGAACGCCGGGCGACGATGCGCACCCGAAGTCGCCGCGTCGGCTTGCTTCTCCTGATCGCCTCAGGGGGTTCCGAATGCGGTGTTTGTCGAGGGAATAGTCAGGCAGCGCGGCCGCTATTTGATGTACTCCCGACCTGCGGACAAACATGTCGTGGCTGAGCTACCGGTTGCTCCACGAACCACTTGGGGACAGCCGCCCTCGGCTGTCCAGTCGAGCGAAGCTCGACCTCCTTTTTCACGGAGAGCCGAAGCTAGCGGAGCTTCGCTCCGCGGGACAACCGAGGGCGGCTGTCCCCAAGAGGTTCGTGCCGCTACCCGGCTATGCGGCGCTGCTCGGCTTCCTGCTGGGAAATGTAGCGCAGCAGGATGTCGCGGGAAGAAACCAGGCCTTTGAGTTCCTTGCCATCCACGATGGGCAGATGGCGAAAGCCAAATTCCCGCATGAGGTAAAGACAGTTTTCAATAGTTTCTTCCACGCTGACCGATTTGGGATTGGCCGTCATCACCTCCGAGATCTTGGTGCTACCGGGCAGACGTCCGAGGGCCACGACACGGTTCATGATGTCCCGCTCGGAGAAGATACCTACCAACTCGCCATTGCGCAGCACGGGCAGAGCGCCAATGCGATGTTCCATCATGAAACGGGCGCCTTCGAGCACAGTGCGGTCGGCTTCGATGGACAAGACCCGGCGATCCTTCACCAGATCGTAGATCGTCGACATGGACGACTCCTTTCGGAATCAGCTTGGGGAGCCCAATCTCGGAGCGTTGAAGTGCAACACTCTACCACGGGTGCGGTTTCGTATCCATTGCCCTGCAAAAAGGTGGTGGCTCAATTGAAAAAATTCTTAGTCCATGTCGGCGTCATTGCTGAGCTTGCGAAGCATCTTGCGTGAAGCGGATGGGTAATGGCCGCAGTTGTATCGCTGCGCGCCAGATCCTTCGGGACCGAAGTCCCTCAGGATGACGCCGGGGTAGGAGGCCCTTCCAAAATGCCCCACTACCCCAAGAAGTGGGCGGCAAAAATAAAAGCGGCAGCCGGGGAGGCTACCGCAGAATGGTTCGAGTTCCCGTCTTAGAACCGGAAGGCCGGTCCGAAGGTTACTTTGAAGTTATTATGTGTGCCGTTATCAAAGTAAATCTCGTCGCCCGCTTCAAGACGCAGGCCGATCGGACCCCAGAATCCTTCGACTCCAGCTCCGGGATACATGGCGAAACGGGTGTCTCCGGTCTGAATGCCACCCAGGGCTCCCACGAACCCTGCGGGCGCGTTCTGATCAGAAACGCTGAAATTCACGAAGCCAAGTTTACCGGTGACATAGGCCCGAAACGGTCCAGAGCTGGTCTGGAATTTGGGTCCAAACAGCCCGGTTAAAGGACGCAGGTTCGTGTTTACAAACTGCGTAGTGACGCCGTTCGAAAAGACGCTGGTAAAGTTCCGCTTGAAGTCGTATGACATCTCGGCTTCCAGCTGAACATTGGGATGTACATTGAACGCGGCGCGCCCGCCGACGCCGACGAAGTTGATATGAGGGTCCGTGGCACTGAAATTCATATAGTCCGCAAAGACTCCGACTTCGACATGATCAGAACTTTGCGCCATGAGCGCCGACGGCAAAGCTAATCCGCAACTTAGTACGAGCAGAAAAATAAGGCGTTTCATCCTTTGTATCTCCTCCTGGGTTCGGACTTTTCTCGCGTACACACCTTTCCCTGGAATCGAACACCCAAGGAAAGAACTGCTGCAGGAGCGGTGCAGGCGGGTAAGCAGGTAGTTAAGATGCGGCTGACCTGCCGCCGGGTTGGGCGCGAATCACGCTGCGGCAAATCACTCTGCGGTTGACGACTGGACGACTGAAGGAGGAAAGCAAAACAGGCGCGGACCGTGACCGGCCCGCGCCCCGACCGATGTAGAAGGCTTACTTGAGAGAATTGCTGTTCTCAGCAGACTTGCGCTCGGCTCGCGGTGTCATTGAAACAACGCTATATTCGCGTTCCTTGCTGTCGGCATCTTCCACTTGCAGCAACATCTTGTCTTTGCGAATGCGGAACTGGGCCGTCTGACCCACTGGCAGCAGCACAGGATGCTTTTCGTCAACGGGACGGATACGGTAAATCACGGTATCGCTCTGGAGTAGGTACTCCTGGCAGAGCAGGGCATGAGTCTTCTTATGGGCGGAATCGGTGCCAACCAGTTCGCCCACCACGCTCTTCCCGCTGTTTTCATCCACACCACACTCTGCCGAGTCCATTTGGAGCAACGTGCCAGACTGATGAACCTTGGGCTCCTTGGCTTGGGCTAAGGACACAAACAGGAGTGCAATCATGACGGTCTTGGTTTTCATTCGCTTCTCCCGGCGCTGGCCTGCATGGACTGCTTATCTGCGCCGGCCCTCATTCTCGCGCAAGGTGCATTGGGGAGAAATATCACGCCGGTGCAAGGCCTGTCGTAATCAGGACAGGAGGCAGGAAAACCCGTACGTGGGCCGTGTGCGGACCGTGGCCCACATCTGCTATCTTCTTGGCTGCTGAAGCGGCCGATCTCGGCTGTCTCCAGTCACCCGATAAGATCCATGGCTCAAGTCTCCGGGGAAAACGGAAAAGCTACCAAGAATCATAGCTACAAAGAACCATAGTTGACGCGGTTTGCCCGACCCCGATAGGCTTCTGATAGTTACCAAGGTCATCCGGGAGCGTTGGGCCGCATGGCTGGGCAAGGATTCCGGCTCGAAGCTGGTTAAGATCAACCGCAAACCCTGCAAGCAGTACAACGAAAAGATAGTTACGCCGCATCTGACTTAGTGCGGCCGGAAAAGGCGACTTGACGGACGCGAGAAAACTACAGGGCGACAAGCTTTCCGAAGCGGAGGCGATTGAACGAGCCAAACAGGGCGATGCAGAAGCTTTCCAGCTTTTGTACGGACTGCATAAACGGCGCGTTTACTCGCTGTGCCTTCGCATGACGGCCAACACGGCCGAAGCTGAGGATCTTACTCAGGAAGCTTTTCTGCAGTTATTTCGCAAGATTGCCACTTTTCGAGGCGAATCAGCCTTTTCCACGTGGCTGCATCGGATGGCGGTAAACGTTGTGCTGATGCAGTTGCGCAAGAAAAGTCTTCCCGTAGTTCCGCTGGAAGAGACGCTGGAAAACGAGGAAGAGGCCCCCAAGAAAGAACTGGGCGCACAAGACCCAGTCTTGTCGGGCTCGATCGACCGGCTCCGACTGCAGAACGCGGTGGATGCGCTGCCGCCGGGATACCGAAGGATTTTTGTATTGCATGACGTAGAAGGATACGAACACAACGAGATTGCTGCCATGGTGGGATGCTCCATCGGCAACAGCAAATCTCAGCTACACAAGGCGCGCATGAAATTGCGCGAATCGCTCAAGACGAGTAGAGCCGAAAAGGCCGCAAAGCCGTAAGGAGCGATAGAGGCGGTATTTGGGGGAGATGAAGAAATGAATTGCGCCGAGTTTCAGGAATTTTTGCCAGAAGGGTTTGAGGGCGGCAGGACTGTAGAGCAGGAATCGCACTTAAAATCCTGTTCCACCTGTTCGGGTCTGGTAGCGGACCTCGAACTGATCGCCCGCGAGGCACGGCAGTTGCAAGAAACGGCCGAGCCCAGTCCGCGGGTATGGAACTACATCGAAATTACTTTGCGGCAAGAAGGCATCATTCGTGAGCCCCACTTGGGCCCTGCGCTGGTGCCGGCGAGACCGCAGCGCAGGAACATGGCCTGGCTGGCTCCGGTGGCGGCCCTTGTCCTGGTCGCGTTCGGGATTGTCGTCTACCAAAGAGGCTCAAGCGACTCAAGACTCGCGGCGCATCTGGATACGACGACTCCTTCCCTGGTAGCCATCGTGCCGACCAGTCAAAAGCCGTCCGCTGTAAATAATAGCGAGGACGACCAATTATTGGCCGCCGTGGCTTCAAGGTCTCCAGCCATGCAGGCGCAATATGCTTCCAATCTTCAAAATGTGAATGCATACATCAAGGATGCTGAGGAATCTGCCCAGGCCGATCCCAATGATGAGGAAGCTCAGCAGATTGTGATGGACGCTTATGAGCAGCGAGCGGCCGTCTATGAGATGGCTTTGGACCGTTCCCTGCCCTAGGCGGCGATACGCCCGAGGCAGGATATAAGATAGGCAGCACAGTGGGAGGCTCATAGTCGCCGGCGTGACGACACTATGAGAAGCAAAACTATGGCGAGAGCGCAACGCGTACAACTGGTCACTTTCGTGATTCTGGCAACGGCGATTTGCGCCTCGGCCGAGCTTCGAAAAGAATTCCGCTTTACTGTGAGTCCCGGGTCGGTGATCTCGATCACCAATCAATATGGGCCGATTTCGGTGAAAGCAGGCTCGAGCAGCCAGGTCATCGTGGTCGCTGTCCTTCATTCTGAGCAGGTCGAGATTGACCACACTCAGAGCGGAAATCGCGTGGACATTGTCAGCCATCTTCTTTCCCAGGCCAATGCCGACGCGAGCCGCGTGGATTACGAAGTGTCCGTGCCGGCTGACGCCAGCGTTAGCCTGCGGTCTTCAACTGGCCTGCTGCATGCCGAGGGCCTGCACGGCGATGTGACCCTGGAGAGCAGCCAGGCCAACGTGGAAGTCCGCGACGTCAGCGATGCCCACGTGCACGTTCGGACGTTGAACGGTTCAGTGAATCTGAACAATATTCGCAACGGACATGTGGAAGTCACGTCCGTCAGCGGCGACGTGGTACTGAACTCGGTGAACGGTCTGCTGGTGCAGGTCAATTCGACCAGCGGAAAAATTCGTTATGAGGGCGATTTCGGTAATAGCGGCGAATATATGCTCACCAGTCACAGCGGAGATATCGAGGCCAGCGCTCCCAACGATGCCTCGATTGATGTGACCGCGCGGTCTGTCCGGGGCAAAGTGGAAAACGACTTTCTTCTGGAACCCAAACACACACCGTTCGTAGTCCGGGCAGGGAGTGCCTTCGCAGGTACGATGAACAAGGCAGCATCTTCGGTCCGGTTGTTTTCCTTCAGTGGTAAAATCCACCTCAAGAAGCGTTGAAGAAGACCCGTTAAAACCAAGCGACAGTGAGGGGCTGCCGGGCCGTGAGGGCGCCGCAGATTGCCGCCATACATGAGCACTAGACCGGGTGGGCCGTCTCACACCACGAAGTCTGCGTCCGTCTCCGGAGTGCGGGCCATGGTCCTGGTAGGCTTCATGGGGGCGGGCAAGAGCAGCGTGGGCGCAGCCTTGAGCCGCCATTTAGGCTGGCCTTTCGAAGATCTGGATGAGCGCATTCAAGCTCGAGAGCAACGCTCCATCGATGAAATTTTTCGACAATCGGGCGAGATCGTGTTTCGCCAGTTGGAGCACGCGGCCCTGCGTTCGCTGGTTGGCGAATTCGGCGCCTCCGCTAAAGTTGTGGCTTTGGGCGGCGGAGCTTTCGCGCAGGCCAACAATGCCAGCCTGCTTGAACAGGCGGGATGGTCAACAATTTTCCTGGACGCGCCAGTGGAAGAATTGTTCCGCCGCTGCCAACAGCAGCCATTGGAACGTCCGTTACGCGGCGACATGAAGGAGTTCCAGCGGTTATATGAGGACCGCCGGCCGTGCTACCTGAAGGCCGGGTTGCGCATCGAAACCGCGGGCAAAGATGTGGAAGAGGTAGCCGTGGAAGCCATCAACCGCCTGGGACTTCGATAAGTGGTGCGGCGGCGAGATTTCGAGAGTCGCCGTCGATGAATCTGGAACAGCAGCTCTTCGAAGGAGTGCGAACGTGAAGTTCAAAATGGCGCTGGCGGTGGGAAACTCGTGCCTCTTGCTGCTCTTGGTGGCAGTGGCAGAGCCCCGCAAAGATAAAGACAAGGAGCCGGCGGCCCAGACCGTGGACTCCGGATCTTTTGGTGTTTTCATGAACGGACGGAGGGTTGCCACGGAGAAATTCTCCGTTCAGCAGAACAGCACGGGCAGCGTTGCCACTTCCGAATTCAAGACCGACGCGGGCGTCGATCCCGCCGCACAGTCCTCCGAATTGCAACTCGCGCTCAACGGCGATTTGCGGAAATACGACTGGAAGGAAGTCAGTCCCGGGAAAGCGCATGCGGTACTTCTACCCAACGACAACCTTCTGGTCGAGCGGTCCGCCAACAATCCGCAGGACAAAGAGGAAGAGCATCCTTTCCTGCTTCCGCTTTCAACCAATGTTCTGGACGACTATTTCTTTGTTCACCGGGAGATTCTGGTGTGGAAATATCTGGCCAGCGGCTGTCATCAGGACAAAGGAGGCGTCGCCTGTCCGCAGAACCAGCAGGTAAAGTTTGGCGCCGTCAATCCGCATCAGCGTTCTTCGATGCTGGTAAGTCTGGCGTTCACCGGGAGAGAGAAGATTGCGGTGCGCGGTGTGGAGCGGGAACTCAATCACTTTGTCCTCAAGAGCGATGCCGGAGACTGGTTGCTCTGGTTCGACGATCAATTCAAACTGGTACGGATTCTGGTGGCCAGCGATAACACGGAAGTGGTGCGGGACTAGTAGGGAAAGGTTGCAATGTCCCTGATTGACGTACGTACGTCGCGGGTCCTGTTCACAGTGCTGCTGTTCGCGCTGGGGCTCGGGTTCCTGTACATTGCTCGCCGCACTCTGATCGCCTTCCTGTTTGCAGTCTTCTTCGCTTACCTGATGGATCCCGCGGTCTCCCGAGTGGAAAAATGGGTACGAGGACGGGGGCGGGCAATCGGATTGATGTATCTGCTGCTGGTGGCCCTCTTGATCACCTTCTTCTTTTTCGTGGGGCCACAGATCGCGCGCCAGGGACAGCGTCTCAGCGAGTCTCTGCCAAAACTCCTCGAAACCGTCAGTTCTGGTCAAATCGCGGAACAGATCGGAAAAGAACAGGGTTGGAGCGTATCTACCCGGGTGCAACTATCGAACCTATTGGCTAATCACCGTACTGAGCTTCTCGGATTGGCCCAGCGTATCGGCCTGCGGGTAGCTGATGTTGCCCAACAGGCGTGGCTGCTGATCGTCGTCCCTATCCTGGCGGCGTTCTTTCTGAAAGACGGACGCGCTTTCGGTGAAGTCCTGCTCTCGTTCGTGCATTCCCGTCCCCAGCGCGAATTTCTGGAGGGCGTGCTGGGCGATCTGAACCAGATGCTGGCGCAGTTTATCCGCGCCCAGTTGACGCTGGCGGCTTTTTCGTTTGTCGCCTACTTAGCATTTCTGGAGCTGGGCGGTGTTCCTTACGCGCTGGTGCTGGGCACAGCAGGCGGAATGATGGAGTTTATTCCGGTGGTCGGCCCGCTAGTCGCCGCCGTTCTCATCTTCAGTGTCGCGATGCTGATGAGTTATCCCCATTGGCTGTTGCTCCTGATTTTTCTTGGAGCCTGGCGCATGATACAGGACTACGTGATTTCCCCGCGGGTAATGGGACAAAGCATGGAACTGCATCCATTGGCCGCCATCTTCGGCGTGCTGGCCGGGGGAGAGATTGCGGGAGTGCTGGGCATCTATCTTTCGATTCCAATCATGGCCAGCCTGCGGATCGTGTGGCGACGATGGCGCCTCTACGCCGAGAAGAAACGGTTCGGTCCCCTTAACGAATATTCCTTCGGCTCCGAGATCACTCCCAGAACATAGCGACTACTCGGGACAGCCGAGGGCAGCTATCACCACGTGGCCAGTGTGACTGGCGGCGCTTGACATTGACACTCATCAGTTACCTGTTTCGTCTTCGGCCGGAGAGCGCGACCCATCGGTGTTGTAAAATCCCAAGAAACCTTTATGACCGCGAAAATCCCCATAGGAATCCTGGGCGCTACCGGTATTGTCGGGCAACGCTTCGTGCAACTGTTGGAGCATCATCCCTGGTTTGAGGTGGCGTGGCTGGCAGCCTCTGACCGCTCTGAGGGGCGTCTGTACGCAGAGGCGGCGCGCTGGAAACTGAAGACACCAATCCCCAAGCATGTAGCTGAGATGCGGGTCTCGCCCGCGAGTCCGGAGGGCGCGCCCAAAGTTATTTTCGCCGCGCTCGATGCCTCCATCGCAGCCGAGATGGAACCGCGTTTTGCCGACGCCGGATGCGCCGTGATCACCAACTCCAGCGCACTGCGCATGCAAAAAGATGTGCCCCTGGTCATTCCGGAAGTGAACCACGATCACGTGAAACTGCTGGAATGCCAGGCCTGGCGCAAGAAATCAGGCGGATTCGTGGTCACGAATCCAAACTGTTCGGCGATTGGGCTGGTCATCGCGCTGGCCCCGCTGCAGCACGCGTTTGGTCTGGACACGGTGATGGCGGTCACCATGCAAGCCGTGAGCGGCGCGGGATATCCGGGGGTGGCTTCCCTGGACATTCTGGGAAACGTGATCCCCTACATCTCCAAAGAAGAAGAGAAGATGGAAGAGGAAACCCGCAAGCTGCTGGGCACGCTGAATGGCTCGGGCATCGTGATGGGCTCATTTGGCATGAGCGCCCAGTGCAACCGTGTGGCGGTCGAAGATGGCCATACGGAATCGGTCTCGGTCAAGCTGACGAAGAAAGCAAAGCCAGGAGAGATCATCGAGGTCTGGAATGCGTTTCGCAGTCTGCCGCAAGAGATGAAGCTGCCCAGCGCGCCGGAGCAACCAGTGCTGTACATGACGCCCAGCGATCGTCCCCAGCCGCGCTTGGATGTTGACTCGGGCAACGGAATGACGACGACTGTCGGCCGCCTGCGTCCGTGCGGCGTGCTGGACTGGAAGTTCACCGTGCTCTCGCACAACACGATTCGCGGAGCGGCCGGAGCGGCGCTGCTGAATGCCGAACTGCTGAAGGTGCAGGGCTATCTCGGGTGAGTTGCGCAGCTCCAATGGTTGAGCCGGGCTTCACTTCGTGTCCTTCGTGGTTTACGCTCTTAGAAAATTGATGACTGACTGGCATTTCAATTCCGCGCTGGTCCCCGCTCCCGGCCAGAGGAATCTATTTCAATGATCGTCATGAAGTTCGGCGGCACCTCGGTGCAGGACGCCAAGGCGATTGAGCGCGCGGGCGCAATCGTCAAGGGCCGTCTGGAGCAGAAACCGGCAGTCGTGGTCAGCGCCATGGCAAAGGTGACAGACCAACTGTTGGCGATGGCACGCGCCGCCGGAGCCGGCGATCGCAAGACCGCGCTGAAGCTCTGCCGCGCGTTGCAGGAGCGCCACTACAACACCGCCGGAGAATTGTTGGGAACCGCGCTTTTCACACAGTTTCACAGTGATCTTGGCGCTGATTTCGAAACTCTGGAGGAACTGCTGCGCGGCATCTCCGCGGTGGGCGAACTGACGCCGCGTACCACGGACTACGTCTCGGCCTTCGGAGAAATACTCTCCAGCAAGATTGTGGCAGCGGCATTTTCCGCGTTGGGCATGCCGTCCGCGCTGGTGGATTCCCGCGAGTGGCTGGTCACCGACAGCGCACACATGCGGGCTGCTCCCCAGTTCGAAGAAAGCAACCAAAGATTGCAGTCGAAAGTGGCGCCCCTGGTCGCGGCCGGCAAAGTACCGGTCATGGGAGGCTTCATCGGCGCGTCCAAGGCCGGAATCACCACCACCATCGGCCGCGGTGGATCAGACTATTCTGCCGCTATCGCCGGCGCCGGCCTGGGAGCCGAACGCATCGAGATATGGACAGATGTGGATGGCATGATGACGACAGACCCGCGCATGAGCGCCGATGCCCGGCGCATCAAGGTAATCAGCTTTGATGAAGCCGCAGAGCTCGCCTACTTCGGAGCTAAAGTCTTGCACCCGGCTACCGTACTGCCGGCAGTACAGAAGAATATTCCTGTCTATATTCTGAATTCCGGTAATCCCGAGTGCGAGGGGACGCGCATCACCGCACGCGCGCCCCAGTGCCGGAATTCCTTCAAGGCCATCGCGGTAAAGAAGCGCATCACCATTGTAGATGTTGCCGCTCCCCGCATGCAGTTGGCTCACGGTTTCCTGGCTTCTATCTTTGCCGCGTTTGACCTTCATCGCGTGGCGGTGGATGTGGTATCGACGTCAGAAGTGAGCGTGTCGCTGACCGTGGACTCGAACGAATCGATTCCGCCACTGGCCGCCGATTTGGCGAAGCTGGCAGACGTAAAATACGAGGGACGCAAGGCCATCGTTTGCCTGGTCGGAGAGAATCTGCGCGACACTCCCGGTATCGCGGCGCGAGTGTTCGGGGAGTTGGCGGACGTCAAAATTCGTATGATTTCGCAGGGAGCCTCCGAGATCAATCTGACGTTTGTGGTCGAGGAGGATGTAGTGTCCGACGTAGTGCAGCGGCTGCACAGGACTTTCTTTTCGGATTTGGACCCGGAAGTATTCGCGTAAACGCGTGCGGGAGAAGGCGACTCGAACGGAGCCGGCAGGGTACGAGTTCAGCCGTGCCGAACGGTCAGGGCAAATCAGACTTTTTCAGGACACACGGTTTATGACGTGGGCATGAAGAGTCAGATCCACACGGCGAATGATATTTTACGCCTCGCGGTGGTATTGCTTTTCATCCTCACCGCAGGATGTAATAGTCACGAAAATGTTTGTCCGATCGACGGACAACCGCCAGACGGGGTATGGCAAAGAAATGGGCAGTCCTGCGAATACTTTCATTACAGTATCGTAGAAAAGAAAACCCATTCTTGGTGGGCTGAATGCCCGGAAGCTGGGACGCCATAGTTGCATTTCATATTTCCTAAGGTGTCGAAAACAGGGGTTTTTAATCAGGGGCTCTTGTACATAACTTCAAAAGAATATCGAAAGACTGTCTGTGAACCTGCTTGTCCTAGGACGCGGTAAGACCGGCTCTCAAGTCGCGGAGGTCGCGCGCGAACGAAGTCATAGCATTACGTTGCTGTGCTCGGTGGAGAATCCCCATGCATCGGCGCTCACCGCGGAGAAACTGCGTGATGTGGATGTCGTGATTGACTTCACCACCCCGCAGGCAGTTCTGGGAAATATTGAGGCCTGCATCGCCGCGGGCGCGAACATGGTGGTTGGGACCACCGGCTGGTACGGCGATCTCGATAAGGTGCGCCGGTTGGTCGAAAACGGCGGTTCTGGTTTTATGTACGGCGCGAACTTCTCCATCGGGATCAATCTGCTGTTCGAGGCCGCCCGCACCGCCGCGGGAATCCTGCAGCATCAATATTCGGGGCAAATCTTCGAGCGCCATCACGAGCAGAAGAGAGATGCGCCGTCGGGGACGGCAGTGACCTTGCAAAAGATCATCCGCGATGCGTCGGGCAAGGAATTGGAAATCACTTCGTTCCGCGAGGGCGATGTGGTGGGAATGCACGAGATCGTGCTCGATTCGCCGAACGACACGATCTATCTTTGCCATGATTCCAAGTCGCGCCGCGGGTTTGCCGAGGGAGCCGTGCGGGCCGCGGAATGGCTGGTCGGCAAAAAGGGTTTTTTCGATTTCAAGGATATTTGGAGAGAGACATAGAAATCCGAGCTTTGCTCGGCTGGGCGGGCAAGGGCGCCCGCCCCTACGTGGTTCGTGGTAGCCACAAGATCATCTGCAGTTTCGCACACACCCTGATTAGCGTTATCTTTATCTCATGCAATTCCGTGGCTGCGGTACGGCTTTAGTCACTCCCTTTCGGCAGGACGGCTCCATCGACGAGACTGCCCTGCGCAACCTGGTCGCGTGGCAGGTGGAATCGGGAATTGATTTTCTCGTCCCCTGCGGCACCACCGGCGAGACGCCCACACTTTCGCATGACGAATGGCTGCAGGTCATCGCGATCACGGTTGAGGTGGTAGCGGGGCGCTGTCCGATTGTAGCTGGCGCGACTTCGAACTCGACCCAGGATGCGGTTGCCAAAGCCAAGGAGCTGGCGGCTCTGGCCGGGGTCAATGGGATCCTCACGGCTTCGCCGTACTACAACAAGCCGACGCAGGAAGGACAGTACCGGCACTTCCGCGCCATCGCGGAGGCCGTGGACAAGCCCATCATTCTTTACAACGTCCCCGGCCGCACCGGCGCAAACATCGAACCGGCCACGCTGGCGCGTCTGGCCGAAATTCCGAACATCGCCGGAGTCAAGGAAGCCAGCGGCAACATCAGTCAGATGGCCGAGGTCTGCAACGTCGTTCCGGAAACGTTCGCGGTCTTATCGGGCGATGACGCCGTCACCTTGCCGCTTATCGCGCTGGGCGGCGTGGGCATTATCTCGGTGGCTTCCAACGAGATTCCGCGTGAAATGACCGAATTGACGCGGGCCGCGCTGAACAACGACTGGGAGACCGCCCGCCGCATTCACCGTAAATATCTGCCGCTGATGCTGGCGAACTTTGTGGAGTCCAATCCGCTGCCGGTGAAAGCCGTGCTGGCCATGATGGGCAAGATGGAAGAAGTGTACCGTCTACCCATGCTGCCCATGCGCCGCGATACCCGGTCCAAGCTGCAAAAGGTCGCTGCCGAGGCGGGGCTGATCAGCAAGCCCGCGGTGACGGCGGAAGCGGTCGATTTCTACGTCTACGAAAATTGGCTGGCCGGGCCGCACAAAATTGTTCTGCACCGCTCGGGTTGCGGCCAGTGCAATCACGGCAAAGGACGCCCGGTAGGACACGATGCCAACCACGCCCGCTGGCATGGCCCATATCCAACGCTCTCCGAGGCCCGTGAGGCGTCGCACCACATGCCTGGCGTGCTGATTCGGAGCGAGTGCAAGTGCATTTGATTTCAGATTGCAGATTTTAGACTTCAGATTGCAGAGCCACCTCTCAGAGTGGGAAACGGCCACGCCATGGTTTTGCAATCTGATGTCTAAAATCGGCAATCTGAAATTCTTTCTTCTATACTTCCCTTCTCATGTCCTCTCTGCAATCTGCGATAGAACGCCTGGCCACACTGGGCGAGGTAGAACGAAATCCGGACGCCCGCAAAACTTTTCTTGAATTCCGCGACCAGCTCACGCAAGGGAAGGTTCGTGCTGCCGAGAAGATTAGTGGCAATTGGAAGGTAAACGCATGGGTGAAACAGGGCATCCTGTTGGGCTTTCGCCTGGGCGAGATTACCAGGATGGGCGATGACACATTGTCGTTTGTCGACAAGGACACATTCCCCGCCCGTCAATTTGCCGTGGCCGACCGAGTGCGAGTGGTTCCCGGCGGATCGTCGGTGCGGGAAGGAGCCTACGTCGCGCCTTCGGTGATCTGTATGCCGCCCATGTTCATCAACGTCGGCGCTTATGTGGACGAAGGCACGATGGTAGATTCACACGCGCTGGTCGGGTCCTGCGCACAGGTGGGCAAGCGGGTCCATTTGAGCGCGGCGGCCCAGATCGGCGGAGTTCTGGAACCGGTGAACGCCGCGCCGGTCATCATCGAAGACGATGTACTGGTAGGCGGTAATTGTGGCGTCTATGAAGGCACGCTGGTGCGGACGCGGGCCGTGCTGGGGGCGGGAACGATTCTCACCCGGTCCACGCCGCTTTACGACATCGTACGCGGCCAGGTTTACAAGGCCACAGAAGAGAAGCCTCTGGAAGTTCCGGAAAACGCCGTAGTCGTACCTGGATCACGAGCGGTGAAGAAGGGACAGGCTGCGGATTGGAATCTTTCGCTGTACACACCAGTGATCGTGAAGTATCGCGACGAGAAGACGGATCAGAAGATTGAATTGGAAGAATGGCTGCGCTAGCTGCGATTCCGGCACTACGTTCTTTCGTCCCTTCAGGGCTCTGTCATTTCCCGCTCTTCACCCCGGGCTTGCGCCCGGGGCTTCATTCTGGCGCCGCTTCGCGGCTGTCCTATTCGACGCTTACTTTTAGTCTTCCCGGTCCGCCACCAGTTTTAACTTTTATCTGCGGCAATCTTTGCACCACCGCATCGGCTTCCTGCAACTCGGACGCCGGATAGGTGCTGGTGATTGCGATGGCTTTCATTCCTCCGGCGTGGGCCGCGCGAATGCCGGCGGGGGCATCTTCGATCACAAGACACTCGGCGGGCTTCATACCGAGCAGTTTAGCTCCCATGAGATAAGGCTCAGGGTCGGGCTTGCCTTTTGACACATCATCCGCGGAAACCAGTACATTCGGAATAGGCAAGTTTGCCAGCTTCAGCCGGGCTGTGGCTAGATAACGGGTGCCGGACGTCACCACGCACCAGTGGCCTTCGGGGAGGGCTTTGAGCAACTCCGCCGCGCCGGGCATCACGGCAACGCCTTCCTGGTCGTCCGCTTCGCGCTTCTCTATTCTCTTAACTTCCGCTTCGGCATCAAGGTGTGGCGCCAGCCTTCGTACGATTTCAATGGTGCGAACGCCGTGTGCAATCTCCAGAACTCTCTGCGGATCCATGTTGTGTTCCTCAGCCCATCTTCGCCATTGGCGTGTGACGGAGCCGGTGGAGTCGACAAGAACTCCATCGAGGTCGAAGAGAACGGCGGCGCAATCGAACGTTTTCATGGCTTGTTAGGTTTTCTTTGCGAACTTCTCGGCCCGTTGCGGGAGGGACGCGAAGAAATTCCCAAGTTCCTCTGTCATCTTGAGTGCAGAGTGTTCGTTCGCTTGCGAACGGACACACGAATCGAAGGACCTCTACCTTCCGTACATTTCCTCTCTAGCGCAACCGCTCACGACGGCAGACAGACGTTGCGCTCATAGGGGTCCTTCGACTGCGCAGCTGCTTCGCGAAGCGAAGCCGCCACTCGGCTCAGGATGACAGCTGTGGATCAGACACCACGATCAACTTTCCCTCGGCCACCTGGCTGCGAATCTCCAGGTGCCGCTTGCGAAAGTGCGAGCGGGCGCGCTCTCCCCAAGCGCGCACGAAATAGTAGTTCAAGCCGGCGCCGATCACGGAACTGGCAAGAGGAATGATCCGTCCCGACCATTTCTCCACTACTTCCGTGCTGGCTTGTGCGGCGATGCGCTGGATGACGCGGGGCACGAACCGGCTAACCACTTCTTTTTCCAGGAGCTCGCGACTGATGTCCACGCCTGCGGCGCTGGCCGCCGCTATCCAGAGTTCTGCTGTTTCCTCTTCGGTGTTGAATTCGAAGCCGTACAGCAGACTGAGTTTTTGAATGGTCCGCAAAGTCACACCCGACAGAATTCCCAGGTCGGGAATGATGGTAATCAGGCCACCCAGGCCGAACCCCGCGCCTTCGGCGGCCGCGACTTTCATCCCGCTGCGAATCACGCGGTGCGCCAGCGCATCCAGCTGCGCGACCTCCAGGGAATAAACGCCTTGAAAGCTGGTTATGGGCAGACCGTAAGCGGCCCGCACCTGGAGCAGAAACTTGGCCGGATCGACCTTGACGGTTTCATAGGCGCGCTGGAAGCCGCGGCGCATGCCGTCCTCGACCCGGCGCCTCAACCATGTCTTGCGCTCCTGCTCTACCATAGAGATCAACCTTATCGTAGATTCCAGTCTGAGGGAAAGATTACGGTGGATGTGTGGCGCGGGCGCCCTCGCCCGCGCGGGGAGCGACCAGTAACCACGTGGGGACAGCCGCCGTCGGCTGTCCGGCGGAGCAAAGCTCCGCATCGCGGGTTGCATCACAAGACTATCGAGCTTCGCTCGATTGGACAGCCGAGGCGGCTGTCCCCACGTGGCCTGTTGCGGGTCCGCCGCAGCATGAGCGGGACGCTCGCGCCTACATTCGTTGTGCTACGATCAATGCACCGCATGCCAACTGGAAAATTGCACATCGTACCCCTCGGCGGCCTGGGCGAGTTCGGAATGAACTGCATGGCCGTACGATGGGGTGACGATATCATCGTCATCGACGGCGGCCTGATGTTTCCTGAAGCCGAACTGCTGGGCGTCGATATTGTTGTCCCCGATATCTCCTACCTGATCGAAAACCGGCAACGGGTCAAGGGCATCGTGCTCACCCACGGACACGAAGACCACATTGGTGCCCTGCCCTGGATCCTGAGCGAGTTGAACGTTCCGGTCTGGGGTACAGAGTTCACCCTGGCCTACGTCGAAGACAAGCTGGAAGAGCACGGATTGCTCGACGACGCCGACCTGCGCGAAATCCGCCCGGGCGAAAGCTTCAAGATCGGGCCATTCACCGTCAATCCCATCCAGGTCACGCATAGCCTGGTGGATTGCGTGGCGCTTGCCGTGCACACGCCGCTGGGTGTAATCATTCATACCGGCGATTTCAAAGTCGATCCCACACCCACGGACAACCGGCTGTTCGACCTGCATGCCTTCGCGGAATACGGCAAGACTGGTGTGCTGGCACTGTTCCAGGACTCGACCAACGTCGAGCGCAAAGGCTATACGCCGAGTGAACGCGCAGTACGACGGAAGTTTGACGAGGTGTTTGCGCACACCAAGCGTCGCCTGTTCATCTCGTGTTTTTCATCTTCGATCCATCGCATCAAGCTGGCTGTGGAGCTGGCTTGGCAGCATGGACGCAAGGTGGCGTTTGCCGGGCGCTCGATGAACAATTCCGCCGAGATCGCCGAAGACCTCGGGTACGTCGAGATCCCCGAGGGTTTGCTGATCCATCCCGGCGAGATGAAAAACTTTCCGCCGGAGAAGGTCTGCGTGCTGATCAGCGGAACCCAGGGCGAGCCTATGTCGGCGCTCTCCCGCGCTGCAGTGGACAATCACAAGCACGCCAAAATCGAAAAGGGCGACACCGTGATGCTCTCGTCCCGGATCATCCCCGGAAACGAGAAAGCCATCTATCGCATGATTGACCACCTGTTCCGGCGCGAGGCGCACGTCATTTATGACGACGGCTCGTCACCGCCGGTGCACGTCAGCGGCCACGCCAGCCAGGAAGAGTTGAAGCTGATCATCAACCTGGTGAAGCCAAAGTATTTTATTCCGATCCACGGCGAATACCGTCAGCTGAAACTGCATGCGGAGATGGCAGCGGCGATGAAGGGATCGGTTGGGAACGTGATGCTGATCGAAAGCGGCGATGTCCTCGAGTTCGACGAACTGGGGGCGCGTAAAGCTGGCCGCGTGAATGTTGGCAGGGTCTGCATTGATTCCGGATCGCGCACCGACGTAGTGGAAGATCTCATCGTTAAAGACCGCCGGCACTTGAGCGAGGATGGCATCGTCCTGCCGATCATCGCCATCAACAAACTCACCGGCAAGGTGGAGACTTCGCCCGAGATTGTGACACGTGGGTTCTCCCCGGGAGAAGACGGCTTCGTTGACGGCGCACGGCAGATTGTGATGCAGACTTTGGACTCCTCCAGCGCCGAGGAAAAAGCTGACTACGGCGTGATTAAAGAGAAGATTCGTGCCGATCTGAAGCGATATGTCTCCAAGCAGACGCAGAAGCGGCCACTGATCATGCCAGTGATTTTGGAGATTTAAAGTTGTCATCCTGAGCGGAGTGGCTGCTTCGCTTTGCGAAGCAGCCGCGCAGTCGAAGGACCCTTACTCCCGGCACACTGCATAGCGCTAGGGATCCTTCGACTCCGTGCGAACTTCCTAAAGCGAAGTTCGCCCTCCGCTCAGGATGACAGGTGGAGATACCCTCATCGTCACTCTCAACGACATTCGGGAAGCGCAATCTCGCCTGCGCGGCGTTGCCGTCCGCACCAAGTTGATTCCGTCACACATCCACGCGTCGGACAAGAAAGACACCCGCCAGCTGTACCTCAAGCCGGAAAACCTGCAGCCTATCGGGTCGTTTAAATTGCGTGGCGCCTACAACAAGATTGCGTCCCTTCCCCAGGAATCCCTCAAACGCGGCGTCATTACCTATTCCAGCGGCAATCATGGCCAAGGCGTGGCCTATGCGGCGCGGACCCTGGGCGTGAAAGCGGTCATAGTGATGCCCGAAAATGCACCCTCGGTCAAGCGCGAGGCAACCCTTGCCCTGGGCGCGGAGATCATACTGGTGGGTCCGGCAAGCTCCGAGCGGCAGGCCAAGGCGGAAGAACTCGCCGCGCAGCACGGATACGTGATAGTACCCCCTTACAACGACGAACTGATTATTGCGGGACAGGGCACGATGGGACTGGAGATTCTCGAAGACTTGCCTGCGGTCGAAACCATCATTGCACCTGTGGGCGGAGGAGGCATGCTCAGCGGCATCGCCACCGCCATCAAGCTAAGTAAGCCGTCGGTCAAGGTGATCGGCGCAGAACCGGAGCTCGCCGCCGACGCGCAGGCCAGTTTGCGGTCCGGCACGATCGTGCAGGCGGCGGCAGAGCAGACGACCCGGACTTTGGCTGACGGGCTGCGCACCCAAAGTATTGGCGCCATCAACTTTGAACATATCCGTCGCTACGTGGATGACATTGTCACCGTCAGCGAGGACGAAATCCGTAAGGCCATGCAACTCCTGGCAACCGATCCCAAGACGCTCGCCGAGCCGAGCGGGGCGGTAGCCGTGGCAGCATTCCTGTTCCACCGGGACCAACTGCCCGGAACGACGATGAACGTGGCAGTCATCAGCGGAGGCAATGTCGAAGCAGATGTGCTGGCGGAACTTGGCAAGGAGCGAGCATGACGACGCCCCGTAGCGCCGGCGTCCCGCCGGACAGCCGCCGAGACGGCGGCGCTACTTTGTGTAGAGCATTTCTGATCATCGGCTCTCTGCTCGCGGTCGGCTTCTGCGTTCCCGCCACCGCTGCCGATTTCCAACGTGGCGCTGTCGTGCGGGTTGCACAAATCTATCTCTCGCCCGATACCAGCTCAGCGAAATTGGCTGAAATGGATCGTGGCCGCGAAATCATCGTGCTCGAAACCAGCCGCGAGTGGGTGCACGTCGAGGCCAATCTCACGGAGGAACGCACCGTCACGGGATGGGTGCTCGACAAGGGAGTGGTGCGGGCTTCCACTCCGAACGGCGACAAGATATTGTTTGGCGAGGCTGTGGACTCCGAAGACCAGGCCAGCCGAAGACGCGGACGCAACGGCGCGGCCCAGGATGCCATGCGCCTCTACTACTGCGTCGCCGACTATTTTCCCACCTCACCTCTGGCGGGCGAAGCCATGTATCGTTCTGCCGATATCCGGTGGCAGCTCGAGAAAGCGGATGTATCATCGCGTCCTTCGGCACGGGAGCGCGACTCTTACCTGCGCGAAGGCATGGAAGAGAAATACATGAAAGAGGTGATCAAGAAATTCCCCGGCAGCAAGTGGGCCGACCTGGCGGCTTTTCACTTGATCGACAACAAGCTTTGCGGTGACTGGCAGGGCAGTTCGAAGTGTCCGGTGAAGGAATCGGAGATTTACGAGAAGTACGCCACTGAACATCCCCAGTCTCCCGCGGCAGCGGAGGCTTTGTACGACGCCGCCTGGCGGTGGGCAGCGCTGATCGAAATCTACAAAACGGAAGAAGAGCCGAAGAAGTCAGAGGAAGCGCGAGCCAAGGCAGCCGCGCTGGCGCAACGAGCTGCGTCGCAAACTGCGTCCGAGGACTGGGCGGCGCGTGCCCAGCGACTGCTCTACCTGATGGAGCAAGGCGTCCCGACTTACGGAAACGTCACGCAGTGAGCAACCACCGCGTCGAGGCCTGCTCGTGAAGACGAGTCTCGTTCTGATTGCCGCAATGATTTCGGCACAGGCCGCAATCGCGCAACCCTCCGAAGCAAATCGCGGCATTGCGCCGCCCGGATTGAAAGAAATTCAGGTTCCTTTCGCTTCGCTCAAGCCCGAAGCCATCTTCAAGATCGGTGAAAACGCGGACTGGGTGCAAATCACACACGATGCGGTCTGGGTCGCCAGCTCGAAACCCGCGTCGGTTCACCGCATCGACCCCAAGACCAATAAGGAAGTTGCCGTCATTCCGCTGCCGGGTGATCCGTGCGCGGGCTTGGCATTCGGCTTTG
>Ga0210384_10001658_pt1 | contig 29441 bp, 26 predicted proteins | sample IncBWH2MmetaG_FD_160574 | JGI IMG/M metagenome (GOLD analysis project Ga0210384, IMG submission 160574) | Forest soil microbial communities from Barre Woods Harvard Forest LTER site, Petersham, Massachusetts, United States - Inc-BW-H-2-M | ecosystem: Environmental > Terrestrial > Soil >...
GCGCCGCAATTCGTGGACGCCATCCGCGCGCGCGTCGCCGTCATGAACAACGGAGAAAGAAAAGGCGGCTCGCCCGAATACTGGCAAACCGTGCATGATGCGCCCGGGCTCGAGGATTTCTGGCAGATCCACCGCTCGGCGGCGGGCGGCGCGGACCACAATTCTGCGGAACAGTTCCTCGCGAATCTCAACGAAACCGATCACGGCCACTACATCAAGATGTCCGTGCGTGCCGACGGCAGTTTCACAATGACTAATGAGCGCACCGGGTTTACTAAAGAATATCCGTCCCGCAGCGGGACTTCCCGATAAATCGAAACAGGTTCAGAACCACGGACTGAATATCAATGCGCGCCTGACCGCGCGCAAGTGTGGTTCGCCCTTTCTTCGGTTTCAGACAGGAAATCGTGAGATTCGAGTCGAAGGCGGCACACTTGGCGCTGCAATCGTTCGAGGTAGCGACCGGTGTGTGAAAATATATTACCATTGAGTAATTAATGCGACGTAACATAAAGTTACAGTACTGTCCTTACTGAGTTAGCTTATCTGATACTTTTTGATCCTGGCGACTCCGAAAACCGGACTCCTTCGCCCCCGCACTTTCCGGCGTTTTCACCCCCTAACTTCCTGAATTGATTGCGGTTGCGAAATAACTGCCGAATTTGGTGAAAAGCTTGCGCGTGTTTCCAATGGAATAAAGCCGAATCCCGGGGAGGTTTTCCGCAGGAAAGGGAGCCACTAGAATATGCGCGACAGAAAGGTACTTTCCAAAGTATTTGCTGTCGTACTTATGATGCTTTTGGCGGGGACATGGAGAAACCTACGAGCTCAGGAGACCCATTTAGATGTGACGTCTAGTCCTTCCGGGGCGCACGTATCCGTGGACGGGATGGAAATAAGAAAGCTCACGCCCTTGCGCGTGGAGCTGCGCATTGGAATGCATCAGGTGAAAGTCTACATACCGAATTCCGACTGGAACCCGGACACCAGGACCGTAAGAATTGTGCGAGGCGACAACGATCTTCACGTGACTCTACAATCTGGGTCGAGCGGAGGCGGAACCGGCACCCAGGGACCTGCTGGACCCATGGGGCCACAAGGGCCTGCGGGGCCTCCAGGACCAGCGGGGGCGGCAGGGCCAGCCGGTCCACAAGGAATTCAAGGCCCCAAGGGAGCTGCAGGACCTGCAGGACCTTCTGGTCCAGCCGGTCCCACGGGCTCCATGGGGCCAGCAGGGCCTGCGGGAGCCACCGGTCCTATGGGACCAGCAGGGGCCGCCGGGGTTGGGATCCAAGGTCCATCGGGGCCTACTGGTTCGCAGGGCAACCCGGGACCCCCAGGGCCTCCAGGACTTAACCGCTTACAAATCGCCACGTTGCATTGGTATCATGCCAATCAAACTGGTAATTCATTCCCGGTCGGCGCATCTCCTCAAGGTGTGGCCTTCGACGGCTCGAACATCTGGGTCGCAAACAATGGCAACAGGAATGTCACGGAGATCCGAGCGAGCGACGGTACAACCCTGGGGTCATTCTTTGCTGGAACGACCCCCTTTGGTGTTGCTTGTGACGGAGCCAATGTTTGGGTAACCAACTTTGCCGACAACAGCGTCGTCGAACTGCAAGCCAGCAATGGCAATATTCTTAACACCTTTAGTAGTACGGGGAATGGACCGGAGGGCATAGCCTTCGACGGCTCCAGCATCTGGGTTGCAAATAATGGCAGCAACAACCTCACCCGGCTTAGTGCCACCAACGGTTCACTTCTTGGCACAGTTGCTGTCGGGACCAATCCTGTCGGCGTGGCTTTCGATGGCGCCAATATCTGGGCGGCTAACTTCGGCAGCAACAATGTCACCAAGGTTCGGGCCAGCGATGGCACCGTCCTCGGGACCTTCAATGTCGGAATGGGCCCGTCAGGCGTGGCTTTTGACGGCACCAACATTTGGGTGACGAACACGTTCGGCGGTAGCGTCACCGAGCTGCAGGCAAGTGATGGCAGTGTCATCAACACTTTCTCCGCCGGTCCTGCTCCCCTGGGTATAGCTTTCGACGGGACCAACATTTGGGTAGCCAACTCATCAGGCAGCACCGTCACTGAGCTTCGAGCCAGCGACGGTTCGATCGTGGGCACCTTCTCCGCCGGCAGCGGGCCTTCAGGAGTGGCCTTTGACGGCGTAAATATATGGGTAACGAACAAAAACGATAGCACGGCTTCAAAGCTCTAGGTCCCTACTCCGCTTTGGTTGCCGGAGCAGGCCCTGGCGAATGGCGCCAGGGCCTGCTTTTTGATTGGTGTGACGTTCTAAAGCACAAAGTTCTTCGCTGAATTCTTCAATTCTTTCGATGTGCGCTTACGCTCTTCGAGAAGGCTTGTGGATCACGGCGAGCTACCCTCTGGAATTGAAAAAATATATCGGATCGTACTGATTCACCGCGAGGGATGGAGAATGTTGTCCTTCTGAACTTTCGGCTTTCAGTAGCGCTCGGTCAGTAGGCCATTCCCGTCTTGGAAAATAATGGTCCCGGAGTTTTTCCTTCGGCCGCGGCTTTGAGGCGGAACATCAGTTCACCCCAGGTTGTGTTGCAGGCCACGAAATAGTCCGTCTCTGCCCTCCAATCGGCGTGCGTGAATCGAATGAGCGTCTGGTCTTTTTGTTCCGCCAGATCGAAAAGCAGCCGCGTGCCGCTCCACTCCTTGCCAGAATGGCAGAGCCAGTGGGCCTGGCGCGGCGCCGCAATCTGGATGGGGTGAAGGCCGTAGACGGTCGCGCGGTCGAAAAAACCAAGCTCCACATTGCCACTGGCCTTCTCCTCCGTTACGTCGGCGGCCCACCAGCGCGAAAATCCTTTCGCGGAAGCGACGAGAGGATGCACAATCTGTGGCGCCGCTGCGATCTGGATCGAGTGCTTGATGTCAGGCATGTGGAATCGCTCTCCTTCCAAAGTAACGAATTCAGCTGGAGCATGCAGAAGCGTGCTTTTCAGGGCCGCTTTACTTTTTTTGGCTTTGACGGGGTTTTCTTCGGCTTCGCAGCCGATGATTTTGGTTTGAGCGAAGCACCATATTCAAAGGCTTTCGCAACCCAGGCAGTTAATTCTTTCCTGTCTCTCAACACCGATGGCGGGACCGCCGCGTATTCCCGCATCGGACGGCCCGGCATGGGCTCAAAAATCTTCGCGTTGTGAACATTTAGAAATTCTTCGCGCGGACCATCGGGCAGGCGAAGAATCATGGACTCCTGGAAGAGACCCATGAACATGTTTCCGTTCACGAAGCCGGCAGGATAGCCGAACATCTTGCGCTGGACCGCGGGCGGACCGGGTATCACAGTATCGAAAAGATCAATGAGCCCCTGAGATGATTTTTGCCATTTCATGAAGGGCGCCTCATCTCGTTCGCCACGATTTGCTTGGTATTACTGCACTGGTGCACTGGCAGATCAATAGAAGTGTTTGGGCATCCATTTCTCGCGTCCCTCCGGGAGAAGATCGTAGAGATGCCAGACCGGAGAGAACGGATCGATGCCGCGATGATGGCCGGGCGCGCGCGACATTTCCGTTGTGTAGGTGAAATAGATTTTGCCGCCGGGAGCGCGGCGGAAAACGCTGACGGCGGGGCGTTGCCCTTTTTCATCTTCCACAAAAAAATCGCGGTTGAACGTGTTGTCGTGGCTGGAGAGAAGACGGATCTTGTCCCAGCCCCGGCGGCGGCCCCATTCCCTGAGGCGGCCGATCTCCACTTTGGCGACCAGCACGAAATTGACTTTATCGCTTACGTGCTGCGCGATTCCGGCATAGCCGTCAGCCCACATGTTACACATCGGGTAAGGAAGCTTGTCGTTCGGACCCCACATCAGGTGATCGACGATCAGGCTGTCCTTGCCGGGAGCGAAGAGTTCAGAGAGACGTACATCCCGAAAATTCTCGGGCGATTCTTCGCGAAGATCGGATGGACCTTCGCGGAAAATATAGTCGGTTGCGACCAGCACGTCAGTCGGCAATTGCCTTCGTAGCGCTGCCACGCGTTCGGTCTGGTCCTTGAGCGCAATTTCCGCTTCCAGCAACTGGTTGCGAAGCTTTCGATATTCTTCGCTCTCGCCTTGGATCGTTACGTTCATGGCACGCACCTCCCGGAGAGTTTGAGAATGGTCGAGATTTTGTAGGACAGCCACACCCGGCTGTCCGCTTTTGGACTAGCAAGATCTCGGAGGACAGCCAAGAGTGGCTGTCCCACAAGATTCGAATCGCCGCATAAGTTATGCGAATGGGTTTTCGTCCGCGCTGGGGCCATAGATCGAGGGCACAGGCACTTCCAGCAACCTGAGATAGACGGAAAGTTGTCCGCGATGGTGATAGAAGTGGTTCATAAGAATGGAGCGAATAATCCCGATTCGCGGCGCAGAGAGCAACACCTTCCCGTCCTTTGTGAGCGTCCACATGGCCATCAATTGGGAATCGTTTAATTTCTTGAGCGTTCCCAGCGCGTCTGCGGTGCTTTGGGGGAACGCTTCAAGGATTTCCTTCCGGCTGCCGGGCTGCGGTTGTGAGATATTCCCGATTTCGTGTGTGTCCTTGGAGATGATTTCAGCCAAACGGCCCTGACCCACGGCGATATGCATGGCGAGTTGACCGAGGGAAGAGGACCTGGGGTGCGGCTTCCAAGTCAGTTTGTCGGCCGGAACGCGATCCAGAACGCGTTGCGTGGTTTTTGCTTCCTGTTCAATCTCCATCAGTATTGAGTCGACGATTGCCATTTTTACTCCTTTTGTTATTTTCGAGACTTGAAATCAAATGTTTAACGGGCCTTGAAAATCCACTGAACTTACATGTTCAAATAATTCGCCAGCTGATTGATGCAACCAATCCATCCGTGCTCGTGCTTATCGCGTTGTTCCGCATTCGGCAAATGCTCGTGGGTGAGCAGGATTTCGGTCGACGGCCCCAAATCGCGAAACTCGATGGTGACCAGAGACTCCGACATATCCGGGTCATGCTCCCAAGACCAGGTGAAGGCGATTTTTTCGGGCGGCTTGATCTCCCGGTACGTTCCGCTCACGCGATGGACATTGCCCCCCTTATGATGCATCTCCACGCAATATTTTCCGCCCACGTGAAATTCGAGCACGGGCACGAGCGTGGAATATTCTTCGGAGGGAGCGAACCAGCGGCCCAGCTCGATCGGATCGGTCCAGGCGCGAAAGACTCTCTCGCGCGGCGCCTGAAAAGTTCGTCTCACTTTCAGGGTTGTTTCCGGAGATAGTTGTTCTTTGGCCATTCGGGAGCCTCCGTCGGCTACTGCGCCAGATATCGGTCGAGCGCGTCGAACTGCGTTTCCCAGAACGCGCGGTACTGGGAAATCCAGATTTCGGCTTTCTTCAAGGGCCGCGCGGCGAGCCGGCAACGGCGCGTTCGCCCGAACTTTTTTTGCGTGACCAGGCCGGCTTTCTCAAGAACCCTTAAATGCTTCATCACGGCCGGCAGGCTCATGCGGTGAGGCCGGGCCAGCTCGGTGACGGAGGCCTGGCCGCGCGCCAGAGCCGAAACGATGGCGCGGCGCGTGGGGTCGGCCAGGGCTCGAAAGGTGGCGTCCAGTCCTCGATTATACTTAACCATTCGGTTTACTAATATACGGTCTCGCTCTCCCTGTCAAGCACGAATTTCGCGCCGCCCGGCGGAAGGAAAGTAACTAAAAGCTGCCCGCCCTCTATGCGGGCGGCCTCTACAAAACCTGACACCAACAGGGCGGGACCGTTTTATAGTGGCCGTCCTGTCCCACTTCACGGTGAACGGTCACGGTGAACCACATTTTTCGGGACAGAGCGGGCTTATTCATGGTCAAGCCAGGTCATTGACGCGCCGGCGCACACTGACAGGGGGAATGATCCGGACTATACTATCTGGCCTTGGGCCGGCGCAAACCTGTTTCCTGCGTCCAGGCAACGGCACGGAAAAGGATTTTGCCGCGGCCCGCGACATAACCATGACCATTCCAAAGAAAATTGTGCTTCTGCCGGGCGACGGCATCGGCCCTGAAATCATGCGGGCCGCCGTGCGCGTGTTGAAGGATTGCGCCGCGAAATTCGGGCGCGACTTTCGATTCGCCGAGTTCCCTTTCGGCGGCTGCGCCATCGACGCGACGGGCGAGCCACTCCCCGCGGAAACGCTCAAGGCTTGCAGGGCTGCCGACGCCATTCTTCTCGGAGCTATTGGGGGACCCAAGTGGGATGCGGTGCCCCTCGCCAAGCGCCCTGAAACCGGGCTGCTGGCGTTGCGCAAGGCGCTCGGGTTGTACATCAACCTCCGCCCGATTGATTTGCATGCTCCGCTCCGGGGCCTTTCGCCGCTGCGAGCCGACCGCGCCAGCGACGTGCATATCGATTTTGTCCGCGAACTTGCGGGCGATGTTTATTTCGGCGAGCATCGGCTGGAAGCTGATCCGAGCGGAGAACGCGCCACCGACACAGGGGGGTATACAACGGGGGAAATCGAGCGCGTCGCGCAGTATGCTTTCGCGCGCGCGGAAACCAGGAAGGGCCGGGTCGCTTCCGTGGACAAGTCCAATGTGCTGGCCATGTCGCAACTGTGGCGCAAGACGGTCACCCGCCTGGCCGCGGATCATTCCAAAGTCAAGCTTGAACATTTGTATGTGGACAACGCCGCGATGCAACTCGTGCTCGCGCCCGCGCAGTTTGACGTGATCCTCACTTCAAATATGTTCGGCGACATTCTGACCGATCTGGGCGCGGCGCTGGCCGGCTCGATCGGCCTGATCCCCTCGATGAGCTGCGGGCCGGGCCCTTCGCTTTACGAACCGATTCACGGTTCCGCCCCCACACTGGCCGGGAAAGATGTCGCCAATCCAGTGGGCATGATTCTATCCGCCGCGATGATGCTGCGCGAAAGCTTCGGCATGAAGCGCGAGGCCGAATGGATCGAGTCCGCCGTGGACCGCGTGTTTGCGAGCGGAATTCGCACTCCCGACACGGTTGAGCCGGGCACGACCAAAGTCGGTTGCATTGAATTCGGCGAGCGCCTCCACGCTGAATTGTTGGAGACGGTCTCGCATCGCGGACAAGATGCCTAGCGGGAACTTCCTTTTCTCACCAGTTTCTTGATCAGTTGAATCTGCCCGGCGTGATAGACATCGTGAATGGCGATGCCGGCGATCATACGGCGCGCGGAAAATTTACTTCCCTTTGCGCGAAGATCCAGATTTTCAGGCTGAAATGACGAAACGACTTCTCTCAATAGTATATGTTCCCTGTTCAGAAGCGCCACGTCAGCGCGCCAGGCCTTTTCGGTCCGAACCACTGGTCGGGCGAACCAATTGCTCCCGGGAAGTGAAAATGATCCGCGTTTTTCACCGGACAGGCGCCGCCTCACCGCATATTTCCAATAGGCAGCGTGAACTACAATTTCCCAAATATTATGGCGCCCAGCTCTGGGAGGCCGCGCCGCTTCGCCCGCGGTAACGCCGCGAATCGAACCGCGAAGGTTGGGCCCGTGCCATGCGGCCCGGTCGTAAGCTTCGTCGATCAATCCCAAGAGATGCTCAATTTCCCGATGCGCCACTGCTCCCCCGAAATTATGGCCTGTTCTGCCCGCCTTTTTGGCGAACTATAGCAGAAACCCGAGCGTCAGGAGCATCGCCAATGAGCAAGCGAAATAAAGCGGGGAGCACCCTCCATTCGACGGTGCTCCCCCGGAAACCCACGGTGTGAAGGGTAGAAGGATCCTCCTAGTTTCCGTCGTCGCCGAATTCCAACCCAGGAAGAACAGATGTGAATTCCTTCCTGACGGCTTGCAAACTATCGGGATCGAGTCCCAATGCTTTCAGGATTGTAGGAGCAACCTGAGCGGTTCGAACCGGACTCCCGATAGTCTTGGGTTCGAAACGCGGGTTCGATAGGAGCATCATCACGTTGGTATCATCATGCGCGAAACCGCCATGCTCCATCAGCTTTCTGGGGCTTCCCGTGTAGATCACTCCAATGTTGGACTCGACGAAGATATCCGGTGTGCGCGGATCTCCGCTGGGGGGCAGACCAGGAGGATTGAACAACAAATTTAGGGCGGGACCGGCATAAATTTCACCAATTCCGGAAGTTGAAGCCTTCGCTTCCAACATGGCGACCGCGTTGGAGGTCTGGCTGGAACCCGCAAGCCAAAGGAGCGAGAGATCGTCCTCGGTGGGGCCGATCTGGTTTACCTCGGAATCGGGAAGCAGAGAGACAATGACCGCAGAGGGGGGCTGACCGTTGGGAATAAGACCCGGACCCGGGATCGGGAAGAAGCGGTTCGGATCGATTGGCGACTGGCCATGTTTCGCGGTGATGATGATGAGGGTCGAATCCAACCGGTCGCCTGCCTTCAGATGAGAAACCATTTCGCCAATGGACAAATCAACGGACTGGATTTCCTCCAGCAGAGAACTGGTGGGTGTTCCGATCGCGTCCTCATACCCTCCGGTTGGTCCGCTCACCTCAATTAGTTTCTGCCCGACGCTCACCGCTTGGAAGTTCATTCCAAAAATGGCAGGCACGGGAGCCGATTTCTTGCCATCGTGGGTCTTGCCGTCGATTTCGTTGAGAATCGCATTGACTTTCAGCGTGTCGTAGCACTGAATGTTTTCGAAGCCGCGCGTATAGTCGCTGGTGTCTGCCGTATCGTGAAGCGTCGAGCAGTCGATGCCCGTTGGGGTGGTCACGCCCGGCAAGACAACCACCGGCGAATTGACCTCCGGCGCATAGTAGTCATCGACGTTCGTGCCGTCACCAGGACCGGAAACCGATAGGTAGGAAGGATGCTTGTCGGACCATGCTGTGTAACCTCCCTTGCCATGAATGACCCCGTAAATCGTGTTTACCCTGACGAAGTTCCAGGGATAAACCGGCGCGCAGCCATTGCTGGGGTCGCGGGGCAATCTGGTGGGGTCGAGCGAGAGCGGGCCGCCATCAACGCCTGCCGGCGCTCCGCCGTTAAGCTGGTTTTTATTGAGACTGATGCCTTCGTCGTACTCCGTCCTCGTGCCGGTCGGCGGCGCACCCGACGTGCAGGAGGAGGGACTGCCGATTACTCCATTGCCTGCCGTATTCGCGGGCGGGTCCAGCGAGCGGTCATAGGCGACATCGTAGAATACGCCCATCGTGCTGGGAGAACCTCCGGTCACAAGCGTCATCAGCCCTGGAAAAGAATCGGAAGGCTTGGAAGTGGATACTCCCGTGTAGGTAACGCCGTGTCCGCCAAGCGCTGCAAGATTCGGGCAGTACGGCGCCCCGCTGTTAATGGTGGAAATACCGTTGACACAGTTTTCGAAATCGAGTGCATGCATGCCGTCAATACTGAGCAGCAGGACATGGCGAACCTTGCTGCCTTCGTGATCGTCGCCCTCGCTGTGGCCATCTTTCGGTCCGGCGTAGACGTTCGACATGGTGGATAACATGAGTGCGGCAACCAGTGTGCCGGCCTTCCACTTGCTAGCCATTCCAATCCTCCTTGTGATTTTCTTTCAACGTACTCGCCCTTGCGGGGACTGCACTTTACTTATCAGACGTTGAGCGCTGCATGAATTGCGCGTGAATGCTTCGTAAAAAATCAAAAGGAATAAGTCGTCGCTTCCCTTTTCGCAATGAGGAGAATGATCGGATTGGCGTTAGCGCAGGCTTTCCTGTATGCGTATGCGGATAGCCGGAGATTTGTCACTGGACACGCCACGGCGCGACCCCGGCTTTTATCTCTGGAGGTCGCGCCGACGGCATGTTGTTCAGAATCGTTTCCTGCGGCTTGTGGTTAGTGGGAATCCCAATCACGATCGTGGCACTGATCGTGATGATCTTCATCGCGGTGATCGTCCCGGTCGTGTTTGGAAGTATCGACGAACACCATGCCTCCCGGATTTCCCAGGGCACTCACAATCGGGGTGATCACTCCGGTTGTCATGTCGAGCGCGCCGACGAACAGCCCTCCGTCCGCGGCAGTGTACGCCGTGCCCGGCACGAAAGCGTTTTTGCTGATTTTATAAACGGCGTTCAAAACTTTGTCGGCAAAGAGAATAAATCCCTCGCTCGAGGTGACAAAAGCGGTGTCGTCGGTCTCAACGGGGGTCGGCACGCCGGACTTCAGATAGCTTAACGGCAAACGCAACACGCGCTGATTGGGGGACTCGGGATTGCTCACGATGATTAATTCATTATCGCCTTGGCTGTCCAGGACGATGTTGCCCAGAGGATCCAGCGTCATTGAGTCGGGATCCTGGAGGTTGAGCGGCACGGTTGCGTCCGTAGGTATATCGATGGCGCTGGCTTGGCCCGCGAGGACGGGCTCCACCTCAACGAGGTTCCCTTCCAGGTGAGCGCTGACAAGGGCCGGGCCGGTGTTCGGGTTATTCTTGGGGGCCGAGGCGCTGATATAAACCTTGCAGCCGCGGAAAACCATGTCGTCATAGCCACCGCCGTGGAGCGTGGGACCGAAAGTAAATAGTTTTTTGTGGTGCGTCTCGGTATTGATGATCACGAGATTGGCGTTGGCATCTTCATTCTGGAGCGCCCACAGGAGATGCGTGACCGGATCGACTTTTAGTCCGTCGTTGTGGCCGACCACTGTGTACGTGCGAACCACACTCCCGTCCATTCTGTATTCCACGATTTGGTTACTTAGTCCGTCGGAACCGTCTGGCAGGTGGTTATCGCCGTATCCCACAAAGACGTGGCCATCAAGCACGGCGATGGAATCTGGAGCACTTAACCCGGTAGGAGCGCTGGCAAATACAGTCAATTGGTAGGGAGCCGTGGCAGTCTGCGCGAAAACCGGCCCGGCGATCATGCCGGATGTCATGAGAACCGCGAACGCGAAGACAAGCGTTGTTACCTTCTTCATAAAATTCGGTCTCCATTTCTTGTGAGGGTTAGAAAACGTTATCAGACTAAGACCTGAAGAAAACAGTTCAGTGAACGTGCGATGAACTTTTGACGACTGCTCACAATTTCGTCTTGTCCTACCGCCGCTTCCCGGTGGGGGAAGGTGCAATTCTTCTTTGTCTACGCAGAATGGAGCGTACGGCCAAGAAAATGAAATAAGGTTGCTCGGGAAGCGCAGCCAACCACCCGCCAGCGCCAATTGCTCCTGGCAAATGGCGACCGCAATTGAGACGGGTCGCGAGGGGCATCCTGGATTGCACAATCAGGACCGCAAGCCCTTGCGATTCAGGGGCCGGGAGTGATAGGTTCAATCTGGCCAGACTGGGTGATTCTTTTTTACGTCATTGGAGCTGAAGTCACCGTTGAGTAATCAGAGCGCCCAAAATAGTTCTAACAACGGCCATCGTGTTCCCGGGAGCATTCCTCTATCTCTCTCGCAGCCGGACCTGCATGCCTTGACGTTCTGGCGTGTGGAAGGGAGCCTGGTTGCGTTGGGGGCCGTCCGGCCTGTGGCCTACTTCACCTGGAATTCCCACACGTTTGCGGGGCGCTGGGCCCGCCGGGGAGGAGCCCTGGCCCTGGCTCTGGTGCGGCTCTTCCTGTATGCAAGTAACCGGGTGTTTGCCACGCGCGTCCTGCACACGCTCTTGTCCGGGGTGACCTGCGACCGTCTGGATTCCCTAGGCGAGGAATATTTCGAATACATCCTGAAAAAGCAATTGAGGGCGGAAGGGGTTGAGCGGCTGCGGGCTTGCGTGGCTGAAAAGGGCGTGGAGAATGTGGTGCTGGTCAGTCAGGGCCTGGACCACGTCATGCGGCCCCTGGCGCAATACCTGGGCGTTGCGCGTCTCGTTTCGAACCGGCTCGAATTTCGCAGCGGAATCGCCACGGGCCGGCTGCTCGACCCCGTAATTCGACCTCGAAGTCCAATCGCGCGGGCTTTTGAGCGCAGCGCCGACGGCCGTGTGCCGGCTGCCCGGCTATTGAGGAATCTCGGATTGACAGCCCATCCGGAGCGCCTGGAAAAGGCAATTCTGCCAGCCCAGCGCCCCCAGGCGCCGAACGCACGCGCCCTGGTCGTATTCGACGGGAAAAGACAAAGCGAACCCCTCTCGGTGCGGCGCACCCTCGAAGGGAAAAACATTCTCTTGATCGGCGTAACGGGGTTTATCGGAAAGGTATGGCTGGCGCAACTTTTGAACGAAGTCCCGCAGATCGGGAAGATCTACCTGCTGATCCGGCGCCAGCGCACAACGACCGCGCAGAGGCGCTTTGAGAAAATTTTCGAGGAATCACCCGTATTCGATCCGTTGCAGGAGAAGCTTGGCGAGCGTTTCACGGAGTACGTCTCGGAGCGAGTGGAAGTGATCGAGGGCGACGTGAGCCAGCCAGGACTGGGGATTCTCCCGGAGAAACGAGCGCAACTGGCGCGCAATCTGGACCTCGTCGTCAATAGTTCCGGTCTGACAGATTTCAATCCCGACCTGCGCGAAGCACTGGCGAGCAATGTTGCGCCGGTCCTTCATCTGATTGAATTTCTTCGCGAATCGGATCACGCCGCACTGATGCACCTATCGACTTGCTATGTGGTGGGAGGAAAAGACGGGCGAGTCCTCGAACAAGCGCAGCCGAATTACACGCCGCTGGGCGTGGCGGATTTCGACGCCGAGCACGAGTGGCACTCTTTGCACGAAGTGGTCGCGCATGCCGAAGCGCGGGCCGAAAGTCCGGAGATTACGGCGGCGCTTCGACGGCAGGCGCTGGGAAAACATCGCGGCAATGAGGAACCGGCGGGCCCCGAGCTGGAAAATCTCATACGCAAGAATCGCCTGCGCTGGCTGCGCAATCGCCTGACGCGCGCGGGGACTCGGCGCGCGCGGCGCCTCGGATGGCCCAATACATACACGCTCACCAAATCGCTTGCCGAATCCATGATCGTGCGACGCGGGGCCGGGCTTCCAATCGCCATCGTGCGCCCCTCGATCGTGGAAACATCCACCGACCAGCCGTTTCGCGGCTGGAATGAAGGGATTAACACGTCGGCGCCGCTGTCCTATCTGCTGGGGACCTATTTTCGCCAGCTGCCGACCAACGAGCGCAAATGCCTGGACGTGATTCCCGTGGACATGGTGTGCCGCGGAATGACTCTGATCGGCGCCGCCCTCATCGTGCGGCGCCACGAAGCGATCTATCAACTGGCCACGTCCGCGAGCAATCCGTGCGACATGGGACGCTCCATCGAATTGACCGGGCTCGCGCATCGCAAACACTATCGCTCGCAGCAGAGCCTGGAGAACTGGATGCGAATGCAGTTCGACACGATTCCCGTTTCCAAGTCACGCTACGAGAAATTTTCCGTTCCCGCGCAGAAGGCCGTGGTCAAGGGCATCAATCGCGCCGCTTCGGCGCTGCAGATGAAAAAACCGCCGTTGGCCCGGCAGGAGCGCGACCTCGCGCGCGTCGAAAAACTGATCGAGCTCTACGAGCCCTTTATTTTGCACAACGAGCAGGTCTTCGAAGCTCAGAATGTGCAGCTGCTCTCGGCGGCGCTTCCCCCGGAAGAGCAAGCGGCCTTTGGTTACGATCCCTCCGCCGTTGACTGGTGGGATTATTGGATTAACATTCATATTCCGGCCCTGCGCCGGTGGGTTTACCCGCTCATTGAAGGGCGTCCGATGGAAGAACGTCCGCGCCGCGCTTTCTCCTTGCAGCACGCCGGAAACGGAGCGGAACGCCCGGAAGATCTGCCCCGTGCAGGGGCGGCGTCGGGCGCGGGGACCCAAAACTAATCCATGGCCATCTTTCTGACCGGTTCCACCGGCTATATAGGCGCCCACGTCGCCTCCATCCTGCTGGAGCGGCACGCGGACCGCTTGAATCTGCTGGTGCGGGCCAAGACGGAGCAGGAGGCCAACGAGCGCCTGTGGCGCGCGCTGCAATTGCACCTGGACTTTCCTCAACTCCAGGAAGCGCTGGAAACGCGCATTTCCGTTTTTCGCGGAGATCTCACGGAGCCGCGATTCGGGCTGGACAGGGCCGAATACACGCGCCTGGTGGGGACGACGGAGTCAGTGATTCATTGCGCGGCTTCGCTCAACCGCAAATCCGAAAAAAGCTGCCTCAACGTGAATTTGCGCGGCACTCTGGAAGTCGCGCAGCTCGCGCGGCGCGCGCACGATGCGCACGGCCTGCGGCGCTTCAGCCAAGTTTCCACAGTCGCGGTCGCGGGGCACCGCAGCCACGAAGTAGTCGGCGAAGACTCTTCCATCGATTGGAACCGCTCCGACTATGACCCGTATGCGCGCACGAAAAAATTCTGCGAGCACATGGTGCGGGAACTGCTCCCCGATGTTTCTCGAACCGTATTTCGTCCGAGCATCGTGCTCGGCGACAGCCGGCGCGCGGAAACTACGCAGTTCGATATGGTCCGCGCGTTTGTGTTCCTCGCGGGGTTGCCGGTTCTGCCTTTTCGTTCCACCGACCGGATCGATATCGTCCCTGTGGATTACGTGGCCGAATCCGTCGTCGCGCTGCACCAGAAACCGAACCCAGCTCATGAGATTTACCACCTCTCTTCGGGCACGCGTTCGGAAAGTTTTGGCCAGCTCACGCGCGCATTGGCCGAGGCAGCCGGAAAAATGGAGCCGCTGTATTGGCCGGGGCTCGAGCGGAATTTTTCCGCTGTCTTGAACTGGCTGTCGAATTCTCGCGGCCCGGCTGGCCGCAGCGCTTCTTTGCTGAAAGTGTTTATGCCGTATCTTGTATGGGACACGGTGTTTGATAATTCGCGGGTTGTCGCCGAAATGGGCGGCGCGCCGGACCCGTTTTCCAAGTATTGCTACCCGCTGCTTCGATTCAGCCGCGACCAGCACTTTTCCTATCCCTACCGGCCATGGCCCGGCTCCGCAGGTTTCGTCCACGAGGACGTTGCGGCGGCCGGCGTGGGAGCCGCGCGGGAGTCACGGTCATGATGGACTTCATTCTGGAAGCTTGGACCAGCGCGTACATCGAACTTTCCAGCGCGCTTTGGAAGTTCGGCGCGGGACGTCCCTGGCAGCCCGGCGAGAAACTGAAACTGCTCTTTGCGGGTTACAACGGCACGCGCAATACGGGCTCGGACGTTCGCGTCGAGGAAATGCTGCGGCAGGTTCGGCGCGTCCTGGGCGAGGAAAATCTCGCCCTCAGCGTGATGTCCCAGAATCTGGACTGGAGCCGCGGGTATTTTGGCGATGCGCGCCAGATACACCTTCCGGACATCTACCCGCCGTTTCTGTTTCGCGAAGTGAGGCCGCATCACGGCGTAATCGCCTGCGAAGGGTCCATGTTCAAGAGCAAATTCGCGGATGCGCTCACTACCATGTTCATCGGCGCGCTGGGAATTGCTTCGGCCGAAAATAAATTATCGGTCGGCTATGGCGCGGAAGCGGGCCACATGAACCCGATGCTCGAGAAGATGTGCGCCCGCTATTGCCGTCGTTCCTTGATCATCACGAGAAACGAGGAATCGCAGGCAGTCCTCAGCAAACTGGGCGTGGCGAGCGAAGCGGGAACAGACACGGCATGGACTTTCGAGCCGCGCCCGCCTGAATACGGCCGCAAAGCGCTGGCCGACAAAGGGTGGGACGGTGAGACTCCGGTGTTGACGGTTTGCCCGATCAACCCGTTCTGGTGGCCCGTAACGCCATCCACGGCGAAGTTTGTGGCGCACGCCTGCTTTGGCGCATACGAGAAAAGCCATTACCGCACGATTTATTTTCACAAATCGGGTTCCGCCGTGGATGCGGCATACAGGAAATATCTGGCCGCGCTGGCGCAGGGCGTGAAAGCATTTCGCAGCAAGCATCGCGTTTTTTTGGTTCTCGTCGCAATGGAAAGCCTGGATACGAGAGCGTGTGACGAACTTGCCCCGCAAGTGGGCGGCGCGCCGGTGTTCAGCGCCGATGATTACGACATGTACCAGATCGTGAGCATTTTGCGCTGGTCCAGCCTGATGGTTTCCTCGCGCTATCACGCCATTGTCACTTCGATGCCCGGTCTGGTGCCCTCGGCGGGAGTCACGATGGACGAGCGCATTCGCAATCTGCTTCGGGAGCGCGGCCACGAACACTTACTTCTGACGGTGGAAGATCCTGATCTTGGGGAAAAACTCGCCGGCGTGATGGATCGCCTGGCTGCGGAAGCCGATTCTGTGCGGGAGGGCATCGCTCAGTCCGTCGTTCGCAATTTGAAAACCATGGCCCGCATGGGGGTATTCCTGGAGCGCGCGGTTCACCAGCAATACCCGGAATTCCCGGTGCGCTCGGGTGTGCGTAGCTGGGAAGAATACCTGCCGCCGATCAGCCCAAATCTCGGGCGGTTGCTCGAAACGTACGAGGGCGCAGCGGCCGCCGCCGCGGGGGATTAGCCTCACAGTTGTGCGAGAATTTTGCGGCACGGGCTTCCGCCTGTGGAGGTTGGTTGAGCCAATGTGCGAGGTCCTCGTAACCAACTCCCGCAGGCTGAAGCCCGCGCCACTTAACACCATGAATTTCCTTGAAAATATTTTCTCGCGATTGCAGATAGCGGCAAACCGCGTGGTTCTGGCTGAAGCTAGTGCGGAAGGCGATCGAACAGCGACGGGCGCGGACTTGCTCGGCCAAATCGCCGCCGCGCGCGCCTTCCTGCGTGCTTCAGGACTGGCAAGGGGCGACCGCTGCGCGCTCGTCGCTCCGAATAACATCCAGTGGACCGCGGTCGATCTCGCGATTATTGCGGAAGGACTCATCGCCGTTCCGATGTACGCCCGCCAAGCCGCGGGAGAATTGGCGGCGATGCTGCGCGACGCCGGGCCCGGCCTCGTTTGCTGCAGCGATTCGGCGCTTCGCGATGCGATCTCGGCGGCATGGCCAGATGCGCCGCGATTTGCCTTGTTTGACGAAATTTTCAGCGCACGTCCGGCTTCGGCAACGAATATGCCTCCCGCACCGGTCGTCCTTTCGGCGCAGGATACGGTCGCCATTCTGTACACGTCGGGAACTTCCGGCGAAGCCAAAGGCGTGATGCTGACGGTCGGCAATCTCGATCACATGCTTTCCTGCACCAAGACGCGCCTCGATCAATTGATGGGGCCGCGCGATGTTCCAGACCTGGTTTTTCATTACACGCCGCTGTGCTTCGCTGCATCGTGGATTCTGCTGCTATCGTGCCTGTCAAGGACGAGCGTCCTGACGTTTTCGATGGACCTCACCAAACTCGCCGACGAAATCCGCTCCACTACTCCAAACTACTTCCTCAACGTCCCGTTGCTGCTGGAACGAATGCGCGCCGCCATCAAAGACAATCTTCGCAAGCGCGGCGGGGCAATCGCGAAGATTTTCGACCGCGCGGAGGCAGCCTGGTTTCGGCTGGATGCGAAGACGCCGAAGGCGTGGGATTTTTTTTGGCTGGGACTCGCCGGCCTCGTGATTTTCCCCTCCATCCGCAAACGCCTGGGACCGAATCTTCGCGCGATGATTTGCGGTTCCGCGCCGCTCGCCCGGGAAACGCAGCTATTTTTCATGATGCTCGGAATTCCAGTGCTGCAAGGGTACGGCCTCACCGAAACCACGGGCATATGCACTTTGGACGACCCGCTACACGTCGAGCCGGGCCGCGTCGGCCCCGCCATTCCGGGCATTGAGATGAAGGTTGGCGAAAACAGCGAAATTATTGTCCGCGGGCCGAATATTTTTGCCGGTTACTGGCGCCGCCCGGAGCAAACGGCCGCGGCGCTGCGCGATGGATGGTTTCATACCGGCGATCAGGGAGACGTGGATGCCAATGGGAATTGGCGCATCACGGGAAGGCTGAAAAATCTCATCATCCTAAATTCCGGACACAACATTGCGCCAGAGCCGATCGAGGAAGAAATATTCCGCGCGGTCCCCGGGGCGCAACAGGTCATGCTTGTAGGGAATGGCCGCAGTTTTCTTGCAGCAATCATCACAGGGGCGACCAATGGCGCGGATATTGATACGCATTTGGAGCGGGTGAATGCGCCACAACCGCATTACCGCAAGATTCGCAGGTATCACGTCGAGCAAGAATTGTTTACCATCGAAAATGGTATGCTCACCGCGAACGGAAAGTTACGGCGCGACACGATCGCCGCGCGCTTTGCGGCGGAGATTGAACGAATGTACGCAAAGCAAGAGTAGATGTGATTTTGGAGGTCGGACTTCAGTCCCGACATTCGCGTTCGCGCATTCACGGGCTTCAGCCCCTGAAGCTTCAGGGCCTAAAGGCCGCTCTTATGCGACTCTGCTTGTCCGACCTGAAGGTCGGACCTCCTAAACATCAAACTCAAATTCAATTGTGTCAGATAGATCGAATCCAGGACTGGACAAGGTATCGAATCAGCGAAGGCTGAACGCATGGACGAATTCAAAGGAAAAACGCTCTCGTGGCGACTGGCCGACGGTGTTGTCGAGCTGGCGCTCGATCGGCCACCGGCCAATGAAATTGGCCTCGCCATGCTCGAGGATCTGGAGCGCTTCGCTTCTTCGCTTCCGGCGCTCGAATCGAAGGCCAGCGCGATCATTTTTTACAGCAAGCAGAAGGCGGGCTTCTCTGCCGGCGCGGACCTGCGCGAACTGTATGAGCAGGCGCGGAAGATGGAAGTATCTTTGGCCGCGAAGGGGGTCCGCGAATTCCTTGAAAGAATTCATGCGGTGCTCAACCGGCTTGACACTTCGCCGCTGACGACCATCGCCGCCGTTCACGGCGTATGTTTCGGCGGCGGGTTCGAGCTGGCGCTCGCGTGCGATCTGATCATCGCGGACAAGATGGCGCGATTTTGCTTTCCTGAATTGCGGCTGGGACTTATCCCCGGCTTCGGGGGAATTCCACGGCTGAAGCGCGATATCGGCAACGCCATGGTGCGCGATCTGTTGCTCACCGGGCGGAGCATCAATGCCAACAAGGCGCTTTCGGCGGGACTCGTGAGCCAGGTGGCCGCGGAAGGCGAAGCTCTGAGGCTCGCGCGCTCGACCGCCGCGCAGACGACAAAATTCGACCGCGCGGCCGCCGCAGCCGCGAAGCGCTTCATCAAGCCGCTGCCCGCGGAAGAATTGCGCCGCGAAATTGACATTTTCTGCGAACTCTTCACGCGACCGGCGGTCATGGAAGGCCTGCGCAAGTTCATGGAAAATACCGGTCCGTACCCGCATCAGCCGTGAACCGGGCTTGTAGGACAGCCACTCCTGGCTGTCCATCGCACATTTGCCTTGGTGAAAGGGGACAGCCAAGAGTGGCTGTCCTACAAAAATCCGGCCAAATAGGCGGCGGACCGAATCTTCCTGTAAAATGGAACCAATCATGAAAACGATCGAACAGACTACCGACGAAATCCTGAACCTTGCCGCCACTCATTTCAAATTTCCTCGCGCTGAGCTTCGAGCGGGCGACGATTTCTACAAGAAGCTGGGGATCGACAGCCTGCAGGCGCTCGAACTGCTCACGCGCCTCGAAAATCACTTTGGCGTGGAACTCCCGGACTACGAGGTACAAGGTGTCAGCGACTTTCATACTCTCGCGGCGCGCATCCAGGCAAGGCTCTGAACACCACGCACAATAAAACGATTCCACCGATGAATCCCTCATATAATCTTGCTTCTCTCTGTGTCTCCGTGTCTCAGCGGCAATTCTGATGCTTGATTTGGCGAAATACGATTCTCTGGGAGCGGCGCTTCGCGATGCGCTCGGGCGCTGGCCCGAGGAAGTCTGCCTGATCGAAGCGGACCGCGACCACGAGCGCTCTCGCCTCACCTACCGGCAGTTTGGCGAGGCCGCCGAGTCAGTGGCGGCAGCCCTCGAAGAATCGGGGTTTGCCGCGGGTGACCGAGCCGCGATCATCATGACCAATCAGCCCAAGTGGCTGATATCCGCGTATGCCGTGTTTTTCGCGGGAGGCGTGCTTGTTCCGCTGGATTACAAGCTCTCCGCGGGCGAACATCTTCAGTTGCTCGCGCATTCCAAAGCACAAATTCTATTCGTCGAATACCCGCTGTGGCGGGCCATCATGCAAGCGCCCGGGTTTCGCGCACACAAACTACGGACGGTAATCGTGAGTGAAGCGCCGCCAAGAGCGGATCTCGCGGGCGGCGTGCGCTGGGAGGAATTTCGCGGGGCGCGAGCGGCCTTATTCCGGCCGCGCAGGCAAACGGACACGGCCTGCATCGTCTATTCGTCCGGCACAGGAGGCCACCCCAGGGGTTGCGTGCTGACGCATGACAACTATCTCGAACAGTGCGCCGCAGTGACGCCGGTTTTTCCGTTTTCGCCCGGCATGAGGTATTTGAGCATCATTCCCACCAATCACGCGATTGATTTCATGGGCGGCTTCCTTATGCCGTTCACGGGCGGCGGGACCGTCATTCATTTGCGCACGTTGCGGCCGGAATTTATCCGCGAAGCCTTCACGAAATATAAGATCACTTACATGGCGGTGGTGCCGCTGATCTTGAAAAATCTGCAGCGCGGCTTGCGCGAGAGATTCGCGGCGCTTCCGGCGGCCAAACGCAAAATGCTCGATGCGCTGATGGCGGTAAATCGCGCGCTCACGCGCGGGCGGCCGCGCCCCGGCCTGAGCCGCGCGCTGTTGAAGGAAGTTCATAAAGCTTTTGGCGGCGGATTAAGAGCGTTACTCGTTGGCGGTGCATTTACCGAACCCGCGACGATTGAATTTTTTCATGATATCGGCATCCCCATTTACAACGGCTACGGTTGCACGGAGGCGTGCACCGCCATCACTCTGAATGATCAGCGGCCCTTCCGGCCCGACACCGTCGGCAAACCCGTGCGGGGGATGGAAATCCGCATCGTGGCGCCGGACGCGGACGGAATCGGCGAAGTGGCCGCGCGCAGCAAGACCGTGATGTCCGAGTATCTGGATGATCCGGAAATGACGGCGGAAACCATAGTCGATGGCTGGCTCATGACTGGCGACCTCGGCCGCGTCGACGCGACAGGCCACTTACTGCTTTTTGGCCGCAAGAAAAACATGATCGTCACGGCCGAAGGAAAAAACATATATCCGGAAGACATTGAAAACAATTTCGAGGGCATTGCGGTGAAGGAGTTTTGCGTCTTCGCAGCGAACTACATCTGGCCACAGCACTCCATGACCGGCGAGCAACTCGTGCTGGTGTTTCATCTTGAACCGAGACACACTGCGAATGATTCGCTGCGCAAGGAACTTTCGCGGCGCAATATGCAACTGCTGAACTACAAACGCGTCTCAGGCTTCCTGGTGTGGGATCAGGATTTCCCTCGCAATGCCGCGATGAAAGTCAGGCGCGTCATCCTTGCCGGACAGATCGGCAAGCAACTCGAGCGCAGTGCGGTGGTCACCCTGTGAACGAAGGGTATTTCACGATCGTGAATCCGGCAGCCGGCGGCGGGCGCTGCGGAAAGCTGGCCGCGCGCGCGCTGGACCGGCTCCGCGCGGCGGGCCTTGGCCTTGAGGTGCGCGAAACGCGCGCTCCCGGGGAGGCCACCGTGCTCGCGTGCGGCGCGTACGCCGAGGGCTATCGGAAATTCATCGCCGTGGGAGGCGACGGCACAAGCTTCGAAATCGTCAACGGACTTTTTCCGGGCGCAGCCACGGAAGGACGCGCCTCCCTCGGATTTCTTCCCCTCGGAACCGGAAATTCTTTTCTTCGAGACTTCGTGGAGAACGGGACGGACCTCGCGGAATTTGGAATCAAGGCCATCCTCGAACGCCGCGCGCGGCCCTGTGACGTCATCCGCCTGGACCATTCGGGCGGCTCGATTTATTACATCAATACGCTGAACATGGGTTTCGCCGCGGACGTCGCGACCTTGACCAATCGCCGGCTGAAATTTCTGGGCGAGCCCGGCTATCTCGCCGGAGTGCTCGTTTCCCTGGCGCGGCTGCGCCGCCGACCGTTTCCGCTTCGCGCGGACGGCGAGCGCGACGACCGGCGCTGCCTGTTCGTTGCCTTTAGCAATAGCAAGTACACCGGCGGTAAAATGATGATCGCGCCGCAAGCCTCCATTGACAGCGGCACGATTGAATATGTTCACTGGGGACCGATCGGCCGCCTGGGCCTGGTGCGGAATCTGCCGACTCTGTTTACCGGCGCGCACATCCGGCACCGAATGGCTTCTCGGCGCACGGCGGCGCGGATTGAATTCGATTTGAAGAATCCGGTCGACGTGGTCGTCGATGGGGAAGCGCTCACGCTCGAAGCCGAATCGCTGGAAGTTCTGCCCGGCACGCTCGATGTGATGGTATGAACGGGGAAAGCGAACAACCGATTCCCGCGCCCGCGACGGCAGAGGCCGCCGGCGAGCAAGGCTTCCGCCGCGCGTGGGCCGTCGCGCGGAGCACTTATCATTGGCTGCTCTCCGCCTTTTTTTTCTTTCCCGTGTGCAGCTTCCTCCTGTTCCTGGGCTCCATCATCGATCCTCGCAGAAATGACGGAGCACAACGCATGCTCTGCCGCGTGACCATGAAGCTTGCAGGGGCCAAGCTCGTCGTGCGGCGCGCGCCCGGTTTTGACCCCGCGCGGACCTGTTTTCTTCTCATCAATCACGTCAACCTGTTCGATCCGTTCGTCCTGTACGCCACGGTCCCGCAATTTTTCCGGGGCCTGGAACTGGAATCGCACTTTCGAATTCCCGTGTACGGCTGGATGATGAAACGCTTCGGCAATGTTCCTGTGCCAGATGTCAACCGGCCTTCTGAACTCAAACGCATGTGGCGCTTGACTCGCGCGGCGCTCGATTCCGGCGTAAGCCTCGCCGTGTTCCCCGAAGGACAACGAACGAGGGACGGGCGAGTCGGGCCGTTCAAGGGCGGGGTGTTCCGTATGGCGCTGCAGTTCGGAACGCCCATAATTCCCGTCAGCATCGTCGGTTCGTTTGAGTTCAATAAGAAGACAAGCTGGCTGATCCGGCCGGGCACCGTGACGGTGCATCTGCACGATGTGATTGAAACGAAGGACCTGGGGAAAGAAGATTTTCACGCGCTGCGTGAACGCGTCCACACCATCATCGCGCGTCCAATTGAGGAGGCTCACGCCTCGGCGGAAAAGAACCAAATCTTGGCCTAATCTGCGCGCTCAGGGTTGATAACCAGGATATGTCACGGTCTCTGAAGCTCAATCTCTTGAAGCAGGCTTAACTTTGGTATCACGGACCTTCACTTCTTCAGGTGCAGGCGGTTTAAGCCACGCGACTGTTCTTCCACGGTTGGTGATAATTATCGTTTCGCCCCTCCGGACGAATTGAAGGTACCGTCCAAGACGGGTTCTCAGTTCACTGCTGCTGACGGTCCTCATCTAGATTTTCTATGTCGACTTTACCTACTTCGGTTAATGTGAGTCAATTCCTGCTGGAAGGAATGATGCCGAACAAATATGGCCTCGGCGTCAGCCTACAGCGAGAGGCGGATTCCGGGGAGCGTGCGGCCGGCCTTGGTTTCCTGCCAGGTATGGAGAATCCGGTGGATGACGGTAAGCGTTGCGACGATCGCGATGACCCAGAGCGCCGGGGCCATGCGGTTGAACAATCCGCCGATGATCAGCAGGACCATGCGCTCGGGACGCTCCATGAAGCCTACTTTGCAAAGAGGGATCAAGGATTCGGCGCGCGCGCGCGAATAGCTGACCATCACCGATCCGGCCGTCGCCACCGCCGAAAGAATGACGTAGGAGGTCCGCTCGGCCACAGCGTAGTACACCAGCAAACCCATGTAGAGCGCCATGTCCGAGTAGCGGTCCAGCGTGGAATCGAAAAAAGCGCCGAACGCGGTCACGCGTTTCTCGCGACGCGCCACTTGGCCGTCAAGCATATCCAGAAACGCGGCGAAAAAAATCACCAGGGCCGCGGAACGGAATCTCCCGATAGCGAACAGGAAGGCCGCCCAACAGTTCACCAAAAGGCCGAAAAAGGTCAGCAGGTTCGGATTGATTCCTGTCGAGGCGACCACATCCACAATCTTTTCGAGCAGCCAGCGACCGCCCTCGCCAATTTTGCGTGTGATCATGACGTTGTGCGCCGTCGTCCCCCGCCGGCGCGAAGGAATGATACGCCAGCGACCCGCTTGGCCTCAAGTGCGGGAGGCTGCGCTTAGCTTGACTCCCAAAGGCGGCACGGCGTAATCTCCTCCATATTGTTTCATTTCGGCTCAGCAGGTACGGAAATTTCTGTGAGGAGGACGCTCAATGAAGCGACGGATTAGTCTACTTGCGGCCCTGGTTTTCGTGCTTGCCGCCGGAAGTGTGTTGCTGGCTCAAAGCAATCCCTTTGTGGGCACCTGGAAATTGAATCTCGCAAGTTCAAAATTTAATCCGGGACCGCCGCCGCAAAGCCAGACGCGGACTTGGGACGCCTCGGGAATGGTGATGGTCAATGGGGTCGGCGCCACAGGAAAGCCCCTCTCCTACGGCTATTCGGTCACGGGTGACGGCAAAGAGTCGCCAGTGATGGGAGCGATCCCTAATCACGCGGACATGATTTCCACCAAGAAAATCGACGTCAACACCTACGAAGCCAAATTTACGAAGGCCGGCAAAGCAATCGAGACCACCACGTTCAAGGTTTCCAACGGCGGCAAGACCTTGACCATACACGCCATGGGCAGCGCCGATGCGGGCTTTGTCGAGAACTTGCAGGTCTTGGAAAAGCAATAGAGGCCCTTAGCGCGCCCTTTTGTTTGAAAGATCTCAACAACCAAGGTCAACGGCGCCGCCTAGCGGGAGAGTTATAGCCTGTTCAGTGCCCGCGTTCATCCATCCACTCGTACATCCGCCGTACTCCTCTCACTTCGGCGCCCGGTCCCTTGATTTGCGGGAAATCTCCGCTGTGCGAGGTCATGTCTACCTTTTGCGCCGCCTCATCGGCGGTGAGCCCCTGTTTGCGAAGTTCGGTCACCTGTGACATGAAATCCTTCAGGTAGCCTTGATAGGCGGTGATCAGGGACTTTTCGTGGAACGGCACGCCATGTCCGGGCAAATCGGTGGCGAAATCCAGCTCTTTGAGCGCGTCCAGCGTCTTGATCCACTCATCGAACATCGCATCGCCCATATAAGCAGGTTGAGTCTCCATCATGTCCCCGCTGCACACGATTCGTTCTTTGGGCAGATAGACAATCGTGTCGCCCTGCGTATGCCCCCGCCCAAGAAAGAGCAGTTGAATTTCGCGCGGGCCCTGATAGAGCGTCATTCTCGACGAATACGTCATGGTGGGCGGGGTGGGCTTCAGCATCTTGAATTCTTCCCAGTCCGCCTGCTTTGCCGCGAGCTGCTTCTCCAGCGTGGTCCGCTTAGCAGGATCTTTCTCGTCGGCAATTTGTTTCTTGAGCGCATCGACTTGCGTCGGCATGTTCGCCAGGGCCGACTTGAAGGGCTCGCGATGGATGATGTCGAGATCCGCGATGGCGTGCCGGATGTATTCGTGCCCGATGATTTGAACCTCCGGCCCGAAGATGGAATTCGCGTTGGTGTGATCCCAATGAAAATGTGTGTTGACCACCCATCGCACGGGCTTGTTCGTGATCAGCTTCATATCCTCCAGGAGGGCTCGCCCGGCGGCAGCCGTAGCCCCGGCGTCTACGAGGAACACGTCGTGATCCCCGACAATGATCGTATGATTTCCGCCCGTGGCCATCAAACTATTGGAAGTGGAGTAATACACGCCCTCCGCAATCTTCTCGAACGCGTAAACCTTGCCGGTGATAACGGGGCCACTGGACCGCGTCCCGCCTCCTCCCTGCCTCCCCGCTTGCGCTTCAAACGAAAACACTGCGAGAAAGGTGAGTGCCAGAGCTATTGCAACCACGCGCATTCTTGCTTTCATGCATCGCCTCCTGAAAATACGGCATGGACCCGCAACGTTCTGAATTTCGCGTTTGGACTTTCGGCTGCCCGGAAATATACACCTTGCGGCCTCCGGCCAGATTGTGGAAATCAGACGCGGTCCGTTTCAAGTTGCCTGGGCCTCTAGCGAGCCTAATTCTTTTCTCGCCGGCCGCTCTCTACTTGACCCATTCCGCGCCAGACCGCTATCATGCTTGGAACTGTTTAGCGGTGGTATCCCCGTTGGGCCTGTAGCTCAGGTGGCTAGAGCGCGCCCCTGATAAGGGCGAGGTCGGTAGTTCAAGTCTACCCAGGCCCACCAATTTCACTGGTGATGGCATATTACTTTTATGTCTTGCGAAGCCGTACCACAGGCCGCTTCTATACGGGCCACACCGAAAATCTGACCCGGCGAATCTTCCAGCATAATAACAATCGGACCGTGTCAATCAAAAATCGAGGACCGTGGGAGCTTTTCTATTCGGAGGAGTATCCTACGCGGAGCGAAGCCGCACAACGGGAACGAAACGTGAAAAGAATGAAAACCCACACCTATGTCGAAGAATTAGCTAGAGCGTCCCGATCGGATCGGGAAGGTCGGTAGTTCAAGTCTACCCAGGCCCACCAATTAATTCAGTGGTTTAGCGGGCGTGTCCGATTTAGCTTGCGAGACTTGGTGCACGTTTTGGTGCACACCCGCGTCAAGAACACTCTGCTCTGATTTCCTAACGATGCCATCCAAGGCGGCGCGCTTCGGCTGGCGGCATGGGCGAAGTGTATCAAGCGCACGACACCAAGCTTGGGCGCGACGTGGCGATCAAAGTTTTGCCCGAGGCGTTTGCGCATGACACCGAACGACTGACTCGTTTCCAACGCGATGCGAAGATGTTGGCCGCTCTGAACCATCCAGACATCGCAACAATTTACGGACTCGAACAATCTCGTAGGACGAGTTATCTGGTCATGGAGTTGGTCTCGGGTGAGACGCTGGCGGAGCGAGTCGAACGAGAAGGTGCGGTTCCCATCGAAGAAGCGTTGGCCATCGCGAAGCAGATCGCAGAGGCACTGGAAGCTGCTCACGAGAAAGGAATCATTCATTGCGATTTGAAACCGGCGAATTTGAAGGTTACGCCCGAAGGCAAGGTAAAGGTATTGGACTTTGGATTGGCGAAAGCGTTCGAGGGCGACGCGACGAACATAGACATGGGCAATTCACCAACGCTGAGCAGAGCAGCGACGATGCAGGGAGTAATTCTAGGGACTGCAGCATATATGTCGCCGGAGCAGGCGCGGGGAAAATCAGTCGACAAGCGAACCGACATCTGGGCTTTCGGTTGTGTATTGTATGAGTTGCTCTGCGGGCGCCCGGCATTCAAAGGCGAAGACGTAACGGAGATTCTGGCGGCTGTTGTAAAGATGGAACCGGACTGGAACCGGTTGCCCGAGAGCACACCGCCAAGTATCCACACGCTGTTGCGGCGATGCTTGCGGAAAGACAAACGTCAGCGTTTGCCGGATGCGGCCGGCGTGCGGATCGAAATTGAGGACGAGGTTGCGAACCCGAGTGCTGCTACGGGTGCCGCCGCGCCGGAGAAGAGCTGGCAGCGCTCGATTCCGTTGAGCCTCGCCGCGCCGGTTGCGGCAATGTTGATGGTTGTCGTCGGCATTCTTGCCTGGATGCTGAAGCCTGCACTGCCGTCCCCGCCACAAAATTCTGCGCACGTGCAAGTCGGCCTGCCGCCAGGCGACCGGCTGCAGACCGTCAATCTTAATGTGGCTGTGTCTGCCGATGGGACCACGCTCGCGTACATCGGGATCCACGAAGGAGTCTCACAGCTTCATGTGCGAGCGCTGAATGCGCCCGAGGCCAAAGCAATTCCCGGCACAGAGGGTGGTTTCAGCCTGTTTTTCTCTCCGGATGGCCAATGGATCGGTTTCTTTGCTCAAGGCAAAATGAAAAAGGCTCCGGTCGCCGGCGGAGCGCCGCTCAGTGTGTGTGAGTCCGGGGTTGGCGGAGCTAGTTGGGGAACAGACGACACTATTGTCTTCTCCGACGGCGTCCATCTTTTGGGAGTCTCCGCGGCTGGCGGCAAGCCGAAGATCCTCACCACTCCCGACTTCGCCAAGGGTGAATACAGCCACCGCTACCCGCAAATCCTGCCGGGGGGCAAAGACATCCTGTTCACTGCTCTCGATGGTTGCGGATAGGATGAAAGCCGAATCGAAGTGCTTCGGTTGGATACCGGCGAACGCCGCGTCCTGATTCGTGGCGGACATACCGGCCGCTTCCTCCCCTCTGGGCATCTGGCTTACTACCGGGCCGGAGCGCTCCTGGCCGTGCCATTCGATCTGGCTCACATTGAGGTTAAGGGCAACGCCCCGGTAACTGTGGCCGATGGAGTCCCGCAGAACAACGGTACCACTGGCGCAGCATACGCAGTTTCTACGACGGGCGTACTGGCGTACATCCCCGCCCTCGGTGCCAACCAGTTTGAGCAACGCCTGGTTTGGGTTGACAGGGGAGGAAAGATCGAACCGCTTGCGGCTCCTGCGCGGACCTATAGTAATGCTGCCTTGTCTCCCGATGGGCAGCATGTAGCCGTCAGCATCACGTCGAGTACAAGCGTGCTTTGGATTTACGATCTCACGCGAGGTTCGCTGACTCAGCTCACATCTGAGCAGAGCAGCAGCATCAACCCCCTCTGGAGACCAGATGGACGGCGCGTAGTCTATCGGAGCAACAAAGCAGGGATCTGGAATTTGTACTGGAGGCCAGCCGACGGCAGCGGCGCGGAGGAGCGGTTGACAACGAGCGACAATAGCGACACGCCCTATTCCTGGTCGCTCGACGGAAAGGTGCTGGCCTTTGCGAAAGGTAGTCATGACATTTGGATCTTGCCTCTAGGTGGCGACCGCAAGGCGCAGCCGTTCCTTCAAACACCGTCGATTTCAACTTCGCCGCAGTTTTCCCCCGACGGGCGTTGGCTGGCCTACATCTCGGAAGAGTCCGGAGGGGCACAGGTGTACGTGCAACCCTATCCCGGGCCCGGCGGTAAATGGCAGGTTTCGACTGATGGGGGTACGCTCCCGCAATGGAATCCGAATAGCCGGGAGCTCTTCTATCGCAATGGCGACACAATCATGGTGGTAGACGTGACTACCTCGCCGACGTTTAGCGCCAGTAAGCCCAGAATGCTCTACCAGGGTCCTGCGGGCAATGTTTCGCGCGACGCTCACCGGTTCCTGGCGATGCAGCCCGTGGAGCCAGGACAGCCCCCGACGCAAATCAACGTGGTGCTGAACTGGTTTGAAGAGTTGAAGCAGAAGGTTCCCACGGCGAGGAAGTGAATCCAGTGTGGTCGGCGATAGCATCTCCCTCTCAGGCCAAGTCCCGAGAAACGGGAATATCGGAATGTGGCCCAAGCTTTCCTATTGAGTTCCGCCGCCCGTTCCACCTGTTCCGCCAGTACCGCCCGGCCCTGATGGCGCGGTGGGTGCTGGGCCGCTCGGGGGATTGGGGTTGTTCGGTCCGCTTGGCGGATTTGGGTTGTTCGGCCCGCTTGGTGGATTCGGATTGTTGGGACCGCTCGGCGGACTCTTTGGCGGCGCTTTTCGATCATTGGGATTTTTAGGCTTCTTCGGAAGGTTGGGTTTGTCTGGATTATTGCTCCCCGGAGGGTTCG
>Ga0210384_10001659_pt1 | contig 29441 bp, 29 predicted proteins | sample IncBWH2MmetaG_FD_160574 | JGI IMG/M metagenome (GOLD analysis project Ga0210384, IMG submission 160574) | Forest soil microbial communities from Barre Woods Harvard Forest LTER site, Petersham, Massachusetts, United States - Inc-BW-H-2-M | ecosystem: Environmental > Terrestrial > Soil >...
AGCTCCTTTCAAGGTTGTGCTACCAGTTAAGATAACATAACCTGTAAAGATGCCAGTGTCAACTCCAGTCTCGACCAATTTGTATGGTGAGATGGAATTTCCTCTTGTGGAGACAGTGACTTTGTTCAAGTCATTATCACCAATGGTGTCAATTAAGTTTGGATCAAAGTTGTGATCTGGTGCTACTACTGTCATGTAAACTCTGTCAGTCCATGTGTATACTTTCTGGTCTAGTTCAACTGTTGCTCCAAAGTTGGAAGTGTAGATTGTCAACTCAATATCTTGGTTGTTACTACCTACCGTCTTGGCGCCTGCTGGACCCCAGTCAGTATATTCTAGGTGGATCTGTTCTCCTCTTTCAAGTAAGGTACCTGTTGCAGCACCCGAGTTGGATAACTGCTTTGGTATCTTGATTACTGATTGGAAGATTCCAGTATCTTTACCTGTTTCTACAAAGGTTGAAGGTTTAGCATCAAAGTTAGCAGAGTTCAATCCCAATGGTCCCATAGTTCCCTTGAATGCATGTGAATCCCATTCAACGAGATCCAATGACGCACTCTCAGATTGTTGTGAGTCCAAGTTCAAGTCTGGCTCAACCAAGGTTAGGATCATGTCCGAACCAATGATGTAGACAGATTTGTCGGATTGAAGTACACCGTTTCTAAGATCAAATGTTGCTGAATCAGTTACTATCTGTTGGTGACCCGATGCATCGTTTGTGTCGTTATAGTAGACGGTTAGTACGTCTCCTTGTCTGACACAATAATGACCAGTTGCTGCCGCAACATCAAATCTTGCGAGTTGACTTGCGATGAATGTTCCGTTGCTAGCCTTGTAATTAGCTGGAGATGGACAGTCAGTTCCTGATGGACCATCTGTGAATCTAATTGGCAAGTCTGCTTGGAAAATTCCTGCGCTTGGTGAAATCTCAGTCATTGGACCAAGATCTCTTGCACCTGCAGCATCTGCACCGCTTGGTGCTGTTGGACTAGCTGGTGCTGTTTTGATAACACCATTTAGTACTACAGGACCACCAGCAAATGCTAGTAGTGAAGATGCACCCTGTCTGCTAACTACTGCCCACACTGGACCGTGTCCAAGTGCTGCAGTATCACCATTTCTTGCGATACCTACTGCAATGTGATCAGTACCTGCACCGGATATGTTAAAGTCTGCATCATTGACTCTGATGTGCACAAGTGTGTCACCGTTTGTCAATGTGTCAGTCGATGTTAATCCGTTGCCAGTAGTATCACGATGTAGTGGGAATACGCCGTTGAGGCTTGTTTTAGCAGAACCTGTTGCACCAAAGTCAGATGTCTGACCTGCTGCTGCAATGGAACCAAATGGTACTGGATATACAGATTTATCTAATGTGATAGAACCTGTATTGCCTCTAACACCAGCGTTGTCGCTTACCTCAATCTTCTTGCCAGATTCATCTCTAAAGTCAACATAGTTGACCTTGATGTTCTGTCCTACAGTTGATACTGCAGTTGAAGGATTTGGAGCTGCGGCTGTGCCTGGATTAGAGTTGTCACAGAATTGGTCTGGAATTTCAAAGGTACCAGTGAAGATACCTGTTGATGGACCAGTCTCAACTAGTGTAAAGCCGGTGTCAAACAACCCAAGGTTGAATCCCTGTGGAGTTGATGTTACACCTGCACCAAAGCATCCGGAGTTTGCCCATCTAGCATCTCGTTGACCAAATTGGATATCTAATAGACGTCCAAATGCTGTCTTACCGTCAGAATAGAAGCCAAGTCCTGCTTTACCGACTGTGTCGGCTGCTGGATCTTCGCTAGCAATAGATGTAACTGGTACACCTCCTGCAACGTCTGCAGGTCTTACTACGGTATAGATATCAACAAGATCATTGTTGACGTTTAGGTCTGGGTCATTTAGTGTTATAGTGACTGTGTCTGCAATCTTGTATGTCTTGCTATCAAATGATACGACACCAGTGTGTGTTGGAAGGTCTTGCTGTGCGGAGACTGGTGTAAATTGTCCATCAGCTCCCAAATCTTGATATGTGATTTGTGGTGCGCGAGATTCCGACTGGAGCATATCTTGTATTGCTACAAATCTTACCTGGAAGTTTATTGGTTGAAGTTGTGAGTAAGTAGCTGGATCAAAGATGTTTAGCTGGTTGAGCATGGTAAACTCTGTGTTACCTGTGAAGGTAGCAGTGTTGTCACCTGTCTCTTGAAGCTCCCATCTGTAGATGGCATTGTTTATTCTTTGATCATTGGTTATACCATCACCTTTTATTCCAACAGAGAAAAAGTCTGCTGCAACTGGTTTTACTGATGAATCCAACGTTACAGCGTTTGTAAAGTTGAAGAACAGACCAACTGATGCAGATTTTTTGATGTTGTGGAATAAGTTTAGAGTGATTGTTGTACCGTTAGCAATCTTACCTGGTGTGAATTGACCTCCATGTGTATCACCTACCAATGTCGACGTTCCGTTCAAGTTTATGAAGTCTTGAAGGTTTGTCGAGTTGGCAATTGATGTGAATTTGAATCCAACACCGTTTCCAACCAAGGAACCACCTGCGGTTAGAATGCCTGTACCTGCTGGGTTTGTAACCAAGTAGATACCGACATTACCAAGTGAACTTGTTGCATTTGTTGAAAGGGACCTTAGGTCATAGTTGATGAAGTTAGCCTCTAAACTTTTCGGTATCATTTGCAAGGTCGTCATGAACTGTGGTTAACAGTTGAGTGACTGTCTTGCTTGAATCTATAATGAGACCACCAGTTTTAGATAAGGCAAAGGTACTGCTACCTAATGCAGCACCTGTTGTTCCGTTAATGTATCCACCGTTACCTACTAACGCAATATGCTCTACATTAACGCCATCGGCGTTAGCTGTTGTAGCTGTTACGTTATTTGTAAGATGGAAACCAGTTGCTGGAGCATTGAATTGACCTTTTATGCCCTGTTTTAATGAAGTAGAGTTCTTGATAAAGGTTGTAAGATCATTTACAGCGTTGTTAGCAAGTGAGAATGGAGTTCCAATCGTCATTGCTGGTACACCGCCTGTTGCAGAGTTGTAGATAGCTGGATTAAACAAGTCACGGTGTTCAGTAATCTTTGAGTTTAGGTTTGCGTCAGAATCAACGAGTGTTACTGGAATTCTTTGTCCAGATGCCCATGTGTTGTTGGTAGCAGATACAGAAAGTGTTGCAAATCCAAAGCCACCGACAATGCTTGTAGATATATCATTATAGAATGTCGTAGCCGATTGGCCTCTGATTGCTAGATTATTTTCTGTAATTAGATCTGATACCTTGCTACCGTCCCACGTTACAAAGTTACCGGTATTGACACCACCTGACTCGATAAAGGTGACTGGAGCCGAGTTGAATCCAATTGATTTGGTTCTAACTTGGTTAGTTTGACCTTTAAGCGGAGTACTTGCGGTGGATGCTAACGGTTCTTTGCCGTTCTTTTGGAAGTCGACAACTGTCACGCCTTGTGCGGCGGGATTGAGTGTGAACTTTCCATTGTGGTTAAACATGAAGATAGCGTTGGATGTGATGTTACCCATTAGGTTCTGCATTGCAGGAACTGTTCCTACAACCACGCCGTCTGCGTCTGCAGCACCGTTTCTGGTAAATGCCTCGTAGTACAATGTGCTATTTGTAGCATTTGCACCCCAAGTCCAAGAGTCTTCTTCTGTTGGGTCGATGTTAAGCTGTGGGTCGTTGATTTGAACAAATACTTGGGAGTCTGTTGGATATGCTGTCCTGTCTACAGAACTGCTGATTAGATTCGTTGGAATCCTATCAAAGTTCAAGTTGACGATTTGGTCGCCACCTGCCTTTTGATAATCAATTGTTACTGTAACTGGAGTACCCGAACCACCACCAAAGTCGTATAACTGAATTACTGGCCATGCAGACTCGAAGGCAGCATTGTTTGATGCAATCTGACCTGCCTTTCCACCTGGAGCTTGTACGTTAAGAGTTTTGTTTTCTCTTATTACGTGGTTTTGTAAGCCACCAGATGATGCAGCAGTACATGTTGCTTGCACTCCGCCGTTAGATCCTCCTGCTTGGGTTCCGTTTAACGAACCAGTTGCATGTCTTGCGATGGCGATACCTTTCGTTTCAGAGAAATCTACGCCAGCAGCAGTAATTGCACTAGTAGCAGAACAGAATGAACCAAAGTCTAAGCCTTTACCAGATACACCAGATGTAGAGTCTGCAGATTCTGCAGCATTTCTATCTGCAAAGTATCCATACCAGTTACCGTCTGTATTCTGTGCCACATGCAGTCTTTTACCGTTGATGGTTACAATAGGTTCACCATAGGATTGGTCTAATCTGTTTATATCAGGATCAGACACAATGACTTGGACAACCTGTGGACCAGCAAAGTAATTATTCCACTGCGAATTTTCGGCAGAGACAAACAAGTTTGCATTTGTTGAAGCATGTGCTTGTGGCAATGCGTTTGGCATTGCAAAAGCAGCAGTGCTTGTAAGAAGTATTGTTAATAGTGATAGACTAGTTATTTTACGTAATGTATTGTTGTACATAGTTATTACAATTTTTGCTTGAATTTGACTATATAAGTATAATGGACAATTTGTTCATTATTTCAGATCTTCTCATTTAATTTTCATTTCTGCTAATAAGTTTATGAATAATTCGTACTATGCTATTATAAATTTTACAATATTGTATAATTTTCATGTTTTGTTCTAAATTTTGTCTTATTCATGCGTTGATAAGTGTCTTGTAGAGTGCAATGGCTGCTTCTTCATCTTTTTCTCCTACTATTACTGCAGAGCCACTCTTAAGAAAGCTAGCATATTTTGTATCGGTTGACATTGAAAGGCCCATCTCTCCTTGATTTTGTATTTTGAATCCTTTTTTTGTAGCAGTAAATGTTATTTTTTCCACATCAAGATTAAACATTTTAGTTGGCGTTATGGAAAACGTACGTTTTCCACCACTACGACCGCAAAGCTCTTCAATTATTAATTCCTCTTTTGCGGTTTCCTCTGCCTTACCAAAACCACAAACTGGACATTCATCCACTTTGAGGGTACGCGTGCTTACAAATTCCAAATTCTCCAGATCCACATGCAGAATTCTATTTGCAAGGTTTGGTTTCTTACCAGTGATTATTTTCACAGCTTCTGCAACTTCGATGCCACCTATTATGGAAAGAATTGACGGATGTACTCCTTCTATGCTGCATGTTGGCATTGAATCTTCGTCAAGCGCTGGAAAAAGACAATGATAACACGCAGTCTCTTTTGGTATAATTGTAAAGGCTTGGCCAGAAACACCAACTGCGGCACCAGTCACAAAGGGAATATTTTTTTTAATGCAAGCTTTATTGAGCGAGTATCTTGCGTTAACACTATCAAGAGCGTCTATTACGACATTACATCCATCAACTATATCCAAAGCAGTAAAATCATTTACTGATACAGGAAGTGCTTCAATTTGCACATCAGGATTCATTTTTTTTAATTTCTTTGCAGCAGCTTCAACTTTTATCTGACCAATATCAGACTCGTCAAACATTGTCTGCCTGTGCAGATTGGACAATTCTATAACATCTCTATCAACTATTCTTATTTTTCCAATTCCCATGGCAACAAGTCTTGTAGCTATTGGGTTTCCTAGTCCGCCTATCCCAACAACACAAACCTTGGCATTTTTTAGTTTCAACTGTCCTTCATAACCAATCTCCTCTAACATTACTTGTCTTGAGTACCTCTCAAGGTCTCTGCTTGAAAGTTCAGATCCTCCTGCTACTGCAGGTAAAATGTAAACTTCATCCCCATCCTTGAGGGGCGTTTGCATTCCGCTGCCAAAGCGCATATTTTTGCCGTTGATGTAAATATTGATAAGAGATCTTGGAGTACCATCAGGATTTAGAACGCGTCTTTGAAACTCATCTCCCATATTTTCTGAAATTTTTGTAAATGCTTCTGAAAGTGTTGCTGCTAAAATCTCTACTTTTTTTTCTCCGCCACCTTTGTTTAAAACGGAGGGAATTGTGAACTTGATACTTGGCAACTATCTCACCATTGCGGAAATTTTTGTTATATCTGCCTGCATTGTTTTAGGCTTTGAAAGAATTTCCATCAAAACCTCGGTTGCCTTTAGTCCGTTTCCGGTTACATAACAAACTGTAGAATCATTTTTGTCAATTTTTCTTTCTTCTACCATCTTTTTTAACACAGCAACAGACACTCCACCTGCTGGTTCTGTGAAAATTCCTTCTGTTCTTGCAAGCAAAAGTATGGCATCAAGAATTTCTCTGTTAGAAGTTTCTTCAGCGTATCCATTGTACTGTTTTAATCTTTTTAGCACATATCTTCCGTCGCCAGGATCTCCAATTGCCAAACTTTTTGCTATGGTATCGGGGTTTTCTACAGGTATAACATCAGAATTATTTTTCTTAAACGCGTCAACAATAGGTGCACATCCACATGGCTGAGCTGCAATCATGTGCATCCCAGAAATTTTTCCTAATAAAGAAAGACTTTCCAGCTCTTCAAATCCTTTGCATATTGCATTTAGCATTGCTCCACTTCCAACAGGTACTACCAAGTGATCAGGAACTTGCCAATCAAGTTGTTCTGCAACTTCAAATGCCAAAGTCTTTGATCCTTCTACGTAGTAGGAACGCATGTTTATGTTTACAATTCCAATTCCCTTACTGTCACCTATTTGTGCTGCAATTCTATTTGCATCATCATATGTTCCATCAACTGCAATAAAATTGGCACCATATGCAAGAGCTTGCGTAATTTTTGCATGTTCTATATCGCTTGGTGCAAATACATAACATGGAAACCCACCTTTTGCAGCGTGAGCTGCAGTTGCTGATGCAAGGTTTCCTGTTGACGCACAACCAACAGCAGAAAGACCAAATTCTTTTGCCTTTGACACAGCAATTCCTGCAGGTCTGTCTTTGAATGAAAATGTTGGATTTACAGAATCATTTTTAATGTATAAATTATTCAAACCAAGAGCTTCACCAAGCTTTTCTGCCTTTATCAAAGGTGTCATGCCTGCCCCTATACTAACAATGTTTGATTTTTCTGCGATAGGAAGCAGTTCGAAATATCTCCAGTACGTGTGCTCGCGGTTTGCAAATGTGTTTTTATTTACTGATGGAAAATCATAATTAACATCTAGCGGACCAAAACATTCATCACAAATGTACTTGAATGTAGGAGCATATTCTTTTTTGCATTCTCTGCACTGTAATGATTTTATTGTAGTCAAGATAATTCTGACTTTATAAAATAGTACATAAAACGTCCTAATATGAAGTTAAGTATTACTTAAATTTTGAGTTATATTTGTTCAGTAAAATTTAATAGGTTTTTGTCGATCAATAGTGAAAAGATGGCACAAAACAAATCCTAAATATTGAAAATAATCGATATTCAAGATAATTTTAAATTTTTTACAATTTAACAAAATATTAATGAAGAGTCAGAAATGAAGGTAACGAATTGAAAAAGAAAAAATCTGAACAAAAAAAGAAAAAAACCGGGCCAATAATTGGATTAATAGTTATAGTTGTCATAATAATTGCAGGGTTTTATTATTATAATCAACAAAAAAATTCAGAAGTAACTCCACAGTGGCAAAATACATCTGGTCCATTTGCAATAGACAAGTTCCAGTACAAATTAGGAGAGAATATCTTTATGGTTGTAAGTAACCTACAGCCCATCAATGTTGGGAAAATTGTTATTGTAGATCCTAAAGGAGATACTTATGATAGCATACCGTTTAATGGTACACTAAAATCAAGCTTTCATTATTTTTTCAAACCTAATACACAAAACATTGGTGGAGTAAAATTATGTAATCCAACAGACTTGGTAGGAAATTGGACTCTAATTTTTTCTGGTGTACCTTACAAACCTATTAAATTTCAAGTTATCAACGATTGGATTCAGGGAAGTCAAGCTGAAATTAAACCAATACCAAAAAATCTGTGTTCATAATAAATTGTTTACATGTTATTGTGAAAACATACCCTATCACCTGTATGACAAGCAGGTCCTGCCGGTTCAACAAGGTATATTATTGCATCCGAATCACAATCAACAAGAATTTCTTTTACTTTTTGGGTGTTCCCAGATTCTTCTCCTTTCATCCATAACTTGTTTCTAGATCTGCTCCAAAACCAGGAATTTCCTGTTTTTTGTGTCAGTTCAAGTGATTCTTTGTTTGCATATGCAAGCGTGAGAACTTCTCTTGATTGTATGTCTTGTACAATAACTGGAACAAGACCATCCCCTTTTGCAAAATCAATCTCATTTATTGTTTTTTTCATAAGAACTCATCTTTGATTTCCTTTCTTAATCTTTACTCATATTCTAACAGGTACGCCGTTTTCTTTTAGATATTCTTTAACCCTATCTACCGAATGTGTTTTATAATGAAATATTGAAGCTGCTAGTCCTGCATCAACATTAGTTTGCAAAAAAACATCAAGCATGTGCTTTGGTTTTCCACAGCCACCGGAAGCAATCACAGGTATGTTTACCGCATCGACAATTTCCTTTGTCAGCTGTATGTCATATCCTTCTTTTGTGCCATCCATATCTATACTTGTAAGAAGTATTTCACCTGCACCGAGTCTTTCAACTTCTTTTGCCCATTCTATTGCATCAAGCCCCGTCGGGGTTTTTCCTCCATAAATATATACTTCAAACCAGAATTTTTCAGAATCGTTAGAAAAAATGTTCTTTCCTTTTTTAAAATCATAATTACGTTTTACATCCATTGCAACAACAACGCATTGCTTGCCAAAAATTTCCATTAGCTTTGTTAAGATCTCAGGATTTTTCACAGCGCCCGTGTTTATTGCAACTTTATCAGCCCCACTTAACAAAATGTCTCTGGCATGTTGTAATGTTTTCACACCACCACCAACAGTAAATGGGATGTCTATGACTTGGGCAACTTTTGTGACAAGTGTCTTGATTGTTTCTCTCTCTTGTTCTGAAGCAGTGATATCAAGGAAGACAAGTTCATCCGCACCCTCGTTGCTATATTTTTCTGCCAATAAAACAGGATCACCTGCATCTTTTATAGAAGCAAAATGCATCCCTTTTACAACTCTTCCTTTGTCTACATCTAAACAAGGAATCACTCTCTTTGTTAAAGTCATGCTATGCCCCTGACTTCTTCAATTGAAATTTTTCCATCATATAGCGCTTTTCCGAGAATAACACCGTATACTCCACAATTTTTTACGTTTATAGTGTCCATTAAATTTGAAATTCCACCACTTGCAATTATCTTTGTATTTTTTATGTTACATGATTTTTGAAGAGAGTCAAGATCAGGACCTTCTAGTGTTCCATCTCTATCAACGCTTGTGAGAAGAAATTCAGAGAATCCAAGTTTTACAAAGTTTTCAATGCCTTTTATCAATTCTACCCCAGTGCTTTGTTTCCAGCCTTCTATGACAATTTTTCCATTCAATTGATCTGTAGATATTACTATTCTCTCTTTACCATGTTTCATTAAAATTTTTGGTAAAATTTCTTTTTTTTTAAATGCAATTGTACCAATTACAGCTTTTGATGCAAATGAAAGTGCATCGTTTATCAAATCCTCACTTCGTAATCCGCCAGCTACTTGGATTGGAATAGAAACTTTTTGCCCTATTTTTTTAATTATTTTTAAATTTGAGCCAATTCCAAGTGTTGCATCAAGATCAACTACATGTAACAAATCTGCACCTGCTTTTTCCCATTTTTTTGCAGTTTCTATTGGATCATCACTGTAAATCGTTTTATTCCTAGGATCTCCTTTAACAAGTCGCACTACCTTACCATCCATAAGGTCAATTGCTGGAATAACTTTCATTTTTTACACTCTCGTAAAAAATTCTTTATCATTATAGAACCCACTTTGCCGGATTTTTCAGGATGAAATTGTGTGCCGTAAAGCGAACCACTTTCTATAACTGCAGGAACACTTATCCCATAATCCGAGTCTGCCTTGATTATTTCTGAATTTTTAGGTTTTGCTCTATACGAGTGTACAAAATAAACCCACGAACCACTTTTGATTCCTTCTAAAAGTTTGCTTGATTTTTTAATTTGTAAATCGTTCCAACCCATATGTGGGATCTTGAACTTGTTTGGGAGTATAATTACCTCTCCTTCCAAAACTCCAAGTCCACTTGCCTTTCCCTCTTCACTTTTTTCAAAAAACATTTCCATTCCAAGGCAAATTCCAAGAACAGGAGTTTGATTTTTTACTAGTTCTCTAAATGACTTTTTTGAAAGAGTTAAACTATGAATTGCCGGATCAAAGTTTCCAACCCCAGGTAGCAAAAGTCCAGAATATTCATTTGTGCTATTAAGACTGTTTATTACATCTACAGTTGCACCGTTTTTCTCCAGAGATGATTTTAGGCTGAATATGTTTCCTGCTCCGTAATCAAATATAGCAACCTTAACCACTACATAACACCTTTTGTACTTGGTATTCCTTTTTGTTTTTTATCAGGTCCTGCTGCTGTCCTCCAAGCGACAGCAAAGGCCTTGATTGCTGCCTCTATTTTGTGGTGGTCATTTTTTCCATACTTTACAGTCACATGCATACAAATGTTAAGATTCTGAGCAAGAGAGCGAAAGAAATGTTCCAAATCTTCCCTTGAGATTCCTTCTAGTTGATTTCGTTCAATTGCAAGATCAATTTTATGATATGGACGTTTTATTAGATCTAGTGATGCCTCCGCTAAGGATTCGTCCATTGGCACCGAAGCATTTCCAAATCTTACTATACCAGATCTATTTCCAAGAGCAGAATCCATGGCGCTTGCTAATCCTATAGCCACATCTTCAATTAGATGATGTGCTATACCATCTTTTGAAATTGCGTTCAATTTCAGATCTAGCATAGAGTGTCTGCCAAGGCTTGTTATCAGATGATCAAGAAAGTTGATTCCTGTCTTGACAGATATTTTGCCTTTGCCATCAAGATTTACAGTTACAGAAACCTGGGTTTCTCTAGTCTTCCTATTAATTTGAGCTATTCTTGACTTCAATACCAATCCCTGTAGAGAAGTGGTTTAGGCCCCAACCAGATTTAATGTCTTCGGAATCAAATCTATGGTTTCTAATATAATTTCCACATTATTTTTCTCAAAGAGTTTGCGTTTTGTTTCAGGCTCTTTACTTGTACCGTAAATACCACAAAAAATTGTCTTGTAACCCATTTCATCAGATTTTTTTGCCATCAAAAGGTCTTCTGTAGAATCTCCTACGAACAGAGTACAAGTTGAATCTAATCCTTTGATAGATGATACAAGAGATTGAGGGTTAGGTTTGGCAAGCTCACGTGGTTCGTCTTCTAAAAACTTTGAATTTTTCGAATCAAATTCTTCAAGTAATTCCTTCAGTGAATATCCTGCTGATATAACGCCACGTCCAGAGACAATAGCGAGTTTTTTGCCGAATTTTTTTTTTAGCGAATCTATTAGTTGTTTTTTTACAAGTACTGTATCATTTTCTATAAGCCCTTTTCCATTAAAAAAATTAGGCTTTTTTTTGTAGAGCTTGTAAAATAATTCAGTGCCATAAAATATTTCATCAAAAATTGTAGAGAGGATATTTGTATGACGGGGTCCAGGATATGCAAGTTTTTTTCTTATTTCAGAAAGATCGACCCTTAGAATGTCAAGATATTTTTCAACAGATTTTATTCCGCTCTGATCTGAATTCGTTATAACATCAAAAATGAATTCAAAAAATGGTTTTTTTAATTTTTTTGCTGCAACCATAGATAAGATCATTGCATAAGTAACGTCCACTTCATCGTTAAAGCCTCCTGTTGCTTTAAAACCATCTATCATTTTTGTACTAACGACATCAAATTCATTTATCCTTGCAAATTCTTTGACCATAAAGTCCGTGGTTTTTTTTATGGCAAGATCATATGAATTTGAGACATCGATAAGTACGCCATCACAATCAAATATTATTCCATCAAGACATTTTATTTTGTCAATTTTTTCAGCATCTATAAAGATACCATCATCTAATTTTTTGAGAGTCATGTCAACAAATCACGAATGGCCGAGAGGAATTTCGAGTTCATCTCTTCAGAGCCCACTGTCACTCTCAAACATCCTTCGTGATTTCCAATCTTTCCCAAGTTTTTTACTAATATTCCCTGCTCAATGAGAGCTTTGTAGATACGCTGACTAGCTCCGTGTACAACAAAAAGAACAAAATTTGCATTTGAATCAAAAACTTCAAACACCTTCATGTTACGAAGTTTTTCTATTATTCGGGATCTTTCTTTTTTGATTTGGTTTACAACATCTAAGAAATATTTCGATTTTTGTAATGCTAAAATTCCCGCTTCTATAGCAATTGTGTTTAATGGATATGGGTATTGAATAACTCGATTAAAAACATCTACAACTTTCTTGTTTGCAACAAAGTATCCAATACGCAAACCAGCAAGTCCAAATGATTTTGATAGTGTTCTAAGAACAATAAGATTGCCCATTTTTTTTGCCAAATCAAGTACTGAATAGTCAGAAAATTCCACATATGCTTCATCAATTATGACAAGACCTTCAAATTCTCGAATTAGTTGTTCAAGTTCATTTTTTTCGAACTGAAATCCTGTTGGGTTATTCGGTGAGTCAAGATACAGTATCATTGCTTTCTTTGCGTTTGAACGAAATTTTTCAAGTTCCAATGTCATGCTATTTGTGAAAGGAATTTTTATCGTTGGAATCGAATATAGCTTACATCGTTCTTCAAAAAAACCAAATGTAGGTTCTGATGTTAAGATCTTTGTTTGCTTTGATGCAAAGTTTGTAAGTATTAAATCAATTATCTGATCTGAGCCATTTCCTACTCCAATCATTTCTGAAGGAACTTTGGTATAACTAGAAAGCGCAGCTACAAGCCGTTCCGTGCCTCCTAATGGATATTCTCGAACATCTAGATTTTTCTCTGTTTGGTTGATCAAATCTAAAGTAAACTCTCTTTTCACTGCATAATTTTCATTTGAGTCTAGCTTGAGTACGTTAGAATACCTGTCAGGTTTCCTGTATCCTTTTAGTTTTGAAAGCTCTTCTACTTTGTTCTCAAACCACCCTGTTTTCAATTTAACCTGCTCCTTACTGCTTCATAGTGGTTTGGCAATCCTTCAGCCGATGTGAATGCTTTCATGGAATCTGATATTTTTTTTAGCGCCTCCTTAGTGGATTCTATCTTGTTTTGAATTTTTATGTAATCCAACACCCCAAGTGAACCTCGCGATCTACCAAATCCATTGGTAGGAAGTATGTGATTTGAACCAAATAGATAATCGCTTGCAGAAGAAGGTGTATTTTTTCCAATAAGCACAAGTCCAGCTGCAGTAATTTTCTTGGCTACATTTCTAGGATTTTTTGTAATTATTTCCAAATGTTCTGGGGCAAGTTTGTTTGCAAATTCTATAACATCTGCGCTAGTCTTACATATGGCAACAAATCCATTTTTCTTTAAGCTCTCACTTACTATTTTTGATCGTTTTATTGCAGGAATTTTTAGTTCCAAAGATTTTATTACAAGATCCTTTAGTTTTGCCGAGCTTGTTATCAGACAACACATCGTTTCTGGACTGTGTTCTGCTTGTGATATTAGATCATAAGCAACAAAGTCAGGATCTGCTGTCAAATCAGCAATAATTGCGAGTTCTGTTGGTCCTGCAATCATGTCAATTGAAACGGTATCACTTACAAACAATTTAGCTAGAGTCACAAAGGAACCCCCTGGTCCTACTATCTTGTCTACTTTTGGTATTGATTCTGTACCATATGCTAGTGCAGCAATTGCCTGTGCACCACCAGTCTTGTAAAATTCATCTATCCCACAAATATCGCCAGCAACAAGAGTAAGTGGATCAATCATTCCATTTTTGTTTGGAGGAGTCACAACAATAATTTTTTTAACTCCAGCTACTCTTGCAGGTGTTACAGACATAACCACAGTACTTGGATATCTAGCCACTCCCCCTGGAATGTAACAACCTACACTCTCAAGAGGAACAAAGTCCCGGTTTATTGTGATACCATCTATTTGTAAGACAATTTTTCTGAGTTGACTCATTACAGCAAGTTCTGATTTTTCTAATCTTTTTTTTGCTAACTTTATTGCAGCCATCTGCTCCTTTGTAACTTTAGAATATGCATTTTTAATTTCAGATTGTGAGACTTTTATTGATTTAAGACTGGCGCCAGTAAATTTTTTTTCATATTTTTTTATTGCTTTATCTTTCCTTTTTATTACATCTAAGATTATTGATTTGACTATGGCTCTGTTTTGTTGATTAATTTTTGGCCGTACTGATTCTACCGTAGTATTGATATTGCGAACTGTAATGATTCTCATCAATTTTCCTCATCACGTTTTATCTCCTCAAGTGCCAGTATTTGTTTTGGTTCGTGAACTACTAGTCCTTGTGCAATCTTTCTTAGTTTTGGAACAAGTTTGTGAAATTCTGATTTTGGAATAACTGTGTTTATGCCGTACCAACCTTTTTCGCTTAGTGGACTAACTGTAGGACGTTTTAATGAAGGAAGTTCCTTTAACAATCTTGCTAGGTTTTGCTGTCTTACATTTAGGAAAAGGTGTAGGTGCTTTCGTCCTTCTATTGCTCCCCTCAGTAAGGTCACAATGTCATAGATCTTTTCTCGTTTTACTTTATCCTTTAAAGATGACTTGTTTGCTATCAATATAGCGGTAGACTCCATCACGGTATCGATTATTTTTAGTTGATTTTGAACTAGGGTAGTGCCTGTTTCAGTCACATCCATAATTGCATCGACATCCTCAGGGGGTTTTGCTTCTGTGGCACCAAAAGAAAGAAAGATCTGAACGTTTTTGTTTGAACCAATTCGTATCCAAGGAGTTACGATTAATGGATCTTTTGAGCCATAGAGTTTTTTGTAGCTTTTAGATTGCTTTATGAATTTTGCTGCAGTTGTAAGATATTCTGAAGAAATCCTAAGAATTTTTTTCTTTTTTGCATATGACAATATCATTTCATCCAGTGATTTGAAATTATAGGAATCAGGTATTGCAATTACAAGTTTTATTTTGCCATATTCTAAATCCAAAAGAGTCTGTACATCTGCGTTGGTCTCTTTCACCCAGTCTTTGCCTGTTATTCCTACATCATATAACCCGTCAAAAACAAGATTGGGAATCTCTTGTGGTCTTAACATCTTTACTGTAATTTGAGGATCATCTAATGCCACTCTATAGGTACGTTCTCTACGTCTTACCTTTGTCCAAGATTGCTCAAGAACTTTGAAAGTAGCTTCCTCAATGCTTCCTTTAGGAATTGCAAATTTTACTGGATTCAACGTAGTCCTTGCAGGGGTTTTAGATATATATCTTGGTCGCTAAAGTTTTTTGAGTATTTCTTTAGCTCTATGTATTGAGACGTTTCCTTCTTTTATCATTCGTTTAGTAACCTCATTTATCTTGTCTGGAGTAACACCTGCACTTGCTGCAATATTTCTTGCATGAAGCTTCATGTGTCCCTTCTGTATGCCTTCAGATGCAAGTGCACGTATTGCACTAAAGTTCTGCGCTAGTCCAACTGCTCCAACTACGCATGCGAGTTCTTTGGCAGATTTGATTCCAAGAATTTTTGTGCATACCTTAATCATAGGATGGATGTTTACGATTCCTCCTACTATCCCAACAGACATCGGCAATTCTATTTTACCAATCAAATTTCCAGCTTTATCTTTTTTCCATCCAGTAAGCGGATTGTATTTTCCTGCTCTTGATGCATAGGCATGTGCAGCGGCTTCAATAGCTCTTGTGTCTTGACCTGTAGCATGAGCAACAGAAATTATTCCGTTCATAATTCCTTTATTGTGAGTAACAGCTCTGTATGGATCATTTGCTGCAAATTGATATGCTAGTATGATATTATCAACGGTTTCCTGATCCCCAACTTCTTTCTTATCAAAGATTGCTGTCCCTCGTACAAGTCTTTTTGTTGAATAATTTGAAAGTATTCTGAGAATTACTCTTCCTCCTGTTAATTTTTCAATCAAAGGTGCAACTCCTTCGCACATTGTGTTTGTAACATTGGCTCCCATAGCATCTCCAACATCAATTAGAAGCTCAACAATCAACATGGGTCCAGAATCACTGTTTATTTTCTTACATGACACCTTTTTTGCACCCTTTCCCATCTTGGAAAGTGTTTTACTTTTTGAATTAGCAAGTTTTAGGATTTCTTTTTCAGATCTCATAATACTTGACATTGCTGATTTTACGTTGACATCGACGACTTGGATTTGTCCTATGCTATATGAATCGTCTGCCTCCATTGTAAATCCTCCTTGTTTTTTTGCTATCTTCGCAGCTTTTGAGGCAGCAGCTATAACAGATGGTTCTTCTATTGCCATAGGAATGAGATAGTCTTTTCCGTTTATCCGAAAATTAGTTGCTATTCCAAGTGGAAAAGATATTGTTCCTATAACATTTTCAACCATATTGTTTGCTTCTTTAAATGAGATTCCTCCTTCATTCTTTAGGATTTCAATTTCCTCCTTTGAAAGACCTGAAAAGGAAGCTACTTTTTTTATTCGTTCTTCTCTGCTTTTTTCATGAAATTTAGGGATGGATGAATCTGTCAATTTATCTTACAATCCTCAATAGCTTATCATCTGTCTTGTCTGGAAATCCTCTTCCGTCTGTATTGCCTGTAAGAATGTAAAGATAACCATCTGGTCCCATATTGACATCACGAATTCTCCCCAAACCATCCAATATGATTTTTTGTGATGTGATTGTGCCATTTTCTTCTGTCAATTGGTATAAGTTCGTACCACGTAATGTAGCCATTATTAGGCTTTTTCCAAGATCTAGTTTACCTGAAGAATAATACACAATTCCTCCTGGTTCTAAGCTTGGATTATAACAAACCACCGCATTTACGTATTCTTTAGATCCTGAACATTCCTGTGCTGGCCAGCCATAGTTTTGTCCAGGTTTTATAAGATTAATTTCATCATTTTTAGTAGGACCCTGCTCTGTTTCGTATAAATTACCATGATTGTCCCACGTCAAACCTTGAGGATTTCTATGTCCATATGAAAAGACTAGAGAACCTGTTATGGGATTATCTAATGGTATAGAACCATCATCATTTAATCTTAAAATTTTTCCAGCAAGCGATTTAAGATCTTGAGCCGCATCCTGATTTGTTGCGTCTCCTGTACCTATATACAATTTTTTATCAGGACCAAATTTTATAACACCACCATCGTCAAATTCTGCACCAGGAATTTTATCTAAAATAACCTGTGCATCAGAGAGTTTATTATTTAATTCAGTTATCCTAAGAACCTTATTCCAAAGCTTATCTCCCTCTTGATATGTGTAATATACATAGAGATAATGGTTTTTCAAAAAATCTGGATGTAATGCTAGCCCAAGCAAACCACCATCCGTAACGTCTGCTACTTTTAGGTCTGCAAGTGGTTCTTGTAACAAAATCCCGGTATCTATCACTCTTATTTCACCTACCTTTTCAGTAAAAAAAATTTTATCTCCTGCAAAATCCAAAGACCATGGTTTTTGCAAATTTGTTGCAACAACATGTACAGCTTCTGTTCCAATCTGACTAGCAGTTGGTTTTGGTATTATAACAGAATTAGACGGTGAAGTTAAAATAATAATGGAAGCTGCAATTGCTGCAATAATTCCTATTATTCTAATTTTTTTATCCACATGTGTGACACTTTACAAATCCTATTAATTATTTCTAAAATTAGATAAAGCGTATATATCACCCTCAAACTTCTTTTCAGTTAGCGGGGTGGGGAAGCCAGACTACTTGGGCAAAGTCATCCCGGCGGGCTCATAATCACAACGATGAGAAACCCGCAAATCAGTAGTTCAAATCTACTCCCCGCTATTTTCTTAGTGATTCCAAAAAATTTGATTGGATTAGTGTTTTAGTTTTCTAGCATTGATTTTAATTTCAATTTTTTGATTTTGTGGTCGACAAGACTTGGAGACATGAAACCATTTTCTTGAATGGTCAAACCCGATCTTATTGTTTAATTTTCCAATTCTTTGCATTGGTCTAGTCAAATGTCTGTGTGCAGAAAGACTAGGTACATAAAGCCTGTATTCAATTTCCCTCGGAATTTCTTCAAATATTTTATTTGGGAATGTTTTGCCACATTTTACACATCCAAAACTTTGATTTTTGCCCTTAGATTTCGTTCTTTTATTGCATTTATGACAAAGAGGATTAACTGATTTGATGTTTTTTTCCAACCTCAAAACTTCAAGAAACTCTACATTTAGAATTCTTTGATGAACTTTTGTTGCTTTCCGTACTCCACCGCCAACCTTAATCTCGTCTCCTTTGATCAATTTTGAAGCAATCTTGGTTAATCCTGTTGGTTTGTATATTGCACATTTAATTTGCTGATCGTCTTTTGTAATGGAAAAAAATACATGTCCTCCTACTTCTACTTTAGGTACATCAGAAACCTTTCCTGCAATATAACCAGATGAGAATGGTTTCAAATTATGGACATCAATTTCATTTTTTAGATGATCTCCTGTACCTTGATTTGTTCTAAATATCATATAACCATAGAATTTTTCAGGAGAACGGATTAGTGATTTGCCCCGAATTACAGAATTAATATCCTCACCCCTAATGCCAAAAAAAACTGGGTCTGGCCCATGTGGAGCAATCAAGATCCTATTTTTTTCTTCATCAAAACTGTTAAATGTTTTCGGGTATGTCTTGTTTTGCATTTTCTTTACACTCTCTTTGAAAATTTCTCTTTTCTTTCCAAAGTTAGATTCATTTCTATAACTAATTAATTCAAAAGTGTAATCGTCAAAAGCATATCCAATTGCACCTATAGCACCCACCAAGCCTTGACCATTACCAAGGTAAAACGATTCTAATCCATTTTTTGAAACAAATTTTTTTGCCTTTTTCCTATTAATTAAACTATATAATGCACGATGTCCAAATTCAGTAAACTGTGTGGGAATTTTTTCATTTTGATAAAAAACAAGGCCGGGATTTGCACCATCTTTTATTGCTGAATATTTCTTGATAAACTGAATAATGTTTTTTTTAATAGACGTTGGGTTATCGGTCTTAATCTTTAATGCTATAGCACCATTTCCGCGAGTCTTCCAAGGTATGTTTGGATTAAATCTAATTAGATATGGATAATCCAAAAACTTGACTCGTTCTTTTTTGAGATATTCAACAATCTTGTATGCAAGAAATGTTGTACACATGCCTTCTCTTGAATCAGTGTCATCAAATCCGATATGAAGTACAGAGTTAATTTTCATCAATAACTGTCATCGTGAGTGTGGAACGGACATTTTTGAGTTGCCTTATGTTATTTGAGATAGTTTTTTTAAGTATCTCACTATTAGGAGCCTCAATTTTTACTACTAGATCATAAGCACCATAAAGAACGTAAACATATTTTACATTTTCAATGCCTTTTAATTGATTTACAAGCTCGTTTTCTGCTCCAAGTTCTGCATTTATCAAAACAAAGGCAATTGCCATGTCTTGGTGTGTAGTAGATATGATATTAAATATTGTGTAACGTCGGTTGATTTAAATTAAAAACGAAGGAGGTTTAATTCAGATGATAGTAATCGATGAAAAAAGAATTTTTGATGAAATAGAAAAGCGAAAACCGGTTTCGGTAGCATTGAATGGTCCTGATGGATTATTACCAAAAATTCAGGATACTGCATCAAAAATAATGGAAAGATTTGACATACCGGCGTATGTCCTTGCTGATACCTGTTTTGGAACATGTGATATGAATACCAATGGAGCCAAGGTGCTAGGAGCAGATATGCTATTTCATATCGGTCACACAATAAACTCTACTAATTTTGGGCAAAACATTGTTCTTATAGACGCTTATGATAACATTTCTTTTGAAAAGGTCGCAAAAAAGTGTGCTGCTGAGCTTGTAGGAAAAACCATTTCACTTGTTACCGATAGTCAACATTTGTTAGAGCTTGAAAAAGTAAAAGAAATTCTTGAGGCAGGAGGAGTTATAGTAAAAATTGGAGATGGAAGGGGTCAGTTAAATGATGGTCAGGTTTTTGGATGTGAGTTTTATCCAACATCGCAGACAAAAAATAGTGTAGACGCAAATGTATTTTTGGGTCAAAGTTCTTTTCATGCAGCTGGCATAGCACTTTCTAGCGGTAAACCAACTTTCATTCTTGATCCTTATTTTGAAGAGATAAGAGAGGTGACTGAATTTTCTCAAAAACTGCAAAAAAAAGCAATTCTTTCCATATACAAAGCAATGGAGGGAGAAACCTTTGGAATCATAATTGGTCTCAAGGAAGGTCAATTTTCAAAGTTAACTGCCCTAAAATTTAAAAAGGAGCTTGAAAAAGCTGGAAAAAAAGTCCAACTCTTTGCTCTTACTGATATCACTGATGATAAGATAGGCAATCTAAAGGGAATTGACGCTTTCATTCAGGTTGCATGCCCTAGAATATCAATAGATAACCATTTCCATAAACCGGTACTATCAACACCACAAGCAAATGCTCTTTTAAAACTCTTAAAAAATGAAAGTATTGAGGGGTTTTTGGAGATTCCACATTGGCTATAAACAATTATAATCATCAAATTTCAAAATTTAGACAATGTCTCAAAAGCCAAGTTTGCCAGGTGATAGGATTGCAACTATTGAAGAATTTGAAACTGGTATTAACACTTTTGATGATGGTCATACCATAAGATCAGTTGTTATTGGTACAAGCGATTTTGATAAAACAAGTCGGATTGCAAAAATTAATCGATTAAAGACACCGGCAGTTCCACAGATAAATGATCTAGTTATTGGAAATGTGTCTGCACTTATGAATAACATGTTTGCAGTAACTATGCTTTACATTAATGGAAAACCAACTCATTCTGGTCTTGAGTGCATATGCCAGGCAAAGGGTGCAAAGAAGAGAATAATTGCAAGAGTTAGCGATATTGTCATGGTAAAGGTCATTAGTCATCTAAATGGAGCAATTCATGCTACAATTAGTGAGCCAGAACTTGGAGTGCTGTTTACACAATGTAACAAATGTGCAGGCAAAGTGGTAACGATTGGTGGAAATGTAAAGTGTGTAGATTGTGGTTACATTGAAGAAAGAAAGCTTTCAAGTAAGTTTGGAAACAGCGATTTTATAAAACTCGGTTCCAAGTAAAAACAATGCTTCGAGCTGCATTTCAAGGAGAAAAGGGAGCCTATAGTGAGGCTGCCGCGATTCATTTTTTCAAAGATGTCATTCAGACAATGTCATACCCAACATTTTACGAAGTTTTAGAATCAACAGAACACGGTAAATCTGACTATGCGATACTTCCAATTGAAAACTCGCTTGAAGGTAGTGTGGGTGAAAGTTATGATCTTCTTTTAACAACTAAACTAAATGTAATTGGCGAAATTTATTACAGGGTAAAACATTGTCTGATAGGGTTTGATGGTTTAGAGAAAATCGATACTGTTTATTCTCATCCACAAGCTCTTGGACAATGTAGAAAATTTATCCAAGAACACAAACTAAAGCCAATACCAACCTATGATACTGCAGGAAGTGTCAAGATTTTGCTCGAATTAAAAAAGAACAATTTGTCATGCATTGCAAGTAAGAATGCTGCAGAGATCTACAAAGTTCCGGTGATAAAGGAGGGAATTGAAGACAATGTGAATAACTATACACGTTTTCTGGTTCTCACAAATAAAAAGATAAACAAGACGACAAATGATAAAACTTCCATAATATTTTCTATAAAGCATACCCCTGGGGCACTTTATAGCATCCTTGAAAAATTTAATGCAAATAAAATAAATCTAACTAAAATTGAATCTCGTCCTACAAAATCTACTCTCTGGGAATACAATTTCTATGTTGATTTTGAGGGTAATCAAGATGACCCTCATATTCAAGACATGCTTGAAAGGATAAAACAAAATACATTATTTCTCAAAGTGCTTGGTTCATATCCACGTGCAGAACTGAGCTAAAAGCCTCGTGGCTTTCTTATTGAAAAAGCTGCACTTATCCCAATAATTATAATTCCTGATGTAATTACAATCAAGTGAGACATTAATTCAAATGAATTTGCTGTAGCATTTAATTTACCAGTTACCTGTAAAATTGTGTTTCCCGTGTCAGTGATATTGATTGTATGTTGACCATCTTCAAGACTGTACCATGTAAAATTTATGTGATTTTTAAAATTATCATCAACTTGCAAACCATCATCTGGCGATTTTAGTTTTACATGAAATGAGCTTCCGGTTACATTGAGGGTTTCACGAAAGTGTTTTTCAGCATAGAATTGAAAAACATCGTTTTTACCTGTATCGACCGTTTCATTAACTTGATGAGTATGGAAAACAATTCCAGCCAGTAAAAAATACACACCTATTGCTACGATAAAACCACCAATACCTATTCCCGCAGCTGTTTTTTTAGAGAGCATACCAGAATTAATCTTATACCTTATTTAAAAGTCGATTACATTAAATCTACATCATGTGGTTGGCTTTCAACAAATCCTGCTCGTGACATTTTCATAAATTCTGCATTCTCCTGCATTTGTTGAATGGTATTAGCACCACAGTAACTTAATCCCGAGCGAATTCCACCAGTTAGTTGTTTAATAATGTCAGTTACACTTCCCTTATACGGGACCATCGCTTCCACGCCTTCTGCAACATAATCATTAAGATCATCACTAATAGAGACAGTACCTGTTTCCTTAGACTTTCTTCCAAGTGAAGCATAGAATGAAGCCATACCCCTGTAAATTTTGAATCTCTTCCCGTTTCTCATTACAGGTGAACCTGGACTTTCATCTGTGCCACCAAGGATACTGCCAACCATAACAGTCGATGCTCCTGCAGCAAGTGCCTTTGTCGCATCACCTGAAGTCCTTATTCCACCGTCAGAGATTATTGGAATGTTGTATTTCTTACCTATTTCTGCACAATCAAGTACTGCGGTCAGTTGAGGGACTCCAGAACCAGTAATTACTCTAGTTATACATATTGAGCCAGAACCTACACCAACTTTAACGGCATCTACACCTGCTTTAATTAGGTCCTCTGTGCCTTGGGCTGTTGCAACATTTCCTGCCATAAGCTCGCTGTTTGGAAATGCCTTTTTTATTAGTCGGACTGTATTTAGTGCATTATCACTATGTCCGTGCGCTATATCAACTACAATTACATCTGCACCAGCATCAAGTAGAGCTTCCGTCCTTTCCATAAAGTCACCTTTTACTCCCACTGCAGCTCCAACAAGTGGTCTGCCTTTTTTGTCCTTTGAAGCAGAGGGATAGTTACCGGCATTAATGATATCTTTACTTGTTATCAGTCCTTTTACATTTCCCCTTTCATTCAAAAGTGGCAATTTTTCGATACAATTTTTACGCAAAATTTCTTTTGCTTCAGATACACTGATTCCAACATTTGCCGTAATGACGTCACTTGTCATAATATCCTTTACAAGTTTCTTTTGATCATCCTGCCCAAGCATGATTATGTCACGTCTTGTCAAAATGCCTTCAAGTTTCATATCATTATCAGTAACTAAAAGACCAGAAACACCTTTTTCCCTCATATACTCGATGGCTTCTTTTACAGTTTGATCTGGTTTGATAAAATATGGATTTTCTATAATTATACTTCCTGAACGCTTGACCTTTAGAACCTCATTTACCTGCTCAATTATTGTAAGAAATCTATGGATTATTCCTATCCCACCTTCACGAGCCATTGCAACTGCCATGGCAGATTCCGTTACTGTGTCCATGTTTGCACTAATTATTGGAATGTTAAGAGAAATGTTTCTAGAAAGTCTAGTTTGTAGGTCCGTCTGTGATCTAGTAACAACGCTCGATCGTTTGGGAATGAGGAGTACATCATCAAATGTAAGTCCTTCTCGTATTTCCAACTAAACCTTCTAGAGTAAAATGAAATTGTGTTATAAGCCTTTCCTGATACGATGAGATAATTTTTGTGTGATTTGAATTGCCTCTCTAGTTGCCCTTACATTATGGGTTCTTATAATATCAGATCCATTGAGGACTGCTATCACCTCAGCAGCAAGTGAACCATAAAGTCTTTCATCCGGACTGTTTATTTTTAACAAACTTCCAATAAATGATTTCCTTGAAACAGAAACAAGTATTGGGTTTTTCTGTTTGATTAACTTCAAGTTATGTAGGATCAATAGATCTCGTTTTAACCAATCCGAATTTATTTTTGTAAAGAAATTATTCTTTCCTGATTTTCTAAAAAATCCAATTGCTGGATCGATCACAATTTTGTTAACCGAAATATTTGCAGATTTAGCAATTGCTAGACTTTCACGTATAAGATGTTTTACCTGTTGGAGTTGGTTTCCTATTACTACGCTTTTACTATAAGCGCACAAGATAAGAGAGGGATCAAATTTTTCTAAAACCTTTTTCATCTCTTTATCGTATTTAAGCCCAGAAATATCGTTGATAATATCCACACCAAATTCCAATGCAGCTTTTGCAACGCTTGCTCTACAGGTATCAACTGAAATCGGGAGATTAGATACCTTTTGAATTATCTTAACTGCTCGCGTTATTCTTTCTATTTCAGTTTTTTCAGAAATTATTGTATTAAAATATGGTGCAGTAGACATCCCACCCACATCCACAAAATTTGCTCCTTCATCTTCCATTTCTTTTATTTTTTGAGCTAACTTTTTTGAATCTGTAATAACGGATTCTTTAAAAAATGATTCAGGACTAGTGTTAATTATTCCCATTATTCGTACTGGATTTGATCCCCCTACAGAAATTGGACCTAGTCTATTCACATGGTTTATGATTTACCCCTTATACATTTAGATTTACATGAAACTAAAAGGATGGGGAAAAAAATATAGTGAGATTCTCAGAACATTTCATTATAGCAAAAGAAAGGATACAGAATCTGCTAAGATTCTAAATTCCATTTTGAAAACCAAGTTTCCATTAAAAAAATTAGAAAAAATGATAAAAAATCAGACTATTTTCGTCATTGGAGCTGGTTCTTCTCTTTCTCAATCAATATTAGTATTAAAAAAATATAAAAATATAACAAAAATAGTTGCTGATGGTGCAACTAAGGCACTAATTGAGAACAAGATCAAACCTGATATTGTGGTTACAGATCTTGATGGTGATCAAAAATTTTTAAAAAAAGCTGATAGAAAAAATGCAATTATGATAGTGCATTCACATGGAGATAATATAGATAAGTTATACTTGGCATCAGGTTTCAAGTATTGTATAGGAACTACGGAAGGAAAGCCATTTGGAAATATTCATAATTTTGGCGGATTTACGGATGGAGATAGATGTGTTTTTTTAGCTAAATACTTTGGTGCAAAAAAAATTATCTTGTTTGGAATGGATTTTGGAACTAAAATCGGAAAATATTCTAAAGAGAAAATCAGTGATAGAACAACAAAGATTAGAAAACTTCTATGGGGAAAGGATCTTTTGGAATGGCTTGCTTTACAAGATATATCAGAATTATATACGACTTCAAAGCCAATCAGGGGTTTTAACAAGATAAGATATGCTGATCTTAAAAACATACTCACCGTCTAATACATTTTAATATTTATTATCCAATATACTGCTAAAAAAACATGGGATACTCAGAAGAACAGATCAAAGAAATTTTAGAGTTAAAAGAGTGGATTTCTGAGGAAATTGAAAAACATCAAAAAGATATTGAAAAATTAGAAAAAAATCTTGCTATTTTAGATTCCGTTATAAAACAATCAAGCTTCAATAAGGCATCTTCTTTGATATTCAAAAAAAAGAGAAAAGATTCTACAATACAAGACAAAGTAACCTTGATTCCCATCAAAAGAAATGAAGATAATAAGATTATTGCAAACGCACACGTTACCCCAGATGAGGTCGTAATCATTCCATCTGATGATGTAACGTTAGATGTGGAAACCCAGCCATTCAAATCATTTTTCTTGAGCAGAATAATAGGTGGAATGGAAAGCAAGGATAATTTGGACGCACAAAATGGAAAGATATCCGAAGACGCAGTAATAAATTGTATAATAAATAAGGATGGGAATAAAATCAGAGAAATTTTGATCAAAAACTATCGTGAAAGAGAAAGAGTAAATGAAATTATAAACACAGCATCATGGTCTTTTTCCCGTATGATTGAGAATTCAAAAAAGTGAAGTTATGGATAAGATAGTTGTTTTAGATTTTGGATCACAATATAGTCACCTAATTTGTAGAAGAATTCGAGAGCTTTCTGTATATGCAGAATTAGTTCCATTTGATATTTCACTTGAAGAGATAAAACAAATGAATCCAAAAGGAATCATCTTCTCTGGCGGCCCAGCAAGTGTTTACAATTCTGATTCACCAAAACCAAAAACAGGAATATTTGATATTGGTCTTCCCGTTTTAGGAATATGTTATGGTCACCAATTGATTGTAAATAATTTTGGAGGTAAGGTTAAGCGCGCAAATAAGGAATATGGTTCCTCTTCTCTTATTGTAGACAATGATTCCGATTTGTTATCAGGTATGGGTAAATCAATAAGAGCATGGATGAGCCATGGAGATGCAGCAGAAAAAATTCCGAGTGGTTTTGATATAATAGGCCATACCGAAAGCTCTCATGCAGCCGCTATTGCAAACAAACAAAAGCTAATTTATGGAATACAGTTTCACCCAGAAGTAGTTCATACAGAAAAAGGCACAGAAATTCTTAAGAATTTTGTATTAAACATATGTAGAGCAAAACAAGATTGGACAATAGAAAACTTTGTTGAAGCAACTGTAGCAGAAATTTCAAAAATAGAAGGTAATGTACTTTGTGGCATAAGCGGAGGAGTAGACTCGACGGTAGCAGCACTTTTGATTCAGAAAGCAATAGGAAATAGACTCAAATGCGTATTTGTAGATAATGGTCTCTTAAGATTAAATGAAGAACAAGAAGTAGAAAATATATTCAGAAATAATTTTGCAGTGAACTTTACTCATATAGATGCAAAAGAAAGGTTTCTTACAAGGTTAAAGGGAGTAACGGATCCTGAACAAAAAAGAAAAATCGTTGGTGAAGAATTTGTCCAGATATTTACAGAGTTTGCTGAAAAAAATGGACCTTTCAAATGGCTTGCTCAAGGAACACTTTATCCGGATGTAATCGAAAGTGGTGTTTCAAAAGGACCTGCAGCGGTGATAAAAACACACCATAATGTTGGCGGTCTGCCTTCATGGCTTAAAATGCAAGTATTGGAACCATTACGTTCTCTCTATAAAGACGAAGTAAGAAAGGTTGCAAAGGTTCTTGGCGTACCTTATGAACTATTAAATCGCCATCCATTTCCAGGACCGGGTCTTGCAGTCAGAATAATTGGAGAGGTTACAGATAAGAAACTACGGATTTGTAAGCTTGCAAGTAAGATTGTTGAAGACGAACTTGTCACAGCAAATTTGAATGATAGAGTCTGGCAAGCTTACGCAGCAGTAGGAGATGACAAAGCAGTGGGAGTGGTAGGGGACGAGCGAAAATATGGTCATATTGTGACTGTTAGAGTAGTAGATTCCATAGATGGAATGACTGCAGATTGGACAAGGCTTCCTGCTAACATCCTAGAGAAAATAAGCAATAGAATAACTAACGAGGTTGAAGATGCAGTATGGGTAAGTTATGTTATTTCAAGCAAACCTCCAGCAACTATTGAGCCTCAATAAAAATGGTTTATCCCCGAAATCAAGCCAGAAACATGCTGTTGTCGTAAAACTTTTGTTTTGTAAATAACTAAGGCTGCGTGGATAGAAAGATCAAGATCATTCTTGCAATAGCGGATGTTGGAATAGGAGCACTTTTGGTATATCTGATCCTATTTCATGTCACCACATTCACGATTAGTTACGATGCTCAACAGTTAATCTGGATTTCAGGAGCTTCTGGAGTAGGAATAACTCTTCTCTACTGGAAGCGATTAAAAGACTACAATCCTAAACTTGTCAAGTTATTGGAGTTATTGCTATATCTGATTGCTCCAACAGTAGCATCAATTCCATTATTAGCAAAAGTGAATTACTATCTAATTCTGATTGTATGTTTTACTGTTATCATTGGCTGGTTCAATTTTGGTCTGATCAAAATCGGTACATCAGACAAAGAAGAACAAAAGATGAACAAGGAGACTAGAAAGACTATAGGAATTATGATCGGAATGTTGACGGTTTTTCTTGGAATGATTACTTGGTTAATAACAATAATCTGTGCTTATCAGTGTAAAAATTCGTAGCTATGAAATCATTATTTCTTCACGGCTACGGCCTCTCAATCAAAGTTCAAAACTCAAGACTGATATTTTCACAAGGAATTGATCCATTTTCTTCAAACAGAGACCAAGTTCCACTTGCAACGCATATATCTCATTTACCTTATAGAGATACAGCAACCAACGATAATACTTCTTGCATTGTTGGCGGAATTGCCTTTGAATTACCAACATATAACGATGCGGCTGCATTTGCAAAAAGTAGCCTTTTTTTTGGTTCAATGTCAGCAAGATAGCCCAAAATATTTGCAGCATCCCAAACATCACCTGCGCCAGTAACAAACTTTACATCCGTAGGGAATGATTTTGCAAATTCTGCTTCTTTGCCATTTGACCAAAAAGCTCCAAAAGAAGTATGTAAATCGATTGGTACTGATATTTTTTCTGAGAGATTAGAAATGAGTTTTTTAGTTTCATTTTCTCCAGTTATATTTCCTAGGTCGAATTGTTCCAAGAGTAAATTGCACTCGTTTTCATTGAGAGATAAAGAATCAAGATTTGAGACAAGTTCAGATATTGCAACTTTGAATTCGTCTGTTCTGGTCTCTATATCTGCAGGATCCAAAAAATGTAGCGACTTTGGTGATTTTTCAAAGACAAATTTTGAAAGATCAGTACCTTTTTCATTACTTGCCCAGTTTGTTACTATGATTGCATCAGCATTCTTCACTACGTTTTGTTCTTTTGAGCCAAGCTTTTCAGGTCCAAAGTTTTCATTGTCTCCTAAATCAGACAACATTATATTAACAACACTTCCGTTGTTGGGAAATTCAAATGATGTGGTCATGCCTGGTTTTCCATCTATGACATACAAGGATGATTTTGGAAATTCAGAAAATGCGTCTTGAAGAATTTGTGAGCCGATCTTATTTGCTACAGTAATCAATGAAACTGGAGCGCCAAGCTTTGCAAGTGCAAATGCAACATTTGTAGCATTACCTCCCTTCAAATCTACCTGAGAAATACCTCTAATACTTCCTCCAAGAAATTTTTTTTTTTAAAA
>Ga0210384_10001660_pt1 | contig 29416 bp, 32 predicted proteins | sample IncBWH2MmetaG_FD_160574 | JGI IMG/M metagenome (GOLD analysis project Ga0210384, IMG submission 160574) | Forest soil microbial communities from Barre Woods Harvard Forest LTER site, Petersham, Massachusetts, United States - Inc-BW-H-2-M | ecosystem: Environmental > Terrestrial > Soil >...
ACGACGCCGAAGATCACCAGCAGCACCGCGCCGGCCGCCAGCGCCACCGGCTGCCGCGTCCAGGACACGCGCGGCGCCACGTCCGCGCCCGCCGCCGGGACCGGCGTGGGCTTCTCGTGCCGGGCCGGCGCGGGGCCGAGCGCGTCCAGCTCCGTGATCAGCGCGGCGGCGCGCGTCTCGTAGCGCTCGCGCAGGCCCGCATAGTCGGCGTCGGACAGGTGGTCCGAGTCGTGGTCGAACTCCAGCTCGCGCAGGGCCCGGTAGAGCGCGGTCTTTTCCTCCTCCAGCTCGAGCCGCCGGTCGTCGTCGGGGCGCTCCGGGATGGCGAGGCGCGTCTCGCCGTCGCGGCCGCGGCGGAGCGGCCAGAGCACGATGGCCAGCGCGGGCAGGATCAGCGCGACGATCAGCGTGAGCTGCAGGCGGCTCACGGCTCGCGCTCGGCCATCTCGCGCTGGATGCGGGCGCGCATGGCCGCGTCGAGCGGCGGCGTCTCCGCGGGGGACGCCGGATGCCGGCTCCAGCGTCGCACCAGGACCAGCACCAGCACGAGCCCCAGGCCCAGGCCCGCGAAGGGCACCACCCACACCAGCAGGTTGAAGCCCTGGCGCGGCGGCGACAGCAGGATCCAGGTGCCGTACTTGTCCACGAAGTACGCCTTGACCTGGTCGGGAGTCTCGCCGGCGGCCAGTCGCTCGCGGATGATGTCCTTCATCTGGTGCGCGGTCTCCGAGGGCGAGTCGGCCACCGAGAGGCTCTGGCACACCACGCAGCGGAGCTGGGCCGCCACGTCGTGCACGGTGTCCTCGCTGACCGGCACGGCCGCCGAGGCGGGAGCCCCCGCGAGGACGAGGGCGCCGAGCAGCGCGGCCACGAGCGGAAGGCGCCTCACGCCGACTCCGCCAGCAGGGTCTCGATCTCCCGCTTGAGCAGCTCGTCGCTCACCGGGCCCACCTGTTTGAAGCGCAGGCGACCCTTCCTGTCGATGAAGTAGGTCTCGGGCACGCCGTAGACGCCGTAGTCCACCGAGACGCGGCCGGCCGGATCGGGCGCGTTGGGAAAGGTGTGGCCGAACTGGGTCAGAAAGCGCTTGGCCGGCTCCTCCTTGTCCTGGAAGTTCACGCCGACCACCACGAGGCCCCGGTCCTTGTAGGTCTGCCAGGCGCGCTCCAGGCTCGGCGCCTCTTCGTAGCAGGCCGGGTAGCACCACGAGGCCCAGAAGTTCACGATCACGACCTGGCCCTTCAGGGCGTCGAGCGCCACCGGCTTGCCGTCGAACGCGGTCAGGGCGAAGGGCGAGGCGGGCTTGCCCACGAGCGGCGAGGGGATGTCGTGCGGATCGGTGCGGAAGCCGTAGGCCAGCAGCACCAGCACCGGCACCACCGCGAGCGGGATCGCCCAGGGCAGGAGGCGGGAGCGGCCGCTCATGCGACGACGCGCTGGGCTCCGGGCGGCAGCGCGGGAGTACGCCGCGGCTCCGGGACGATGGCCAGCGCCGCGCCCAGCGTCAGCACGAGCCCGCCGATCCAGAGCCAGGAGACCATGCGGTTGACCTGGACCTTGATGGTGGCGTGCGAGCCGTCGCGGGCGAACTCGCCCAGCACGAGGTAGAGATCCTCCATGAAGCCCAGGCGGTAGTCCACCGCGGCGATCGGGCTTTGCTCCTGCGGGTAGAACTTCTTGGCCGGTGTGAGGACGGTGTAGGGACCCTTGCGGTCGGACACCGTGAACGTCCCGATCACCTTGAAGTGGTTCGACTCCTCGGCGGCCTGGAGCCCGTCGAAGCGGATGGTGTAGCCGGCCAGCTCCATGGACTCGCCGCGGTCGAGCGTGGCCTCGGTCTGGGTGGACCAGGCCTGCGAGCCCGCCACGCCGAGCGCGACGACCAGGATGCCCAGGTGCACCACGAAGCCGCCGTAGCGCCGGTTCTGGCGGAGCGCGAGCCCCCAGGTGGCCTCGAGCCAGCCGTCGCCGGTGCGACGGCGCGCGCGGGCGGCGCGGGCGAAGTCGAGCGCGATGGTGGTGGCCACGAAGACCACCAGCGCGAGGCAGAGCAGCACCAGCGCGTTGGCCACGCCCAGCAGGCGGCAGACCGCGGCGGCCGCGATGCCGATCACCAGAGGCCGCAGGAAGTTGCGGCGGAGGTTCTCCGAGGAGGCGCGGCGCCAGGCGATGAGCGGGCCCACGCCCATCAGGAAGATGAGGGCGAGGAAGATCGGGATGTTGACCAGGTTGAAGAACGGCGCGCCCACGCTCACCTTCGTGCCCTTCACCGCTTCCGAGAGCAGCGGGAACACCGTGCCGAAGAAGACGGTGAAGGCTGCGGCCACCAGGAAGAGGTTGTTCAGGAGGAAGGCCGACTCGCGCGAGACGATCGAGTCGAGCTCGCCCTGCGCGTGTAGTCGGTCGAGCCGCCAGGCGAGCAGCGAGAAAGCGCCCAGGACCACCAGGGCCAGGAAGCCGAGGAAGAACTGGCCGACCGAGCCCTGGCTGAAGGCGTGCACCGAGCCGATGATGCCGGAGCGGGTGAGGAACGTCCCGAAGAGGGTGAGGCTGAAGGTGAGGATGATCAGGGTCAGGTTCCAGAGCTTCAGCATGCGCCGCCGCTCCTGGATCATCACCGAGTGCAGGAACGCGGTGCCGGTGAGCCACGGCATGAACGCCGCGTTCTCCACCGGATCCCACGCCCAGTAGCCGCCCCAGCCGAGCACGTGGTAGCTCCACCAGCCGCCGATCAGCAGGCCGAGCGAGAGGAAGTACCAGGCCACGATCGTCCAGCGCCGGGTGATGGTGATCCACTCGTCACCGGTGCGCCCGATGATGAGCGCGGCCATCGCGAAGGCGAACGGCACCGTGAAGCCGGTGAAGCCCAGGTAGAGCGCCACCGGGTGCGTGATCATTCCAGAGTCTTCCAGCAGCGGATTGAGCCCCCGACCATCCGGGGGAATCGGCGAGAGGCGCTGGAAGGGCGGCGCGGGTACGGTTATCACCAGCAGGAAGAAGGCGGAGATGCCGAGCATCACCGCGAGCACCCACGGGTAGAGCTGCGGCTGGGTGCGGCGGTAGCGGGCCACCACGATCAGCGTGTAGATCGAGAGCATGAAGGCCCACAGGATGATCGAGCCCTCGAGCGCGCCCCAGACCGCGGTGATGCGGTAGTAGAAGGGGGTGCCCAGGTTGGTGTTGCCGGCCACGTAGCGCACCGAGAAGTCGAAGGTGAGGAACGCGTAGACCAGCAGCGCCATGCACGTCAGGACCAGCAGCCAGACGCCGACCGCCGCGCGCTCCGCGGAGAGGCGCAGGTCCGCGCGCCCCTTCACCGCGCTCCAGGCCGACGCGGCGGAGCCGTAGACCGCCAGCACCAGCGCCGCCACCGCGGCCGCGTAGCCCAGCTCGGGAGTCATGGTTTGCCCCCCGGGTCTTTCAAAGTCTTGAGCAGCTCCTTGTAGCCGGCCTGGCTGGCGTCGTGCGGAGCCTTGTACTCCTCCGAGTGCTTGGCCAGGATGGTCGAGGCCTGGAAGTAGCCGTCGCGGCTCCAGGTGCCCTCGACGACGGCGCCGCGCCCTTCCGCGAACAGGTCCGGGGGCGTGCCGCGGTGGCGCACCGGAACCGACGCCTGCCCGTCGGAGAGCGTGAAGCGGAGGTTGAGGGCTTTCGGATCCCACTTGAGCGAGCCCGGCAGCACCATGCCGCCCAGGCGATACGACTTTCCGGCCACCGGCGCGGCGCCCAGCTCGGTCGGCGTGACGAAGTAGACGACCGACTGGCTCACGCCCGCGTAGACCAGGTAGGCGAGCGCGGCCACGATCACGAGGCCGCCGCCCAGGAATTTCGCCTTGCGGCTCATGTCGGGCGGGCGTTCGGCGCGCGCCGCGCGGTCAGGGCGCGCCGCCGGCTGGCGAGGCGTCGCCAGTAGCCGAGCAGGGCCACCGCCGCGATCCCGTACGCCGCGATCACGTACGACCAGTTGGCCGGCATCAGGTCTGCTCCTCGAGCCGCGCGATCTCCATCCGCCGCGACAGGAAGTAGGCGAACAGTAGCGTGAAGGCGATCCAGTTCACGAACAGCGCGAGCCCGATCGCGGGATCGATCGGCGAGGGCCCCGGCCCCAGAAGGGTCGAGGGCTGGTGCAGGGCCCGCCACCACTTCACCGAGAAGTGCACGATCGGGATATTGACCGCGCCCAGGATGCCGACCACCGCCGCGTAGCGCGCGCGTGTGTCGGGATCCTCGATCAGGCTGCGCAGCATGAGGTAGCCCACGTAGATGAAGAACAGCACCGCGGTCGAGGTGAGCCGCGCGTCCCAGGTCCACCAGGTGCCCCACGTCGGCTTGCCCCAGATGGAGCCGGAGACGATGGTGAGCCCGGTGAAGAGCACGCCGATCTCGCCGGCCGAGCCGGCGAGCCGATCCCAGCCGGGGCGCCGCGTGGCCAGATAGGCGATGCTGCCCAGCAGCACGAGCCCGAAGGCCAGGTAGGCGGTGAGCACCGAGGGTACGTGCAGGTACATGATGCGCTGGACGTTGCCCTGTACGACCTCGCGGGGCGCGTAGCCGAAGCCCGCCGCGAGCCCCGCGAGGAGCCCCAGCGCCGCCAGCCAGCCGAGCACGCGCGTCATGTCCCGGTCAGCCTTCGAGCACGAACTCGAAGGTGAGGAGCCCGATCGTCACGTAGACCACGTCGGCGCCCGCCAGCAGCTTGAGCCAGTGTGCCACGTCGGCGAGCGGCTGCCCCAGCAGCAGGGCCTGGGTGGCGCTCACGGTGGCGAGCAGGACCGGCACCTGCACGGGGAGCAGCAGCACCGGGAAGAGCAGCTCGCGCGCGCGCACCTGCGTGGTCATGGCGGCGAAGAGCGTGCCCACCGCGGCAAGGCCGATCGTACCCAGCACCATCACGAGCGCCAGCGGCGCTGCCGGCGTCCACAGATCCACGTTGTAGAACACGATGAAGAGAATAGCCAGGATGATCTCGACCGCGGTCATCAGCACGCAGTTGCCCAGGAGCTTGCCGAGATAGATCGCCGACTTGTCGCCCGGCGTGAGGCGGAGGCCCTCCCAGCAGTCGTTCTCGCGCTCGCCCAGGAAGCTCCGGCCGAGGCCGAGCAGGCCGGCCAGGATGAAGCCGAGCCAGAGGAGCCCGGGCAGGGCGGCGGCCAGGCGCTCGCTGTCCGGCCCCAGCGCGAACTGGAAGAGGAAGAGCAGGAGCAGGCAGAAGAAGAGCAGGGCATTGGCCTGCTCCTTCGATCGCCACTCGATCAGGAGATCCTTCCAGAGGACGATGAAGGCGCGGCGCGCGTACGTCACGGCGCCCCCTCGACGGAGTCGGTGAGGCTCTCGTAGAGGCGGTGGAGCGCGTCGGGCGAGAGGTCCGCGGCCGGGCGGTCTAGCAGGAGCCGGCCCCCGCCGAGGATGCCGACGCGGTCGGCCACGCCGAGTCCGCCGCCGAAGCTGTGGGTGGCCACCACCGCCGCGCCCCCGCTCGCCTTGAAGGCCAGCAGGAACTCGTTGAGCCACTTGCGCCCGCGGCGATCGAGGCCGGTGAATGGCTCGTCGAGCAGGAGCACGCGCGCCCGGGCCAGGAGTACGCGGGCGAGCCCAAGCCGCCGCTTCATGCCGGCCGAGAACGTGCGGACGCGCTCGTTCGCGACCGGGTCCAGCTCCACCTGGGCCAGCGCGGCCGCGAGCCGGCCCGGCGCGGCGTCACCGCCTCTCATCGTCTCCCAGAAGCGCAGATTCTCCCGCGCGGTGAGGTCCTCGTAGACGTGGGAGCCGTGGGCCACCATGCCGATCAGCGCGCGCACTCGCTCGGGCTCCCGCAGCGCGTCGGCGTCGCCCACGCGCAGCGCGCCCGACGTCGGCCGGAGGAGCGTGGAGAGGATGCGGAGCAGGGTGGTCTTGCCGGCGCCGTTGGGGCCGAGCAGCGCCAGACACTGGCCCGCCCCCAGCTCGAAGGACACGCCGTCGAGCGCGCAGTTGGACCCGTAGGTCTTCCGAAGCTCTCGCGCCGTGATCATGTCCGTGAGAAAGGGGAGCCGGTGGTCGGCCTCCCCTGAGCTGCTGCGAAGGGTGCGGTCAGCTACTTGGCCTTCGCCTGGGCCATGGCGCGTAGCCGTGCCACCCGCTCCGCGATCGGCGGATGCGTCGAGAACAGGGTGGTCCAGCCGCCTCCGGTGAGCGGATTCACGATGAACAGGTGCGCGGTCGCCGGGGTCGCGTCCATCGGCGCCATCCGGGATGCCACGTCGAGCTTCTCGAGCGCCTTGGCGAGGCCCCACGGCTGGCCGGCCATGTGGGCGCCGCTCGCGTCGGCCTGGTACTCCCGCGCGCGCGAGACCGCCAGCTGGATCAGCGTGGCCGCGAGCGGAGCCAGCACGATCATGAGCAGCCCACCGAGCACGCCGCCGCCGCCTTCCCGGTCTTCGCCGTCGCGCCGGCCGCCGCCGAAGATCATCGCCCACTGCGCCATGTGGGCCATGTAGGTGATGGCCCCGGCCAGCGTGGCCGCGATGGCCATCGTCAGCGTGTCGCGGTTCTTGACGTGGGAGAGCTCGTGGGCGAGCACGCCCTCCAGCTCGTCCTCGCTCATGATGCGCAGGATGCCTTCGGTGACCGCGACCGCCGCGTGCTGCGGGTTGCGGCCGGTGGCGAAGGCGTTGGGGGTCTCCTCCGGCAGGAGGTAGATCCGCGGCATCGGGATGCTCGCCCGGGTGGCCAGGGTGCGGACGATGCGGTAGACCGCGGGCGCCTGGGCCTCGTCCACCGGCTGGGCGTGGTACATCGCCAGCACGATGCGGTCGGAGAACCAGTAGCTGCCGAAGTTCATGGCCATGGCCAGGACGAAAGCCAGGAGCATGCCTTGCTGCCCGCCGAGCGCCCCGCCGATGAGCACGACCAGCACGGTCAGCGCGGCCAGCAGCACGCCGGTCTTCACGAGGTTGCCCATGCGGGTCTCCTTCCGGTTGAAATGCTAGCAGCGACCCTCGAGACCGTCAAGCAAAGGGGGCTTTTAGGTTGACACGGCTTACCCGCGTGTCTATACTGGCGCGTCCGTAGAAAAAGCCTTCATTCACAGAGTATTAGGTGAGGTTCTGCCCGTGGTCATCCAGGTCGCCGACATTCCTCCCGAGGGGCTGCGCATCGAGGGGACCGCTGAGTTTCCGCGACCCTTCCAGGATGCCGCCTGGACCCTCGACGACCTGTCGCTGGTCGTGGAAAAAGACGGCGACGTCGTCTTCGTCCGAGGGGACCTGTCGGCCCGGGTGCCGCTCACCTGCGGCCGTTGCCTGGAAGCCTACACCGTGACGGTGGCGCCTCAGGTGGATGCCCGCTTCGTGCCGGCCCCGGCCACCCGCGGGGAGGAGCGCGAGCTCGGGGCCGACGACCTCGAGACCGACGTCTACCAGCACGGGGAGCTGGACCTCAACGCCCTCCTCGAGACCGAGACCGATCTCGCCCTGCCCATGAAGCCACTCTGCCGTGACGACTGCCAGGGCCTCTGCCCGGTCTGCGGCGGTAACCGCAACGTGACGGCCTGCGCGTGCGAGACGCGCGCCCCCGATCCGCGATGGGCGTCCCTCCGGGATTGGGCCGAGCGGACCAGATAGGAGATCCGATGCCTCTTCCCAAGCGACGACATTCCAAGACCCGCGGCCGCAAGCGGCGCACGCACTACAAGATGGTGGCGCCGACCCGGTCGCTCTGTCCGCAGTGCCGCGAGGTCAAGCCACCCCACCACATCTGCCCGCACTGCGGCTTCTACAAGGGCCGCGAAGTCATCTCGGTCGAGGGAGAATAGCTTTCCGACCGGGCCCGGGCGTGCCATAAGATCGGCGCCATGAAGATCGCGGTCGACGCCATGGGAGGCGATTTCGGCCCCGCCGTCGTCGTCGAGGGCGCGGTGGCCGCGTGCCGCGAGTTCGGCCTGAGCTCGGTGCTGGTCGGTGACAAGGCGGCGATCGAGCGCGAGATCACCCGCCTCGGTGCGCAGGACCTCCCGGTGGGCATCCGCCACGCCTCCCAGGTGGTGGGCATGGCCGAGGCGCCGTCGCAGGCGCTGCGTCGCAAGCGCGACTCGTCGCTGCGGATCGCCGCGGAGCTGGTGAAGAACGGGGAATGCGGTGCCATCGTCTCGGCCGGCAACACCGGCGCGGCGATGGCCATCGGCATGTTCGTGATGGGCGTGCTCCCCGGGGTGGACCGGCCCGCCATCGCGGCCCCGCTGCCGAGCCTCTCCGGCTACACCGTCCTCATCGACGCGGGCGCCAACGTGGATCCCAAACCCCGGCACCTCTTCCAGTTCGCGGTGATGGGTCACGTCTACTCGCGGCACATCGTGGGCAAGGACAATCCGCGCGTCGGCCTGCTCTCGGTGGGTGAAGAAGAGGGCAAGGGCAACGAGCTGACCAAGGAGGCCTTCGAGGAGCTCCGCGGCTCCTCGCTCAACTTCATCGGCAACATCGAGGGGCGCGACATCTACAACGGCCGGTGCGACGTGGTGGTGACCGACGGGTTCACCGGCAACGTCTGCCTCAAGGTCTCCGAGAGCCTGGCCGAGATGCTCACCGCGATGATCCGCGAGGAGCTCACGCGGGACATCCTCTCGGTGGCGGGCGCGGCCCTGTCCAAGCGGGCGTTCGCCCGGCTCAAGCAGCGGGTGGACTACACCGAGATGGGCGGCGCGCCCCTGCTCGGCATGAACGGGGCCGCCATCATCTGCCACGGGGCCTCGCCGGTGAAGGCGATCAAGAACGCGGTCCGGGTAGCGGCGGAGTGGGTTCGCAACGACGTGAACCAGCACATCAAGACCGCGCTCGAGGCCGAGGCTGTCCTGGCCGAGGGACGGGACGGAGGGCGGGAATGATCCGGGCCCGCATCATCGGCATCGGCGCCTATGCTCCGGAGCGGATCCTGACCAACCGTGATCTCGAGAAGATGGTCGAGACCTCGGACGAGTGGATCGTGCAGCGCACCGGGATCCGCCAGCGGCACATCGCGCCCCCGGACGAGGCCACCTCGGACCTGGCGATACGGGCCGCCCGCCAGGCGATGGAGCGGGCCCAGGTGGGCCCGGAGGAGATCGACTTCATCGTGGTCGGCACCACCACCGGCGACATGGCGTTTCCCACCACCGCGAACATCATCCAGCACCGGCTCGGATGCCGGAACGTGGGCTCGGTGGATACCTACGCCGCGTGCGCGGGATCGGTGTACAGCCTCTCGCTCGGGGCGCAGTACATCCAGACCGGGAAGTACCGCACCGTGCTCTGCGTCGGCGCGGAGACCCTCTCGCGGGTGACCGACTACACCGACCGCGGCACCTGCATCCTGCTCGCCGACGCGGCCGGCGCCGCGGTGCTCCGGCCATCCATCGACGAGGGCGGGATCATCGACACCGATCTCTATTCGGACGGCCGCTACGGCGACCTCCTGACGCAGCCGGCCGGCGGCTCGCGCCGGCCCGCCACCCACGAGACGGTTGACCAGCGTCTGCACTTCACCAAGATGAAGGGTAACGAGGTTTTCAAGGTCGCGGTGCGCATGTTCAGTGACTGCGCCGAGCGCATCCTCAAGAACAACGGCTTCACCGCCGCCGATCTCGACCTCTTCGTGCCGCATCAGGCCAACCTCCGGATCATCGAGGCGGCGGTGAAGCGCCTCAAGGTGCCGATGGAGCGGGTGGTGATCAACGTCGACCGCTACGGCAATACCGGCGCGGCGTCGGTCTACGTGGCCCTCGAGGAGGCGTGGTCGACGGGGCGCCTCAAGACCGGCGACCTCGTCCTGATGGCCGCCTTCGGCGGCGGCTTCACCTGGGGCGCGGCGCTCCTGCGGTGGTAGCGGTGTCGGTCGCCTTTCTCTTCCCGGGGCAGGGCTCGCAGGAGGTCGGCATGGGGCAGGCGCTCGCCCAGGCCTCCCGGGCCGCCGCGGCGGTGTGGGCCGAGGCCGACGCGGCGCTCGGATTCCCGATCTCCACGCTCTGCTTCGAGGGGCCCGCCGCCGATCTCGCCCTGACCGCGAATACCCAGCCCGCGGTGCTCACCGCGAGCGTGGCCGCGGCGGCCGCGCTCGCCGAGCGCGGCGTCACCCCGGCGCTCGTGGCCGGCCACAGCCTGGGCGAGTACTCCGCGCTGGTGGCAGCGGGCGCGGTCCGCTTCGGCGACGCGGTGCGCCTCGTGCGCAAGCGCGGCGAGTTCATGCAGGAAGCGGTGCCGGTGGGCACCGGCGCGATGGCCGCCCTGCTCGGTGTGGACCTGGCGACCGCCGAGCAGGTGTGCGCGGAGGCGGCCCAGGGCGAGGTGGTCGGCGTGGCCAACGTCAACTCGCCCGGTCAGATCGTGATCGCGGGTCACCGGGCTGCGGTCGAGCGGGCGGTGGAGGCGGCCGCCGCGCGCGGGGGCCGCAAGAGCGTCCTGCTGCCGGTGAGCGCGCCCTTTCACTGCGCGCTGATGAAGCCCGCGGCCGATCGGCTGGCCGCCGAGCTGGAGCGGATGGCGGTGAGCGCGCCCGCGATCCCGGTCGTCCGCAACGTGGACGGGGGGGTGACCACCGGCGCCGACGAGGTGCGGCCATTCCTGATCCAGCAGGTCGCGAGCCCGGTCCGCTGGACGGATTGCATGGAGCGGCTGCAGCGCGAGGGCGCGAGCGCATTCCTCGAGGTGGGGCCCGGCCGCGTGCTGACCGGCCTGCTGAAGCGCACCCTCGACGGCGTCCGGGGCCATTCGGTCGAGGACCCGGCGTCGCTCGACAAGGCGATCGCCGCCCTCGGGGGAGCCGCGGCCTGATGGACGCCAAGCCGCTCGCCGGCCGCGTGGCCATCGTCACCGGCGGCACCCGCGGGATCGGGCTCGCCATCGCCCGGTTGCTGGCAGAGGACGGCGCCTCCGTGGTAGTCTCTGGTCGCGACGCAGCGCGTCTGGACGCCGCGGTGAAAGAGCTGGAATCACTGGGCGGATCTGCGCTGGCGGTCGCGGCCGACGCGGCGAAGCGGGAAGACGTCGACCGTCTCGTCGAGGCGACCCGGGACCGTTTCGGGCGCATCGACGTGGCGGTGAACAACGCGGGGATCACGCGGGATCAGCTCCTGGTCCGGATGAAGGACGATGACTGGGACCAGGTCCTTGACACGAACCTTCGCGGGGTGTTCCTGATGACCCGGGCGGTCGGCAAGGTGATGATGAGGCAGAAGAGCGGGCGCATCATCACCATCGCGTCCGCCGCGGGGGCGATGGGTAACCCCGGGCAGGTGAACTACTCGGCGGCGAAGGCGGGCGTGATCGGGCTCACCAAGGCGGCGGCGCGCGAGCTGGCGCACTGGAACATCCTGGTGAACGCGGTGGCGCCGGGACTCATCGAGACCGACATGGCGGCGGGCATCCCGGCCGAGGCGCGCGAGGTGCTGCTGGCGCAGGTGCCGCTCAAGCGGATCGGGCAGGGACGCGAGGTGGCCGAGGTGGTACGGTTCCTGGCCGGTGACGGAGCGAGCTACATCACCGGCCAGACGATTCACGTCAACGGTGGGCTGTACGGGTGACCACGAAGATCAATCGCAGTCAGGAGGGGAGGGCATGGCGAAGCCGGTTGAAGAGCGCGTGAAAGAGATCATCGTGGAGCAGCTCGGGGTGGAGGAAGACGAGGTGAATCCGAACGCCAAGTTCATCGAGGATCTGGGCGCGGACTCCCTCGACACCGTCGAGCTGGTGATGGCCTTCGAGGAGGAGTTCGACCTCGAGATCCCCGACGAGGACGCCGAGAAGATCGCCACCGTAGGGGACGCCATCAGCTACATCAAAGAGAACTCGTAGCCGGTCGCGGGGCGCAGGGGTGGATACTCGCCGAGTCGTCATCACCGGGGTCGGAGCGGTCACGCCGGTCGGCAACACCGCCGAGGAGTTCTGGGCCGGGCTGATCCAGGGCAAGTCCGGGATCGGGCCGATCACCCGGTTCGACGCCACGCTTTTGCCCACCCGCATCGCGGGCGAGGTGAAGGGGTTCGACTCGCTGCGCTACATCGACAAGAAGGACGACCGCAAGTTCGATCCGTTCCTCAAGTACGCCATCGCCTGCGCGGTGATGGCGGTGGAGGACGCGGGCCTGAACGTGGAGCGCGTGGACAAGACGCGCTTCGGGGTGCTGGTGGGCTCGGGCATCGGCGGCATCAGCACACTGCTCGAGAGCCACAAGGTCCTCCTCGAGAAGGGGCCGGATCGGGTGTCGCCCTTCTTCATCCCGATGCTCATCATCAACATGGCCTCCGGGCTCATCTCGATGCGCTTCGGAGCCAAGGGACCGAACTCGTCGGTGGTGACCGCGTGCGCCACCGGCAACCACGCGATCGGCGACGCGATGAAGATCATCCAGCGCGGCGACGCCGACGTGATGATCGCGGGAGGGTCCGAGGCCATCATCCTGCCGCTGACCTTCGCGGGCTTCTGTCAGATGAAGGCGATGTCGACCCGGAACGACGATCCGGTCCGCGCGAGTCGCCCCTTCGACGCCGCCCGCGACGGCTTCGTGTGTGGGGAGGGGGGCGGATTGCTCGTGCTGGAGCGACTCGAGCACGCGCTCGCGCGCGACGCGCGGATCTACGCGGAGGTGGTGGGCTACGGCATGACCGGCGACGCCTATCACATGACCGCGCCCGATCCGGAGGCCGACGGCGCCGCCCGGGCCATGGCCCTCGCGATGCGGGACGCGGGGGTGGAGCCGTCCGAGGTCGGCTACATCAACGCCCACGGCACCTCGACTCCCTACAACGACAAGTCGGAGACGATGGCGATCAAGCGGGTCTTCGGCGAGCACGCGCGCAAGCTGGCCGTCTCCTCCACCAAGTCCATGACCGGCCACCTGCTCGGTGCGGCGGGGGGCATCGAGGCCATCGCCACCGCGCTGGCCGTGCATCACGGCATCCTGCCGCCCACCATCAACTACGAGACGCCGGATCCGGAGTGCGATCTCGACTACGTGCCGAACCAGGCCCGCAAACAGGACGTGGAGATCGCGCTCAGCAACGCGTTCGGCTTCGGCGGCACCAACGCCACGATCGTCCTCCGGAAGTATCCCGCCTAGTTGACCGTCGCACCCGACCCGTTGCCGGCCCTTGGCGCGCGGCTCGGGCACGCCTTCCGGGATCCCGACCGGCTGCTGGAAGCGCTGACCCACCGCTCCTTCACCAACGAGAATCCCGGCTGCCCCAACAACGAGCGCCTGGCATTGCTGGGGGACGCGGTGCTGGCGCTCGTGGTGGCCGAGCGCCTGCTCGCCGCGGGCCCGTCCGAGCCGGTGGGCGTGCTGACCCCGCGCCGCGCCGCGCTCGTCTCCGGCGAGAACCTGGCGCGCTGGGCCGCCGGCATCGAGCTGGGGCGCCATCTGCGGCTCGGGCGCGGCGAGGAGCAGATGGGCGGGCGCCTGAAGGAGTCGGTGCTGGCCACCGCGCTCGAGGCGGTGCTGGGCGTGATCTACGAGGAAGGCGGGCTCGAAGCCGGTCGCCGGGCGGTGGCGTCGCTGGCCGTGTGGTAACCTTCAGCCATGCGTCTCTGGCCCTTTCAATCGAGCGAGCGCGAGCTGACCGAGGTGCCTTCCGAGGGCTTCCACGTGGTCGAGGATCTCCTCCGGCGCAATCTGGAGGACGTCTTCCGGGTGCTGCGGCAGGAGGTGCGGGGGGCGAGCTTCGGCTGGGGCGGTGAGCTGCGGGTGGAGCCGGCCCGCGCGCTCGCGCTTCTCGAGCCGCGCTTCAAGCCGTTCGGCTACACCCCGTTCCTTGGGCGGCACGGCGATCTGGTCTGGATTCGCGCGGTGCCGCTCGCCGAGGTCGCCGACACCCGGCGGTCCGGCCTGAACCTGCTGCTGTTCGGGCTCACGCTGCTCTCCACGCTCGCCGCGGGCAGCATCGTGGCCGGCTCCTTCCCGTTCCTGACCTTCAACCCGCTCCTGCAGCCGATGCGGCTCCTGGACGGGGTGCCGTTCGCGTTCACCCTGCTCGCGATCCTGGGCACCCACGAGTTCGGCCACTACTTCACGGCCCGCTACCACGGCGCCTCGGTGAGCCTGCCGTTCTTCATCCCGGCCCCGCCGCCGATCTTCCTGTTCGGCACGCTCGGCGCGGTCATCCGGATGCGCTCGCCCGCGCGCGATCGCAACTCGCTGTTCGACATCGCGGTCGCGGGCCCGCTCGCCGGGCTCGTCGTCGCGCTGCCGCTCCTGCTTCTGGGGCTCTCCTGGTCGCGGGTGGGGATGGTGCTGCCCGAGCACGCCGGGCTCACGTTCGGGGACTCGGTGCTGATGCGCTTCCTGACCTGGCTCGTATTCGGGCCCATTCCCCCGGGCATGGACGTCTTCGTGCACCCGGTCGCCCTCGCGGGCTGGGTCGGGCTGTTCGTCACCGCGCTCAACCTGTTCCCGGTCGGCCAGCTCGACGGCGGCCGCATCGCCTATGCGCTGTTCGGGCCCTTCCACCGCCAGATCTCCATCGCCACCTTCGTGGGGCTGATGGCCCTGGGCGCGGTGTTCCGCTCCGGGAACTGGATCGTCTTCGGCACGCTGATCCTGCTGCTCATGGGCTTCCATCACGCCCCGCCGCTCGACGACCTCACCCCGCTCACGCGCCGTCGCTACGCCCTCGGCGTCTTCTGCCTCATCCTCCTCGTCCTCCTGATCCCCCCCGTCCCGATCAGCTGAATCGGGTCGTATTGCCAGACCCGACCCGGTGCAGGTAAGATTGCCGCGCTTTGCGCCGCGTTCCCATCGCGTTGCCGGTCACTCCGTGGAGACAGCATCGTGCCTGACGATCGGGCAGACCCCAAGGCTCTCGAGTCGCTGATCAAGAAGGGGCAGGTGGACACCGTGCTCACCGTCTTCGCCGACGGGCTCGGCCGCCTGATGGGCAAGCGCGTGGTCGGACGCTACTTCCTCGACCACGTCGTGCACGACGGCGTCCACGCCTGCATCTATCTCTTCACGGTGGACATGGAGATGGAGCCGCTCCCCGGCTTCAAGCTCGCCTCGTGGGAGCGGGGTTACGGCGACATGAAGCTTCAGCCCGACCTCTCCACGTGGCGGCTCCTGCCCTGGTTGCCCAAGACCGCGCTCGTCTTTTGCGACGTCTACACCGAGGAGGGCCTACCCATCGAGGAGGCGCCGCGCTGGGTGCTGCGGCGCCAGCTCGAGCGGGCGGTCAAGATCGGCTACCGGGTGAAGACCGCCTCCGAGCTCGAGCTCTACCTCTTCAAGGAATCCTTCGACGAGGCCCGCGCCAAGCGCTTTCACGGCCTCACCCCGGTGTCGAACTACCTGGAGGACTACCACATCCTGCAGACCTCGAAGGAGGAGCCGCTGGTGCGGGCCATCCGCAACGGGATGGAGGCCGCGCGCGTCCCGGTGGAGTTCTCCAAGGGCGAGTGGGGCCGCGGGCAGGAGGAGATCAACCTGCGCTACGCCGACGCGCTCGAGATGGCCGACCGCCACGTCCTCTACAAGCACGGGGTCAAGGAGATCGCCTGGCAGCAGGGCTGCTCCGTGACCTTCATGGCCAAGTACGACATGGGCGCGGCCGGCTCGTCCTTTCACCTACACTCCTCGGTGTGGGACCAGGCGGGCCGCCGGAACCTGTTCGCGGCCAAGGGCTCCCGCGAGGGCACGCCGCTCTTCCGGCAATGGCTGGCCGGGCAGATGGCGATGGCCCGCGAGCTCGCCTACTTCTACGCGCCGACCATCAACGCCTACAAGCGCTACCAGGCCGGCTCCTTCGCGCCCACCCGCGTCGCGTGGGGTTGGGACAACCGCACGTGTGGCTTTCGCATCTGCGGCGAGAACGGCGGCTTCCGGGTGGAGAACCGCATCCCGGGCGCCGACGCCAACCCATACCTGGCCTTCGCGGCCACCATCGCGGCGGGCCTGCACGGTGTCGAGCGGAAGCTCGAGCCGCCGGCCATGTTCGACGGCAACGCCTACGAGCACGCCGCGCTGCCCCAGGTCCCGAAGACCCTGCGAGACGCGCTCGCCGAGCTGGAGGGGTCGAAGGTCGCGCGGGAGGCGTTCGGGCCCAAGGTCGTGGAGCACTACCTGCAGCACGGGCGGCTGGAGCAGCAGGCGTTCGACCAGTCCGTGACCGACTGGGAGCTGATCCGCAACTTCGAGCGAATCTAGGCGCGTAGCCCGACGGAGAACCGCTAGATGCCGCGAAGGCTCGAGAACAGAGTCGCTCTCATCACCGGCGCCGGCATGGGCATGGGACGCGAGGCGTCGCTCCTCTTCGCGCAGGAAGGCGCGCGCGTCGTGGTCTGCGACCTCAACGGCGGGGCGGCCGCCGAGACCGTCGAGCTGGTGGGGAAGGCGGGCGGCCAGGCCATCGCGGTGGTGGGCGACGTGGCGGTGGAGGCCGAGGTGAAGCGCATGGTGGCCGAGGGCGTGCGCCGCTTCGGTGCGCTCCACGTCCTCTACAACAACGCGGGCGTGCTCTGGAAGGACCGCGACCGGTCCGTGCTGGAGACCGACGGGGAGCAGTGGGACCGCGTCATGGCCATCAATCTCAAGAGCGTGTTCTGGGTGACCAAGTACGGCATTCCGCACCTGCAGAAGGCGGGCGGCGGCTCCATCATCCTGGTGGGCTCGGTCTCGGCCCTGGCCGGGTTCACCCGGGCTCAGGACGCCTACACCGCGGCCAAGGGCGCCTTGATCTCGCTCAACAAGTCGCTCGCCATCCAGTTCGCCAAGGACAACATCCGATCGAACGTCATCCATCCGGGGATCGTCGAGACCCCGCTGCAGGCCCCGTATCTCAACGACGCGCTGCGGGCGGAGTTCAAGACGGGAATCCCGCTGGGCCGGATCGGCCAGCCCCGCGACATCGCGAACGCCGCCCTCTTCCTCGCCTCCGACGAGTCGTCGTTCATGACCGGAGCGGAGATGATCGTGGACGGCGGCTTCATGGCCCAGTAAGGCACCCACTACCCCAAGGAGGCGTCCATGGTCACACGCGTGCGCAGCGCGCTCGGTCTCATCGCACCGCCGATGTCGCTCGCGGCGCTGCTGGTTCTCGCGCCGGTCACCCCGGCCGCGGCCCAGAAGCAGACGGTGGTCATCTACACCGCCATCGAGAACGAGCAGATCGCCGAGTACAAGAAGGCCTACGAGAAGACGCTGCCGAACGTCGAGGTGAAGATGCTGCGATTTTCCACCGGTGACATCTCGGCGCGCTTCATGGCCGAGAAGGACAACATGCAGGCGGACGTCATCTGGGGCATCGGCGCCACCAACGTGCTCCAGTTCAAGAACGCGGGCCTGCTCGAGCCCTACGCTCCGAAGGGGCTGCCGCGCATCCAGCCGCTCTTCCGGGACAAGGCGAACCCGCCGTCCTGGGTCGCCATGGACATCTACATGTCCGCTTTCTGCTTCAACACCGAGACCGGCAAGAAGCACAACCTGCCCCCGCCGACCTCCTGGGCCGACCTCACCAACCCGGTCTACAAGGGCCACGTGGTGATGCCGAACCCCGCCTCCTCGGGCACCGGCTATCTCTCGGTCGCCTCGATCCTGCAGCGCATGGGCGAGGCGGAGGGGTGGAAGTATCTCGACGCGCTCGACAAGAACATCGCGGAGTACACCAAGTCCGGCTCCAAGCCGTGCAAGGACTCGGCGGCCGGCGAGCGGGCGATCGGGGTGTCGTTCGAGTACGTGGCCCTCGAGATGAAGAAGAAGGGCGCCCCGGTGGAGATGGTCCTGCCCAAGGAAGGCTCGGGCTACGAGATCGAGGCGAACGCCCTGACCAAGAAGGGGGCCACGAACCCGGCTGCCAAGCAGTTCCTGGACTGGGCGATCAGCGACGAGTCGCTCAAGGTGGTGTCGCAGTTCTTCGCGGCGGTGAGCGTGCCCGGCTTCCCGGTGCCGGAAGGGCTGCCCAAGGACATCAGCAAGGTCGTGTTTCCCAACGACTTCGACTGGTCCGCCAAGAACCGGGACCGCATCCTGGCCGAGTGGCAGAAGCGATATTCCAAATAACGACGCGCGCGGCACGGCATTTTTGGATCCGCTCGGCTCGCCTTCGGCTGCACCTCGCGATGCATTAGACGCCGCTCTCGCGCGGCTCGGCTACGCGGCCTTCCGGCCGGGCCAGCGCGAGGCGGTGGAGACGCTGCTCGCCCGCGGGCGGCTCCTGCTGGTGGCGCCGACGGGCGGGGGCAAGAGCCTGAGCTACCAGCTGCCTGCCACCGTGCTGTCCGGCACCACCCTGGTCATCTCCCCGCTCGTGGCGCTGATGACCGATCAGGTGCAGGCCCTCGAGAGCCGCGGGGTGTCGGCCACGTATCTCGCGGCCACGCTCGACGCCGCCGAGATGCGCCGGCGCGTGGCCCGGCTCGCCACCGGTGGCTTCGCGCTGGTCTACGTGGCGCCGGAGCGGCTCGCGTTTCCCGGCTTCCGCGGCATGCTCCGCGAGCTCCACGTGCCGCTGGTGGCCATCGACGAGGCTCACTGCATCAGCGAGTGGGGCCACGACTTCCGCCCCGAGTATCTGGAGATCGGCGCGCTGCTCGCCGACCTGCCGGACGCGCGCGTCCTCGCGTGCACCGCGACCGCCACTCCGATCGTGCGGGACGAGATCCTGGCCCGGCTCGGCCTGCCGCCCGACACGCCCCAGATGGTGCGCGGCTTCGCCCGCCCCAATCTGGCCCTCCGCGCGGTGGAGGTGGACGGCCGCCGCGAGCGCGAGCGGCAGGTGGACGCCGCGCTCGGCGAGGCGCTCGGCGGGCCGGGCCGGGCGGGCGGGACCGCCATCGTCTACGCCCCGACCCGCAAGCGCGCGGAGGAGGAGACCGTGCGGCTGGCCGGGCGCGGGTGGCGGGCCGTCGCCTATCACGCCGGGCTCGACGGTCGGACCCGTGACGTCGCGCAGCGGGAGTTCGGCGAGGGCCGCGTCGAGGTCGTGGTGGCCACCAACGCCTTCGGGATGGGCATCGACCGGGCGGACGTGCGGGCCGTCATCCATCTGGGTCCGCCCGGCTCCATCGAGGCCTACTACCAGGAGGTCGGTCGCGCCGGGCGGGACGGAGCCCCGGCCCTGGGGCTGCTGCTGGTCGGGGCCTCCGACTTGCCGCTTCGCCGGGCCTTGCTCGAGCGCGGCTCCGAGGGGGCCACGCCGGACCCGGCGGTGGTCGAGCACAAGTGGGGCATGTTCCTCGAGCTGATTCGCTGGGTGGAGGGGGGAAGCTGCCGCCACGACGCGATTCTTCGCTACTTCGGCGACGAGGCCGAGACCCTCGCGGGCTGCGGCCGCTGCGACGTCTGCCGCGCGCTCGAGACGGAGCCGGAGGTGGGCGATCCGGAGCACGCGACGCTGATCGTGCGCAAGGCCCTCTCCGGCGTGGCGCGCGTCAGCGGCCGGTTCGGGCTGCAGACCGTGGTCAAGCTGGTGCAGGGCGAGCCCGACGACCGGCTGGAGCGGGCCGGGCTCACGCGGGTTCCGACGTTCGGCAACCTGAAGGACCACCCGGCGGCGTGGGTGCTGGCGCTGCTGCGGCGCTGCGTGTCGGCGGGGTGGGTGAGCTTCACCGGACGCGACCGGCCGGTCGTCATCCTGACCGACGACGGCCGTGCGGTCATGAAGGGCGAGCGGCCGGTGCGGCTGCTGCTGCCGCCGGTGAGCCGGCGCGCCGCCCCGGGGGCCGCCGCCGACCGCGGGGCGGAGCCGTCGCGCCGCCGGGCCGGCCGCGAGGCCGCCGAGCTCGATCAGGCCGCGCAGGCCCTGTTCGAGGCGCTTCGGCGTCACCGTCTCGAAGTGGCGCGGGCGGAGGGCGTGGCGCCGTTCATCGTGGCCAGCGATCGCACGCTGCGCGACATCGCCACGCTGCGCCCACGCACCCTGACCGAGCTGGAGCTGGCCCACGGAGTGGGCCGTCACAAGGCGGAGCGCTACGGCGCGGGATGGCTCCGGGTGGTGGCCGGGGAGCCGGCTCGGGGCGGGCGGCCGTGAGCGCGGCGGTCTCGAAGCCGGCCGCCGTCGCGCTCGACGGCATCGCCAAGAAGTTCGGCCAGTTCGTCGCCCTGCGCGGGGTCACCCTGTCGATCCAGGCCGGCGAGTTCGTCTGCTTCCTGGGGCCGAGCGGCTGCGGCAAGACCACGCTGCTCCGGATCATCGCGGGGCTCGAGCGGCAGAACGCGGGCACGGTCACGATGGGCGGCCGCGACGTCTCCGCGCTGCCGCCGAGCCAGCGCAACTACGGCATCGTCTTCCAGTCCTACGCGCTGTTCCCGAATCTCACCATCGCCCGCAACGTGGCCTACGGCCTCGAGACCCGGTCCGTCGGGCGGCTCGAGATCGAGCGCCGGGTGGACGAGCTGCTGGCCCTGGTGAGCCTGGCCGCGCACAAGCACAAGTACCCGGCGCAGCTCTCGGGCGGCGAGCAGCAGCGGGTCGCGCTGGCGCGCGCGCTCGCCCCCGCTCCCGCGCTCCTGCTCCTGGACGAGCCGCTGTCGGCGCTGGACGCACGGGTGCGGCAATCGCTTCGCCACGAGATCCGGGCGCTGCAGCGTCGGCTCGGGATCACCACGATCATGGTCACGCACGATCAGGAGGAAGCGCTCGCGATGGCGGACCGCATCGTGGTCATGAACCACGGGGTGGTGGAGCAGGTGGGGGCGCCGATGGAGGTCTACATGCGGCCGCGCTCGCCGTTCGTGGCCCGCTTCGTCGGGCAGATGAACTTCCTGGAGGCGACCGCTGGCGAGCGATCGGGGTGGGCGCGGCTCGGCGGGGTGGAGATGCGCCACGGCATCTCCGAGCCGATCGCGGCCGGCACCCGCGTGACGCTGGCGATCCGGCCCGAGGAGATCCTCGTCGGCCCGGCCGCGCACGAGGCCGAGAACCGACTCGTGACCCGCATTCGCGCGATCCAGTTCCTGGGGCCATTCACCCGGTTGAGCCTGGCGCTGCCCGGCGGCGCGCCCGGGCTCGAGTGCGACGTGGCGGCGACCGCGTTCGCGGCCCTGGGCGCCGCCGAAGGCTCGGAGCTGGCGCTCGCGCTCCGGGCCGACGCGCTGCGGGTCTTTCCGGTCGGCGCCTAGCCGATGGCGCGCGCGGCCTCGACCGGGGCGGCGGCGGCGATCCCGGATCGCACCGTCCGTCACCGGCTGGCCGGCGAGGACGTGATCCGCTACGCGCTGGTCGCCCTCTTCGCGCTCGTGCTCTACCTGTTCGTGGTCTACCCGCTCGGTCACGTGATCTGGCGCAGCCTCCTCGCCAACGACGGCGCCTTCGTGGGCACCGCCAACTACCGGCGCTATTTCTCGACGCCGGCGATCGCGGCTTCCATCGGCAACAGCCTGTTCGTCTCGATGGTCTCGATGGTGATCACGGTGACGCTGGCCTTCGGTTACGCCTACGGGCTCACCCGGACCCTGATGCCGTGGCGGGGCCTCTTCCGCGTGGTGGCGATGCTGCCGCTCTTCGCGCCGTCGCTGGTGCAGGCGCTCGCCTTCATCTACGTCTTCGGCAACAACGGCATCTTCACCCGGACCACCGGCTGGAACATCAGTATCTACGGGGGCAAGGGCATCGTGATCGCGGAGGTGTTCTACTGCTTCCCACACGCCCTGCTGATCCTGGTGGCCGCGCTCTCCGCGACCGACGCGCGGCTCTACGACGCGGCGCGGACCCTCGGGGCCCGACCGCTCAAGACGTTCGTCACCGTGACGCTGCCCGGTGTGAAGTTCGGGCTGGTGAGCGCCTGCTTCGTGGTGTTCACGCTCGTGATCACCGACTTCGGCGCGCCCAAGGCCATCGGCGGCAAGTTCTCGGTGATGGCCACCGAGATCTACAACCAGGTCTCGGGCCAGCAGAACTTCACGATGGGAGCCACCGTCTCGGTGGTGCTCTTGATCCCGGCGGTGCTGGCCTTCCTGGTCGATCGCCTGGTGCAGCGGCGCCAGTACGCGCTGGTCACCTCCTCGTCCCGCCCGCTCGCCCCGGTCCGGCGGCCCGCGGCGGACTGGGGCGGCTTCGCGTACTGCGCGCTCATCGCGGGGGCCATCGCGGGCATGTACCTCGCGATCGCGGTCTACTCGCTCGTGACGCGCTGGCCGTACAACTTCACCCCCACGCTCCGCCACTACCGCTTCGACACGGTGGGCGGCTACTCGCCGCTGTTCAACAGCGTCTACGTGGCCGCGCTGACCGCGGTGGTGGGGACGGTGCTCACCTTCGTGGGCGCCTACGTGGTCGAGAAGTGCCGGACCGGCGGGCGCGGTCTGCTCTATCTCCTCTCGGTGCTGCCGGTGTCGATCCCCGGGATGGTGCTGGGCCTGGCCTACATCTTCGCCTTCAACGCGCCGGGCAGCCGGCTCAACGTGCTCTACGGCACCCTCGCGATCCTGATCGTCTCGAACGTCATCCACTACTTCACGGTGGGCTTCCTCACCGCCACCACCGCGCTCCGGCAGATGGACGCCGAGTTCGAGAACGTCTCCGCCTCGCTCGGCGTGCCGTTCTACCGGACGTTCTGGCGGGTCACGGTGCCGATGGCGCTGCCGTCCATCGTGGCCATCAGCATGTACTTCTTCCTCAACGCGATGGTGACGCTCTCCGCGGTGGTGTTCCTGGTGGCCCCCGGCACCGAGCTGGCCGCGGTGGCGGTGCTGCTGATGGACGACGCGGGCGACACCGCGCAGGCCGCCGCCATGTCGGTGCTCATCGTCGCGGTGGGCCTGACCGTGCGCCTCGCCTACTGGGCGCTTCTGCGCGGCCTGAACCGCCGCACCCAGGCCTGGCGCGAGCCCGCGCCGGCCGTTTCTCTGTCGTCGGAGCCTGCGCCATGACCCCCACTCTCGTCGATGTCACCCGCCATCGCGGGCAGTTCTTCGAGATCCTCCAGGAGACCGCGCGCACCCAGACCGCGGTCATGACCATCGCCCCCGGCCGGGACGCCGGACCGGAGGAGACGCATCACGCCGACCAGGTGATCTACGTGATCGAGGGCGAGGCGACGGTGACGATCGAGGGCGCCGCCCACCCGGCGCGGGCCGGGGCCTGCGTGCTGATTCCGGCGGGTGTGCGCCACCACGTGCGCAATCCCGGGCCCGGCGCGCTCTTTTTCCTCACCGTCTACGCGCCGCCGGCCTACTAGCGGCGTGTACTAGCCTCATGTCGCTCACCGGCAACACCGCGCTCGTCACCGGGGCCGCCCGCGGCATCGGCCTCGCGATCGCCACGCGCCTGGCGGCCGATGGCGCGCGCGTGGCCCTGCTCGACCAGGACCACGACGCGGTCGAGGCCGCCGCGCGCGCGGTGGGCCGCGGCGCTCTGGCGCTCACCGCCGACGTCACGCGCGCCAACGACGTGGACGCGGCGGTCGCCCGCGTCGAGCGGGAGTGGGGGCGGCTCGACGTGCTGGTCAACAACGCGGGGATCACCGGCCGCTCGTTCCCGATCTGGGAGCTGACCGACGAGGACTGGCAGCGGGTGATCGACGTGGATCTCACGAGCGTCTTCCTGTGCTGTCGCGCGGCGATCAAGGTCATGCTGCGCCAGGGCCGCGGCCGCATCGTCAACATCGCGTCGATCGCGGGCAAGGAGGGCAATCCCACCCTCGTGCCGTACTCCACCGCGAAGGCCGGAGTCATCGGGCTCACCAAGGCCCTGGCCAAGGAAGTCGCCACGCGGGGCATCCTCGTCAACGCGGTGGCGCCCGCGGTCATTGGCACCGAGCTGCTCAAGCAGATGGAGCCGAGCACCGTCGAGCTACTCATCTCGAAGATCCCGATGGGGCGCGTCGGGCGCCCCGAGGAAGTCGCGGCGCTCGTCGCGTGGCTCGCGTCAGATGAGTGCTCCTTCAGCACCGGCGCGGTCTACGACCTCTCCGGCGGGCGCGCGACCTACTGACGCGCGCGGAGCGGCCGGGAGCAGGCGGGGGCCGGGGCGCGGCGGGGTGCTCCCCCGGGGAGCCGTGGCTTCTGCGCAAGAGCGAAGCGCAACCCACCCCTCTCGTGGCCCGATAGTGAGGTCGCAATCCGCAGCAACTCAGCGTGCTCCCCGGGGGAGCACCCCGCCGCGCCCCGGCCCCCGCCTGCTCCTGGCGGCTACGAGCGTATGCCTCGGCGGAGTGCCGCGGCGAGGAGGGCGACCTTGGAGACGGATTCGGTGATGCGGTCGTCCAGGGCCATGGCGACGGCGTCGCGGAAGGGGATCACTCGGCGCTCGAAGAATTCGTCGTCATCGGATTGGAGGGGGTCGAGGGTGAGGTCTTCGCCGATGAAGCAGTAGGCGGTCTCGTCGAGGTAGGCACTGGAGGGGAAGAAGCGGGTCAGAAAAGTCAGGCGCCCGGCGCGGTAGCCGCCTTCCTCGCGCAGCTCGCGCTGCGCGGCCTGCTCCGGGGTCTCGTCGGGCAGGGCGCCGCCGCCCGGCAACTCCCACGCGTGGGCGCGCGCGAGGTGGCGGAACTGGCGGATGAGCACGACGTGGTCGGGGTCGACGAACGGCACAACGCCGACGGTGGGGCCGACGTGCAGGATCGGATAGCGCTTCTCCGCGCCGGTGGGCAGGCGCCACACATCCTCGCGCAGCGTGAGCTTGCCGAGGCGCAGGCGCTCGGTGGAGCCGAGGAAGTGCCACTCGCGGGAGGCGTCGTCGGGGGCCATGGGACGGTCGCGCGGCGTCAGTGTGCTATCGTAGGGCGCATGACGCAAGAGCGTCCCGCCGACCGGCTGATGGAGAAGCTGCTGCGCGCCATCGAGCTGTCGCTCAAGGCCACCGAGGCCTCGCGGGAGGCGGTGCAGGAAATTCTCAAGCGCGGTGCCGAGACGGGCATCTTCTTCAGCGGCGCGCGCGACGCCGAGGCGAGCGAGGGCTTCGATCTCACCGAGCAGGATCGCGACTTCCTCCGCTCCCTCTCCATCCGTCCCGACCCCCGCTGACCCGCCGATGCGCGGTCCGCTGGTCCTGGCCGGTCTGCTGGTGCTCATCTTCGTGCTCTCGCGCCTGCCCGCGCTCTGGCGTCCGCGGCCGCCGCTGGCCGCCGCCACGCGACGCGACGAGCTGGTGAAAGACCCGGTCTGCCAGACCTACGTGGTGATGTCGCGGGCGATCCGGTCCGAGTCGGGCGGGGCGCCCACGTTCTTCTGCAGTCGCGAGTGCGCGGCGCGCTTCGAGCGGGGCGAGCGGCGGGCGTGAGCCCGACCGCCCGCGACGCCGGGCCGTCCCTGCCGCCCTCCGCCTACGAGCTCCTCGTCTGCGACCTCGACGGCACCCTCCTCGACGACTCGATGGCCCTCGATCCCGCGCTGGTAGCCGCCTTCCATCGCGCGGTCGGGCGAGGGCTCGCGATCTCACTGGCCACCGGCCGGATGCCCGCCGCGGCCGATCGCTATCGTGACGAGCTGCGGATCACCGCGCCGGTCATTTACTACAACGGAGCGGTGATCCGGAGCGGCGGCCTCGATCTGCTGTCGCTCACCTTGCCGCGTGGCGTGCTCCGTCGTGCGTGGGCAGTGTTCTCGCACGCCCCGGTTCACCCGATCTTCTACCGCGACGACCAGCTCTACTGCGTGGAGAAGACGCTGGCGGTGCGTCGCTACTGCGACGAGGAGGGTCTGCGGGCCGACGTGGTGGACACGCCGGGCGAGTTCCTGGCGATGGGCTCGTTCGTCAAAACGCTGCTGATCGGGCATCCGAAGGATCTCGACATCGTCCGGGAGGACCTCACGCCGGTGGTGGCCGAGCACGGCCGTCTCGTGCGCACGCGACAGGACTACCTCGAGATCATCCCGATCGCCGCCTCGAAGGGCGCCGCGCTCGCTCGGCTCGCCGCTCACGTGGGCGTGCCGCTCTCTCGCGCGGTCGCGGTCGGAGACCAGGAGAACGATCTCGAGATGCTGCGGGAGGCCGGCCTGGGCGTGGCGATGCCGCACGCGCCCGAGCCGGTGCGGCGCGCCGCCGATCGCATCGCGCCGACCCACGCCGAGGGCGGACTGCTGCGCCTGTTCGGGGAGCTGTTCCCGGGCCGCTTCGCCTGAGCGATCCGATGCCGCCCCACCCGGATCCCTGGCGGGCCATCGACCGGCAGCCCGATCCCGAACGCTACGTGCGCATGATGGAGTCGCGCGGCCGCACCCCCACCCAGGCGCGCCTGCGCCGTCGCTTCCTCCGCTTCTGCGGCATCAAGCCGGGCTGGGACGTGGTCGAGGTCGGGCCGGGCAGCGGCGTGGTAGCCCGCGACGTGGCCGCGCTGGTGGGGCCGCGGGGTCACGTCACCGGCGTGGACCGGAGCCGCGTCCTCCTCGCGGCCGCCCGCCGCGGCGCGCGCGAAGCGGGCCTCGGCGGGCACATCACCTGGAAGCTCGGCGACGCGGCGCGCCTACCGCTCCGGGGCGGACGGTTCGACTGCGCGCTGGCGGTGACCGTGCTCCTGCACGTGGCGCGGCCCCAGGCGATGCTGCGCGAGCTCCGGCGGGTGACGCGGCCGGGCGGGGTGGTGGCGCTCCAGGACCAGGATTTCGGCACCCAGGTGCTGGATCATCCCGATCGCGCGCTCACGCGCCGCATCTTCGAGGGCGTGGCCGCACGCATGTACCCGGAGCCCTTTTCGGGGCGCACGCTCGTGCGCCGGCTCATCGAGCTGGGCCTCACGAGGGTGCGGCTGCTCGCCGACGTCTACCAGGTGCGCAGCCTGGACCCGTTCACTCACGCACTGTTGCAGCGTCGCGCCGAGACCGCGGTGCGCTTCGGCCTGGTTTCCGCCCGGAGCGCGGCCGGATGGGTCGCGGCCATCGAGCGGGCGGACGCCGCCGGCCACTTCGTGTTCACCTTCAACTACTACGGAGCCACCGGCACGAAGCCCGAGCCTCGCTCCTGATCTGACCGGGTTTCCGCGACCCCGGCATATACTGGAATCGTCCCATGAGCCGCGACAGCGCCGGACGTCCGCGCACGCCTCGCCCGGGGGACCCGCCGGCCGCAGGCCCCACCGTGAGCGCGACCGCACTCGAGTCGCGGCTGCGCGAAACCGCCGCCCTGCTCGCGGTGGCCCGCGTGGCCAGCTCCACCAGCGAGTTCGGCGAGGCGCTGCGCCTCATCTGCCGGGAGCTGGCCCGGCTCACCGGCGCCGAGACGGTCGCGGCGTACGTGCGCCAAGCGGACGGCGCCGAGCTGAGTCCGGTCGCGGCCTACCGCGTCCCCAAGCACGCCCTCGACGTGCTCGCCCGCGCGCGGCTCACCGTTGCCGAGCAACGCGGCTTCGATGCGGTCTTCCGCAGCGGCCAGGTGATCTGGAGCGATGATCTGCCCCGGGACCCGCGCTTCGCGATCGATCTCTTCCGGCGCTTTCCGCACCAGTCGGGGCTCGTGATCCCACTCTTCATCGACGACCAAGTGGCGGGCGCGTTCTACCTGGTGTGGTGGCAGGCGCGCCGGCGATTCGAGGATGCGGAGCTCGCCCCGCTGCGGGCCATCGGCGAGCAGGCGGGCATGCTCCTGCGGAACGCCCGCCTGCACGACGCGCTCAACGCCCGCGCGATCCGCCTGCGCACGCTGACGCGGCTCAACCAGCTCGTGTCCTCGTCGCTCGAGCCGGACGAGGTGCTCTCCGGCCTCGCCGCGTCGGCCGCGGAGCTCATGGGGGTGCCGGTGGTCTCGGTGTGGGTGGTCGACGCGGCCGCCAAGCGGCTCGAAGCGCGCGCCTTCGCGGCCCCGAGCGGCGTGGCGGAGTTTCCGGGCCGCTCGCTCGACCTGGACGAGGGGGACGTGGGCTGGGTGGCCACCGAGCGCCGGCCGCTCGAGCTGGACGACGTGCTGGCCGATCCACGGGTGACCAACCTCGAGTGGTGGCGCGCCCACGATCTCCGGAGTTTCCTCGGCATCCCGATCGTCTTCCAGGAGATGCTGCTCGGCGTCCTCGTCTTCAGCGGCCGCGAGCCCTTCCGGTTCGGCCCCGACGATCGCGAGCTCCTGGACGTCTTCGTCAGCGAGTCGGCTTCCGCGATCGCGAAGGCCCGCCTGTTCCAGGACATCCAGGACCGGCGCCGCCTCACCGAGGATCTCTATGCGCTCACCCAGGCCATGGACCGAACGATGGACCGGCAGGCGCGGGTCGAGATCTTCGCGAGCGCGGCGAGCCGGGCGCTCACCTTCGACCGGCTCTACGTCTGGCTGGTGGAGGACGACGGAGTGACGCTCGAGCTGGTCGCGGGCAGCGACGTGCGGCCGGACGTGGTGCGCCGCATCCCCCTGTGCGGCGGCTTCGAGACGGTGTGGAAGTCGGGGACCACCCTGATGGTGTCGAGCGACGAGCAGCTCGCGCAGCTACCCCCGCTGCCTCCGGACCTTCACCACCATCCGGTGCTCCGGACCCGGCGCTTCACCCTGGTCCCGCTGCTATTCCAGGGCCGGCCCATCGGAGTGGTGAGCGCCGACAACAAGCCCAGCCGCCGCCCGATCACCCGGCGCGGGATCGCCCACCTCGAGCTCTTCTGCCAGCAGCTCGCGACCTCGGTCAACAACGCGCGGCTCTACGGGGAGACCCGGCGGCGCGAGCGTGACGCCACCATTCTCCTCGACGTCACCCGCAAGCTCTCCGCCACCCTCGATCTGGACTCGGTGCTCGATCTGGTGGCGGACGGGACGATCGAAGCGCTCGGCTGCGCGGCCACCGGCTTCTACCGCTGGGACCATTCGCGGGGCGGCCTCGTCTTCGTGCGCGGACGCAATCATCCGGTGGATTTCGCGGGGCCGCTGCTCCTGCGCGCGGGTGAGGGAGTCGCGGGCCGGGCCTACGCGGAGCGGCGACCGGCGTGGACGAACGACCGGCTCGCCGACCCGACGCTGACCTACTCGGCCGACACCGCCGCCGCGATGCAGCGCGGCGACGCCCCCCGCGCGTACCTGGCCGCGCCGATCATGATCCGCGACGAGGTCTTCGGGGTGCTGGGCGGCTCCTACTTTACCCCGCACGTGTTCACCGAACGCGAGGTACACCTGCTCTCGAGCCTCGCCGCCCAGGCGGCGGTGGCCATCGAGAACGCCCGGCTCTACTCGGTCACCCAGCAGAACCTGGCCGGCGCCGCGCTGCTCAACGCGGCCGCGCGCACGCTGCACCGCACTCTCGACGTCAAGCGCCTGCTCCCCGACGCAATCGGAACGCTCGCCCAGACCTTCGGCGCGGTGCGCGCCGGCGTCGTGCTCTTCGAGGAGCGGGGGGGGCCCGCCGAGGATCTCATCGCGTGGGGTGACTGGGGGCCGGAGGCGGTGCGGGCGCTCGCCGAGCCTCTGCGCCGTCGCGAGGCGCCGCTGCTGATCCCGGACACCTCCGTCCGCGAGGATCTCGTCACAGCCGGGACCCTCGCGCCCGGCCAGGGCCTCGCCGCGTTCCCGGTGCGCGGCCGCAGCCGGGTCCTGGGCGGGCTGCTGCTGCTCTTCTCGGCCCCGCGGGCGCTGGCCGAGGCCGAG
>Ga0210384_10001662_pt1 | contig 29383 bp, 30 predicted proteins | sample IncBWH2MmetaG_FD_160574 | JGI IMG/M metagenome (GOLD analysis project Ga0210384, IMG submission 160574) | Forest soil microbial communities from Barre Woods Harvard Forest LTER site, Petersham, Massachusetts, United States - Inc-BW-H-2-M | ecosystem: Environmental > Terrestrial > Soil >...
TGTGGCCGACGCCTGGTTCCGCTGCTTGGCTGACGCTTGAACGGGACTTTCAGAAGTGGCACCTTCAAGCCGAGCAGGGTGCCGCACCGATCCACGCCGCGCGCCTCACCTTCATGCGGGCGAAGTCGTCAGAGTTCGATGACGACCTTGCCGATGGAGCGGCGGCTCTCCAGAAGCTCGTGGGCTGGTTCCATGGCCTCGGGTGTGAGCCCCCTCAGTCGAGTCTTTGCAATCGATCACAGGTGGCCCTCCGCAGATAGTGACGAAACCGCTTCCAGGATGTCACCTTGGTACTGCGGATTGAAGCCATGGAGAATGCGGCTGAAAACCATCTCGATGTGCAGCGAGGGGGCCGCGCCTGGAGCTGGTTCCGCTGCCAGTCAGCTCGCAATTTCTGAACGTCATCGAGTCGGTATTCAGTGGCATGTCCCGAGCGATCATCCACAACAGCAACTACGCCTCGCTGGATGACGCAAAGACCGCGATCGATAGGTACTTCGCGACGAGGAACGAGCACTTCCGAAAGAGTCCCAAGAGAGCTGGTGGCTGGATCTGGGGCAAGGAGCGGTCGCCGCCGTCGTTCTCCGTGTCCAACAACTGCAAGGACCCGGCGTACCGTTAGCGCAGTCCGCTTTGCAGGGCGGAAGCGGAATTTCAGCTTGATGAAGCCAACGACGGCTCCGCACTGCATTGCAGTCCCTGGCGATGCGTCCTCGAAGGTTGGCCGGTTGCCTTCGCCGAACGTAGACTTCTAGCCCGGTTCGGGCCGGCGCCTCGCGTGTCAGTGGCCGCGTCACCAGCCGGTCTGGGGCGGATTGCAGACGCTCAGGAGCTGGGGCGCCAAGGCTCGGATCGGTTGGCGCCCGTATGACCGCTGTTCCGGTCCGCGAACTCACGCTCTCGACCCACCGCCGACATCGCTTACTTTGGAGGCGTCGCCGCAAGACGGTCTTCTAGGAATAGGAATGCAGCTGTTCGCTGTCGGCGAGCACTGCCGGGGTGGATGTCGATTTTGTCAGTCCGGATCAGTCACCAAGAACTTCCCGCCCCACGCGCCGCCCGGGAGGTTTCGCGCTGAATTGATGTTGAACAAGATGTCCGGCGTCATGTACTTGAAGGTGCCGTAGGTCGAAAGCAGCGGCTTGATCTCAGAGCCGTAAGACGACGATGCGTAATAGAACAGCAGCCCAAGTTCGTACGCCGTCATCTGAGAGCGCACGATGTCTGCAAATCTCTGCTTGTCTGCGATCTCACTTTCTTGAACGTACTTGAAAATCTGCCACAGGTTGCTGAAGTAGTGGGCAAATTCAAAGTTCGACTCACGCAGATACAGGTCGAACACAAGATTGTCGTGCTCCGCTACTGAGGGCTGCTGGGGGGCGTGGGGATGTGCACCTGCGAAGCCCGTGTAGAAGTTTTTCAGATGCAGGTAGATAGACATGAGCGCGCCTCTGCCTGCCAGATTTCCGTGTCGTAGGCCGTCCGTGAGTTCGTGCTGTAAACGAACCATCTCGAAGAACGTGGAGACCGCTGCATGTTCGCGTGTCGTCTTGAGCTGATCGGAGAGACCTTTGGCAGTGTCGCGCTGCACGGCGGTCGCAGCATCCAGACGACCTTGCAAAATGGCTTTCTCTTTGTCCGATGCCTCGAGCTGACGAATCTGCAGGACAAGGGTGTAGACGACGGCAGCCAATGTCAGCGCCGAAAGAGAAGGGCCGAGAACGCCGCCGAAGTACACACCAAAGTCGTTCCACTTCGCCGTCTCGGAGCTGATTGTGTTGAACCCGCCAAGGAACCGGTACATGGCAAGTACCAGGAGCATGAGCAGGACACAGGCTGCTATGGCGAGGCCGGCAACGAGACCAGGTCGCGGCGGGTCCTTTTCGGGAGTACCTGTTGGTTCGCTCATGACGGGCTCCCTTTACGTGGTGTTAGGTGGGTGCAGTACTGGCCAGGGCACATGCGCTAGGCGAATCAGGCCTTGAGCCGATCTTCCAACCTGATCCTCTTCCACTCCAGCGCGTCGGCCTTGGCATCCAGGGCAGCGAGGTCGGCATCCAACCTGGTCTTGGCCTGCTCGTACGCCTGAGGGTGCTTCTGGACGTTGTAATCTTGCCAGTTGTCCTCGTGGTCGGCCACCACCTTCTGCCGGCGCGTCTTGTTCAGGAATTGGCGGTAGTCAACCCACTGGAGCAGATACCACCAGGGCAGCACCTTGACGAGGAAGTAGGCGAGCATCAGCGGCCAGAGCGCTCCGAGCATCACGGCGAAGCCGAGGGCTTGGAGGGGGCTGGACGCGTCCTTGCGCGGGAAGAAGGGCACCGCCACGAGGCAGAGGACCGAGCCGGCTAACCAGAAGATCAAGGTTTCCATCGTAGCGCAGCCTATCACCTCGCTCACGCGCAGATAGCTCGATCTAGGCGAGGATGGCTTCGCGGGCCTGACATTGCATCTTGCTCGCGCACTCACCCAGCAAAGCCACCTGATGAGGCTGCAGGGGGACGGTTCCGATCTGCGGCGGTCAATCCTGCGCGGAGCCTGCTTTGCAGCAGAAGCCGAATTCCAGGATTCCGTCGAGGACGTCGGCTTCGCGCCCGCAGCAGACGCTCGGGCAATGTCACACGTTCGAGCAGAAGGGAAAGGTTCGGACGACCGCTCCTGGGCTTAACGCACGCAGGCCATCCACCGATGGCCATCAAAACATTCGTGCGCCAGGCCACTCGAGTGCACGCAGAAATGCGGAGCGTCAAGGTTCATCGAAAGCCCAGTTATCCAACTATGCGGTTCAAAGTGAATCAACGTCCACGATCTCAAGCACGGTTAGCTCGCCTTCAAAAAGGATTTCGAAATGCCCGTTGGGATGCGCTTCACCGCGCCAGTACCGACGAGCTGCCTCACGCACCTCAGCGCTCGATTGAACCTCAACGCTCAGGTGACCCTCATGGGCGGCGTGTAGGTCGCCGTCTGCCGAAACGCGCAGCAAGCGTTGATTGGCTCGGCCGCTTAGTCGTTGGCGCCAGTACGGCACCCCAGCGCGGTCAGTTAGGCACACGCACCTCATACGCGAGGGAAGGTGTGGAAACTCGACGCGCCTGATCTCTTCGAACTCGTACTCTCGGATCACCCTGAACTGAGATTCGATGATATGCGCGCAGTTGGTGCCAACGTCATAGCTGCTGAGCTGGTGTATTGCAGGTGAGCGAAGTACCTCCAAAATTGGCTGAGAAATTCCTCTAAGAGGTAGAACGTGGTGGTAGCCCAAGACGCTCTCGAAGTACGGGTTAGAACGCCGTTCGGAGGTTCTCAGCACAGTTCCCCGATCCATGGCCGCCGGTGTGCTGATGTGGCGCGAGTCGTGCGTGAAGTGGAAGAGGTCAGGCATCGCTAGGGAGAGCGTTGTTAGTCGTAGACGAGACGGGGGCCACTTTCATGTTCGTCGCACCTTCAGCGAGGTGTGCCGCGGCTTGCGTGGTGGCTCGATACGGTGGGCCGGTAGCCATTGGGCGTGCACGACGCATGCGGCTCATCGCAGCACCCAACGAGACCGCAGAGCGTCCGGCTGTTACCGATTCCTTGAGGCGACTAGGTCGAACGCCGCAACGTAGTCATCAAGGTCTGCGCGTTCAAACCCCTCGTGAAGAACCAGGGAAATGCCCGTGGCTACGGCTACCTCCGCGCCGGGTAGGTTGATCAGGGAGTAGTCGTAGTCTTCCCCTGAAACGATCTGCGCGGGCCAGATCCCACCCGGGAAGAACGAGCGCTTCAGGAAGTATGGGCTGCGGTAAATTGGGGCCGTAACGTAAGCACCTCGAGCCGGAATGCCCTCCGCCTCAAGCTGGGCCAAGAACTCATCCCGCGAACACTTAATGATCGCTGAATCAATGCGGAGCAAGTAAAAGAAGAAGACCGACCGTGTATCGGGCGTTCGCCTTTGCGGGATTAAACCCGGGATCTTGGCGAACTCCGCATCAAGGTAGGCTCCGCTGGCGCTTCTGCGCTCCACAATTGAATCGAGCCGATTCATTTGCGCTGTGAACATGGCACCGTCCAACTCGCTCATGCGGTAGTTCGGCGCGAGCGCATCAAGTCGAACGCCTTGCTTGTGGCGATCGTAGTACTTGTCCGCGTAGTTGTGGCATAGGAAGTAGTCTGATTCCTGCTGCATGATGACGAAGCCTCCCTCACCACTGGTGATGTGCTTTTGGTCGTTGAGACTGTAGCAGCCAAACCTGCCAAACGTGCCAATGCTCTTGCCTCTGTAAGTTGCCCCAAGACCTTGTGCGCAGTCCTCGATCAGGGTGAGGCCTCTCTCTGCGCACATTGCAACAATGGGATCGAGATCCACGGGGCTTCCGGTCAAGTGCACGACAACCACAGCACCTGTACGCTCAGTCATGACCGCGGCGATTTGATCTACCGTTGGAACGCATGAGTCAGGATCGACGTCCGCAAAAACAGGAATTAGATTTTGATAAAGAATTGCATTGATGGTCCCAGCATCTGTAATCGGAGTAGTGATGACCTCGGTGCCAGGACTCAGTCGCGCCGCCGCGATTGCAACATGCAGGCTTGCTGTGCCCGAAGAGGTCGCGACGCAGAAAGGAGATCCGAACTTCTGCGCGGCTGATTTCGCGGCGGCCTCGACAATCGAGTTGTCATGCCAGTACCACAGCTCATTCCTTTGCAATGCACTGGTTAGGCCCTGAATCTCCTCGAATCCGAACCGCGGCGGGCGAGGAGGGAAGGGTTTCGCGCGAACTGGCATGGTGAGGTCTCCGATAAGCTTTGGTTAGTGTGTCAATCCACCATCACGAGGTGGCCGCGGATCAGCGAGCTTCAACTGGTTGTAGAAGGCCGCTGCAGCCGGTCTTGGCGACATCGTTGCTGCTCTTTTCGCCTGCTTAAAGTTGCTGATACCCGTAGACAGCGCTAATGAATAGTCCAGCGAAGGCCCTCGGCCGTCAAAGGATTCCGATGACTTCAGATTGCGAAACCAAAGCGCTGGGTCGGCGCCCACCGTCGGAATCATCGGAGGCGGGGGATCTTCGGCAGTGGAATGACACGAAAGACATGCTGATAGCTTGTTGTCTACTGGGCCATTCAGACGACCATTCCAGCCATAGTGCGGTACTAGAACATCAGGGTTTAGTCTCGATTCGGTCAGTTGATCGGAGCCCTCTCGTCCAGGATCATTGCCCCACATGATGCCGACAGGAAACACATTCGACCACCCGGAGCCTGGTCGCATCTTTAGCCCGCCCCCGTAGATGAACGTACCAAACACCCATCCGGTGGTGGATTGAGCACGTGCGTCCTTGACGGCTATGTCGATTTGCAAAAGGCGTAGCTTCATCAGCACCCTGGGATCGCCGATGAGTGGGTGCGGTTTGATCGCGTTGGGATTTGCGTACACGTACGCAGTCCACTCCGGCGCACCACGAAGATACGGGACTTCGGAGACTGGAGCGGTCGTAAAGAGCAGTTTGGCGGCCACTGTCCCTTCAGGGAAGATGGCTTGTGAGGGATCGGGGCTGAGGTGATCCGCCCAGACCCTGCCGATCGTGAAGGCCCCGGTTGGGTTGTACAGGCCGACCGCATAGTTGTGCCAGACGTGAGACTGCAGCGGATGAAGTTCGAACGCCTCAGATGTCCGCTCGCGCGTGAGTCCATGGACGAATTCACGCCCATTGACTCCAGCGTCTTGCCAGGGCGCGTGGTACCAGGTCCTCACGTGATTGTTGGCCGGATTGAAGCTGAGCTCATAGTTGCGATCGATTTGGCCTTCGAAAAAATACCCTAGCGCGGCTCGCAGATAGTCAGACGAATGCACCTTCGGATCAAAAGCTCGCCACGGCTCAGCATCCGGACGCAACGAGGTGGGATAGTTCTGACTGAGGTGAAAAGTAACGCCTCGCCATTGTTGGGGCACCGGCATCTGGGCGTCGCAGAAGGGCATGTTCGGCCCATTGCATCGCCGAACCTCGAGCTGCGCGGCAGCCTCTCTTGCGTGACTCGATTCAAGCGGTGCCGTTGCAAGTGCAGTCACCACTGCCGTCATCGCGAGCCAGGCGCCTCTTCCTGGAGAGAAGTTCGGACGAAAGGCCTTCATTGCGCATCTCCCTCAGTGAGTCGCCAGCGAGGTCGGCGGTTGACGGTAGTGAACTATTGCCACCGCGGCAACTGTTCGACCCGGGAAGCCTCGCATCCTCAGACGATGCGAGTTGGGGCATGCTCGAGCAAGCTCTATCTGCAAGTCCGCGCCCGCATGATGAGTGCAGGTTGCCATTTAGATTCGTCACGCGCGGCGAAGACGGTCAAAGCTCCCACGCACGACCTTCGACGTGCGCACCGCGAGTGTCTGTGAGGAGAGTCTATGAGCGTGACGGACTACTCTTCACGCCACCAAGCAATCAGGCTCTGCAGTCCGATCTACGCCAATGGGCCGGGTCGGGCTTGTCTTGTCGGTGACGCTCGCGGGCAACGTGAACCGTGTACCCCTGGCTGCAGGCCCACTTCTCGGCCTCCAGCTGAGTCTTAAACTCTTCGACCTCACTGCCGTCGACCTCAACCACATGGTGTGTCACGCCGTGAGTCTGTTGCGCGGACTTGGGCCGATATTCGACATATACGTTCGTCATAGCGCACTCCCTCGATGGAATCTGTGGATTTCCTCGATCACGGGCGCCGGGCCGCAGGACCGTAGCGCAAGCCGACCAGAGTCTGAACTCGGCCATGCGGAACGACATCCCTAACAGCGCATGTCGGGTTCTGCTCGGCCATCTCGTTTTCGCGCGCGCGTACTTGTTTTGCGATCCGCCGTAGTCACGAGAATGCGGAGGCATTTCAGTAGATTGCGGTGGCTTCTCCTCATCAACTACGAGAACCCGTAAGGCTGGTGCTCAGGGCCAAAACGCTGATGAAGGAAGGCCGGACCATTGCTTGCGATGTCCGCTTTGAGCCGTCGAGGCGACGTTCACAGCGGCGTCTCGGACTGCCGTTCACGCTGCATTGCAGACTTCGCGAAAGGTACCCGGCGCCGCCCAACGCTACCAACGAGGACGACGAGTAAGCGACGGGTTGTCGGGTGGTGGGATTTCTACTGCCGCCATTCCACGACACGCGGCACCACCAGCTCCGCCGGGTGCCGCGTGTCGTCCGCAGTCCCCGAGCATCCGAACGACAGCGAAATGGTCACGAGCTCCGCGGCCTGGATGTGATGCTTGACCGCCTCGAGGAATGCCAGCACCTCGCTGTTCGACCAGAGGTCGCCGTTGTCGTAGTTGTCCGAGTGGTTGAACAGGTCTAGACACAGGTCAAAGATAAGCGGGCTGGCCGGGACGGCAGCAGCCAAGCTCGTCGCGTCGGGGTGGAGGTGTTGCGGTGTTTCGAACGCGTCGCACAGGTCGTCGTCCAGCGGCTCGCTGTCGATCTGCAGGCAGTAGAAGTGGACTTCGGAGAACAGCCCGCGTCGCACCGCCGGCGCGATGAACGAGTCGTACGTGATGTGCTCGCTCGCGGCGGTCATAGCTCGAAGGCCGTCGGCATCTGCCTGCGCGAGCCCCGCCTGCGCTTCGTCGTCGTCCCGGAAGTCGTCGGTCGAATCCCAGTGGTAGTCGGCATGCATCAGCGAGTAGCGCTGGCCTCCGACCTTCTGTCGATGCTGCTCCCATACGAACAGCGCCCACTTGTGGTCGTCCAACAGCCACACGCCAGCTGGCAGGGGCTCGAAGTAATCTGCGTCCATTTCGAGCGAAGGAAAATCTACTGTCATGGCACCTTCCCAAGCGTTTTGCCGCTGCGCCGCGAAGCCTACCCGGGTTTCGAGTCCGCACTCCAACTCTTGGTTGCCCGGGCGTCCCGACTTCGCGATGATTCCGCACCATGCGCCAAAACCATTTCACCCGCCCAGCCGTCACCACCGCTCTTGCCCTCCTGGATGCCAGGCTCTCGCAGGCCAAGTTTGACCATCTCGTTCTGCGCGTCGGACTCGAGCAGTCCATCCCTGCCGATACGACGCTTAGCGTGTCCAAGAAGGCTGCCGCGCTGGGCCGCACGGTGCTCGCCAGCGGCAACACAACTCACGTACAGACTCTCGATGGGACGGTGACCCTGACCGAAGCCGTGGTGCGAGAGGCGGTCGCCGTGTGCCACAGCAGCTCGAGCCCAGGTCTCGAGCAAGAAAGGTTCGTTCGGGCGTTGGCACTCGACGGATTTGTTATCGAATGGACGGACCAGTACAGCACGCAGCCGACGATGCGGGCCGCGCTGCCGGGCGAGATTGACCTGCCGGCCGCCGATGACGAGGTCCATCAGATCCTGAAGCACTTCGGCTTCCAAACGGCGCTCGGCCATCTCGACCAAGCTATCGAGGCCCACACCCGCGGGGACTGGGCCGCGGCAAACGGCCAGACTCGCACATTCATCGAGAGCCTGTTTGAGCAAATCGCGCATCACATCGATTCCGCTCAGGCGGCCGAAGCCGGGAGCTCGGAGAACCGCCGTGCCATGCTCGCCAACCTGAAATTCCTGTCGATACCTCGCAACGAGTGGACCCCTGACGGGAAGAACTTCGTCAACGGCCTCTTCAAGATGCTGCACACGGAAGGGTCGCACCCGGGTCTCTCCGACGAGGATCGCAGCACGTTCCGTCTGCACCTGGCTCTGGTCACGGGCCGCACGTTCCTGCGACGCTTGAGGAACGGCGCATAGGATAGGGCCGGCCTGTCTACCTTGCCGGGGGCAGTCCAACAGCAGAGTAAGTGCAATATTTGTTGTTATTACTGCAGATTGTCCGTGTGGCTGGTATAGAAAGTGATTCCATTTCCATCGGGATCGGCCAACTGGAAATAATCGTGGCCAAAAAATTGTTTCGGCGCAATCGCATCCACCGCCAACCCCTTATCGATGAGGGTCGTCCTGAACCTTTCCAGATCATCCCTTGATTTCCCGGCAATCATCAGATCCAACCGCTCCTTAAAGAAGGCGCCTCGCTGCCCAAGATGACTTGACTCTATCGAGAATGGGAGTTCATCATTCTTGTCGAGCAGCAAAATGTGAGTCCCGCCACGCAATTCGATGATCGCCATACCCGGGAATTTTCCAAATGGGCGCAGACCCAATTCGGAATAGAACTTGTAGCTTGCGTCGACATCGTTGACCTTCAGAGCAAAATGCCCGAAGGCAGCTATCGGTTGATTTGCGTTCATATTCCTGTCAATCCTCTTCGATAAATCGTTTTCTCGCTGATTGACAAGTACCCACCTGTCACTAGATGTTCAGCGAGCACCTGCCTTGTCGAAACCGTTGAAAAAGAGCATCACGCTGCACTAATGCGGTCGAGATCATCAACTATTCTTAGCGCCAAGCTGGGGACTGGCACCCCGGTGGGCTGCAGCTCTACAATCCGACTGCTTGGTCGGAAATGATTATGCGACTGGCTAGTCGGAAAAGCAAGGGGTCTGTTTGACACGAAAAAAGGAGATTGATCGGGATCGAGTCCTGGACGCCGCTGAGGCCGTGATCCTCGAGTCCGGCGGTCGGACGTTCACGCTCGATGCCGTCGCCCAGCGAGCGGGGATTAGCAAGGGTGGGCTGGTCTACAGCTTCCCGACCAAAGATGCACTCGTGCGCGCAGCGTTAGAGCGAGAGGTGACACGTTTTCAGACAGCGGTGCGTCTGCGGCTCGGGGACCGACCGCTCAAGCCTTTCGAACTGGTACTGGCCCACATCGACGAAGCGCTACACGAGGATGACGCCGCGACGCAGAAGGCGGCCTTTCTAGTGACCGCGCTAGTACATGCGCCCGACATGATGGAGCCTGCGAGACGGTACTACCGCGCGTTGCTCGATCCGTTGCTCTCTGAGTCTGGCGCTGCGCACGAGGTTCGTCACGCCTTGCTGGCGGTTGAGGGAATCTTCTTGCTCCGAGGACTCGGCTTCGTCGAGGTCTCCGCAGCGGAGCACAAATCCGTCCTGCTTCACGCGCGAGAGATCGTTGCCAAGGTACTGACCGAACGGTGAGTGCCGAGGCGCGCCCACACCGGTTTCCTGCATCAGCATCACGATGCCTCAGTGTGCACCGCTTCACGCGCCGTGAGGGCCCGCAAGATGGAGCTCATGAAAGCCATGAACTTGAAAAGCACCTATCGGCCACCTGGGCGCACGCCGACAATCTGCATCGTTATGGTTCCGCACTCGACAAACTGCACAAATATGCTTCCGGCCCGAAGGGATTCGGGTCGCAAATGAGCCGCTTCGTTGTGCGATCGGGATGCCTTTGTGGTTCCCCGAACGACGGTGTTTATGCTTCCAGGGACACTCGGGCCGCACTGGTATCGCTAAGGCGCGACTGAACGAGCGGCACACCCGGCACCACACACCGTTGGTCACTGACGACGAGTTCGACCCGCAAGTACGAAACTCCGGCGCGACCGTTGAATGTGACTCAAACGCGGGTGACTCAAACGCACGTCTGCAAGAGACTTCGCGCCGATGCCAGCGGCCGCGAAGAAACAGACCCCACCCGCACGCCCCGATGTTCGGGCCGTGCTGGCCGTGAACGTCATCGCGTTCAGAGGCGCCCTCGGCTGGAGCCAGGAGGCACTGGCCTTCGAGGCGGGCCTGCACCGAACCTTCGTTGCCCATGTCGAACGACAGGTTCGCAACATCTCACTCGACAACATTGAGAAGCTCGCAAGGGCACTCGGAGTTCAGACCTTCGAGCTACTGACGCCACGCAAAGCGCAGGAAGCTCACAGTTAAGCATTGCGACGAGTGAACGATCGAGTGCTCGGGCTACTCTCAGCCTCATTCATCGAGTGAGCGTGAGTAGTCAGATGAGAGTGCGCGAGTGGGTCAGCGAGTGAGGGCGGCAATGAAGCACTACTCGGGAGTCGAATGGTCAATTCGACCCGTTGGAGTCAAACCCTAGTAGAGTTAGAGTGTTATTGCCCTATGTAACTGCTGCCACTCCCGGAGGTATGACGATGCCAGAGATGACTTCTCTTCAGATTCGCGAAGAGATCGAACGCCTTGAAAAACGTGCCAAGGAACTGGAGGCCGCCGAAGTCAAGGAGGTCATTGCACGCATCCGAGTCGCGATCCGACACTACCGGCTTACGCCTGATGATCTGTTCAAGGCAGGTGTCGCTGAGAAGACGCCGCGAGCCACTTCGAAGAAGCCAGTAGCCACTGCTCCTACCAAGACGCCGGCCGAGGTCGCACCCGTCAATGCATCTGCACCGGCGCGCAACACGACCAAAGGCATCAAGGTTCCCCCCAAATTCAAGGACGCAAACGGCAACGTTTGGTCCGGCCGCGGCACGATGCCACGATGGCTTGCTGCGGAGGTTGCCGCTGGCAAGACGGTTCACGACTTTGCCATCTGAGGTTGCGGGGTTCGCTTCCTCGTTGGCTGGACTAGAGGAATTCGACGCCGTCATCGGCCCTCGACGTCTCCTCGAATCCAGTTGAGCCCCGACGTTGACGCAGAGTCGGATGACTCGCGAGGCGAACTTGAGCTGCGGTTTCAGCGACCGTCGACAAGCAAACTGCCTCGTAGAGGGCGCAGGGCAGCGCAACCACGAGGATGATCAGCGGCAGCAGGAGGATCCCGCGATCCGTGCTTACTACGAGTCGATCGCTCAACCAGATCTTCGCTACGGTGATGGCGTCGAGAAGCTGAGCGCGTCAGAGGCTATCGGGAAGTACAAGCCTGAGGTGGCTCTCGCCAGTTGGGTGACCCACCACTACAATTCCCTGCGGCAGGACGCCGGCGGCAGCGAGACTGGCATCGATTAGGTGGCCCTGTTGAAGTCGTGAGACCCCCACATCTTCGACGGCAACGAGAGGGTGCAATGGCGGGCAAGTGTCTGGATCTCAGGCAACAATGCCGCCGGTCGCAATGCGCTTCAGGGCGCCTCGCAGCACGGGCCCGAGTTCAGGTAGGAGCTGGTCGAGGTCGGGCACCTTCGCGGCGAATTCCTCTATGAAAGATGGCGACAGGCTTGCCGGACTGAACTCTCCGCGCGAATCGAGTCCGATGCGGGCACTCGGGTTGCGAGCGCTGAGGATGAACAGTTTGTCGATCTCCTCTGCCGACTTGTCCTTGAAGCTCAGGAACAGGGCACGGCGCGCGTCGGCAAGGTACAGCGGTCGTAGCACCTCTTCAGGCTGACGTACCGGCTTGCTCCAGCAACCGAAGTAGAAGGCTAGCTCGATTGCATCGTCGCCCGTTCGAGCGCAACGTTCGATGTCAACGAACGATAGCGCTGTGGCCTTCATCCAAGCGTCGTGCCGCGCCTGATGGGCCTCAGGGTCGCTCCATACCTTCATCGATTCGAGAAGTGCCCTGAGCGTGACGCTACAGAACCCAGCAAGGAGCGTTCTATTGAAGATCGCGTCGAACGTGCTGCGCGCGAAGCCGTCATCTGGGTAGATCTCGATGCAGCGGTGGAAAATGGGCCATAACAGTTCTTGACCCCGTCCTTCTGTCCGCTTGCAGGCGTCGCTGAGGGTGAAGATCCCGAAGTGGTCAATCGCGGCCAAATACAGCTGCGCGGCTCGCAGGAGCCGATCGGTCGAAAGAATCGGCAAGAACACCCGTAGACGCAGATCGAAATCGACAAACGATTCGACCGTCGGCCACTGCGACGGCGCTTCGATGGGGGTGTTCGATTCCAAGATTTCGACGATTTGGCCGTTATCCAGGATCTTCTCGTGCCCGACCTGGGCCAACCACCGCGTCCAGTTGCGGAGGTTCTGGACTCGGAACGGCCGCACGGTCTCTCTGTGCTTCGTCCCGTATGCATCGAAGAGGGTGGTCAGCGCCGCATCGACTGCGGCGCTGCGAACCTCGCTCAAGTTGTCGCTCATCCAACTGATGAGTCCTTGGCGCCAGATCGAGGACGGATCGCCATCCAGTGGTGGCTTGTACCCCGGCTTTTGAATCGAACCACGAACCATGAAATCTGGTTCGAACTCCACATCTTCCGGCCGAAGTAGGTCGGCGTGGTGATCCTCGATCCAGTCAATCAGGCCCGGGGTCTTGAGCCGTAAGGCCTCGAGCAGCACCAGGTCTGCGGGGCAGATCTCGTCTCGCAGTGCCCGGAACGTGATCTGAAGCCGAATCCGGAGCCTGTTCACGTCACGCGGCGTCTCCATGAGCGCTGCCGTGTGAAGAATCACTCGGCTGTTCTCCAGATCGTCCGTGAAGTCCGCTCTGGGCGACCAGTTCGCAAACGACAGTGCCTCGTTCACCACTCGCCGAGTGGCATCCCGGATGAGAAATCGTGGAGGCTGCGGGACATCGATCGTGATCTGAACGATCTTCTCAAGGTACCTGCGACCACCCCCAGGCGGCAGCGACAGCGCCTGTTCCAGGGATTCGGCGATCACCTTCGGGTCGAAGGCCAGGAGGTAGATCACTCGAGGAAAGTTCGCGACAGCTTTGACGGTCTGGACGATGTCTGCAACCTCGCGAGGCGACATGCGGTCGAGGTCATCGAGGACGACGATCAGTGGGCTATCGAGCTCCTTGAGCGCCGTGATGACGTGGCGACGCAGTTCTAGCAGGGCGGGGCGACCAGCGGGTGGTGGTGGGTAACGCCCCTTGATGGCAGTAGCCAGCCGTTCCCATATCGGTCGAGCGTCCTTGGCAGCCTCGCTGACAAGCCGCGTGCCGTGTCCGATTGTCGCGACAGCCGCACCTAGCGCGGGGTGGATGAACGCCGCTGGGGCGGCAAGATGGCGGATAGCTGACAAGTTCTCCGCGTATTCGAGTAGACGGTCACCGAGTGCGGTAACCTTTTCGGCTCGCTCGCTCGCGCTGGCCTCCAACTTCACTTGGCCAGCAATCTCTTTGAGCAGTGCCTCGACAAGCGCGTCAGAGCCGCTGAGTGCCCAGGGGCTGAACTGGATCCAGAGAGGACGTTGCTGCTCGGGTACCTTTTCCAGCCGCGCTTCGGCGGCATGAAGCATCCAGCTCTTGCCGCTCCCCCAAGCGCCTTGGAGAGCCACCACGGCACCTTGCGAGTGTTCAACGACCGTCAGAGTGTCCAGCAGTCCCTCTGCCGCCCGTGCGCGGCCGAACGAATCGGAATCAAAATTGGAGTCGGCTGTGATCTGAAGCTGTGTCATCGGTAGATCTCGATCAAAATCGTCTCGCATGCCTGACTACGCATAGTCCTCTGGCGCTTGCGACTGTTCTGTTTTCAGCTAGGAGCACCGCGATGAATGAGATTCGTGTGGCGTGGCACTTTGGCCTCCATGAGAGCGAGCAGGGGGAGCCGATCGGCGGTGGCGTCTGGTTTCCAGATACGCCGGAAAATCGGCGCGACCTCATCATTGTCGTGGAAGCGGGCAACGAGGTCGCGGGCGATGGCTCACATTGGCTCGAGGAACGGGTAGCCTAGGCTTCGTCTGAGCTCTCGATCACTGGTTTGGATCGAACGCACTGAACGTCAGCCTTCCGGAGGGATCGTGCCCCGGTACTCGAAGGTTAGTCTGTTGCGCTGCCATGCCGCGGGCACCTCAGGCGGCCACTCGGTGATAGCTTTCCCGGATAAAACCCTGGCGAAGCGACGATCAGGCAGGACTCTTCGGCCCACTGGGTGGCGGTCGAACCGTCGGTGCCCTTGGTAAGACTGGTGCTGGTCGCCGAACGCAAGGCGTTCAAACCACCAGGCCACGTCCGGATCGGCGTGGCGCGCCCTTCAGTGATCGCTAAGGCGCTGAGTGTCGACGACTACGCTACTCGGCTGGTAGATGCTGATGATCCCGTACAGTAGGTGCCAAGCGCCCTCTGCTTCGACCGCTGACTGACCGTATTCGTCCTCCTCAAGCGCGGCTTGATTGGAGGGGAACAGACCGTGATCCCACGTCTCGATCAGCACGTTGCGTCTGAGCCTGCCGTCGAGTCCGAGTCTATCGACCAGGTCTTCGAAGTAGCGCTTCTTTGCCGCCTTGAAGACATCGGAATCCTTCGGCATCAGGGCACTGTCTTTGTCGCGCAGGTAGAAGGTGAAGGCGGAGTAATGAACGCCTTCAACCGCACCAAGTCCGACGATGAAGTCGGCGTTGCGCTTCAGATCCAGAATCATCTTGTCGCGGTCGCCCTTGTAGACCTCACCGTCTTGCCCGAACTGCAGCAGCTTCTTGTTTTCTATCACTGCAAACGGTCGCTCAAAGCCCGGGCCCGCGTACAGCGTGATATCGACGTTCCCGTTGCGGAAGTCAGGCTTCGGCGTGGGCTTCACGAGCGCCGAGACTTGCTTCATGAACCACTTGAGCCGACCTTGGATCCAGATCTCCTTCGTCTGCGCTTCGCATCGGATGCGGAGCTTGCCGTGAAGTGATCTCCTCTTGGCGAACTCGCCGAGGGAGAACGCAACGGCCGCCGTCGTCAGGTACTCGGGTTGAGGGTCTTCGTTTCGTTCGTCGGTCAAGGAGATCGACAAGCCCAAGAGGCTCTGGATGCCTTCTGCGATCGCGTCACGCAAATCTTTGGCCTCAAGTTGCATCGATGCGTCTCCGTGGATCAGTAGGTGGGAGTTGATTATTGAACGGCGATCTAGCGGTAATCGTGACCTACGATCATAGAGGCGTCGAATGCGCTTGAGGGGGCAGAGAACGGTTGGAGCTGATCCTGCGGTGCTTGGCTCAGCGACTCAGCCTGGGATTGCGATCGCTGGTCGACGACGACCTGACCTCATGCACCAGCCAAGCGTCGATGCCGCCATGGAGCGCTCCAGCATGGTGATGGCCGCGCTGGGAGTGGATGCGAACGCCTCGACGTGCTGTCAGTCGTTGGGGCAGTTGCAGTACGGCACCAGTCGTGCTCTACGAAATCTGGCCCAGTGTTGCAGCCGTAGGGTTCGATCTGCAGGCGTCTTAGGCAGCGACTGGCCCCCGGACTTCGATTAGCGTGTACGAGGCGAAGGGTTGCCACTGCGGCACGAGCGAATCGAGCTGTCCGTTCTTCAGCAACCGGTGGTGAGCTGCACCAGGCAGCATTGGCGGGTCCAGCGGGTGGCGCGCGTTCGGGTTGCGATACACGTCCATGCCCTCCATCCATGTCTCGGCGTAGTCGGGTGCATTGACGTCGTGGATGAACTGAACGGGCATCTCTGAATTCGAATCGGGGTTCGATGCGGTTCCGCGGCGCGTCAGCCGAACGCGCTTGGAGCCAAATCCAGCGATGACGCCGATCCGGTCGAATTTCGAGATCGTCGCGCTCGCGTTAGCGATGACGGCGCTGACGTTCTCCGAGCCGGGCAAGGAGAAGAATCCAGATGGCACGGTCTTCGTGCCCCAGACGTGCTCCTTGACCTTCTGAGGCGTGATGATGAGTTCGCCATCGGGCGTCTTGTTCCACGCCCACTCCTGGCCGTACAGGTAGATCGGCAGAGAGGTTCGGCTGGTGACCATTGAGCCTGGCGCGTGGAAGTCTTGGATCGCAAAAGCCAGCGGCCTGCCCTTGACGTTGTCTCTCTCCCAGTACTTCTTGGCCAGCTTGGTGGTCAGCGGCCCAGCGTATCGGATGGGCATGTACTGCTTCAGGAAGGCCTCGTGCTGCGTCTTGGTGTCCCGGGGTGGGGGCGGAGCCAGGTCCCCCGTCGGCGTGCGACTTGGGTTGACGGTCGTCGCTTCGACGCACAGTTCTCCGAACAGGCTTCGAGCACAAAAGTCCGGCATGGCGGCAGACTTATCAAAGACGCAGCCGGCCTCGACCAATGCAGCGAACATGTAGAGCTCCCACAACCGCGTGTCGAATCCGGTCGTCTGGAACTGCTCGATGAAGTTGCCGTCCGCATCCTCGTACCAGCGCATCATCGGCTTCATGATCTCGACCGCCGGTGTGTAGCCTTCGAGAGTGGAAATCGAGGCGAAGTCTTTGTTGAGCTTCTCGGTCGGCACGACGTGAGTGAAGAAGTCGACCGGCTTGCCCTTCTCGTCGCCTTGAGAGCGCTCGTTGTCGAAGTCCGCGAAGACCTTCTCGATGCGCTCTGGCGATGCGGCCAACGCCTCCTCGAGGGTGGGGAAGAACTTGGTCATCTCGACCCAGCGGTAGCGTTCCTTGAGGTCGCGAGCAAGGAGGATCGCGCCGAATTCGCCGTCCTCGAATTCGCGGACGATGACGATGAGGATCGCTTCGTCGTGGGCCTCGTACCAGGCGATCTCTTCGCCGACGAGCATTCCACCAGGCTGGCGGCAGTACGCGGCCAGCGCCTCGAAGCGCACTTGCTTGATCTCATTCATCTGCGGGCCACTTTGTCCTCCGCCTTCTTCGCGCGGCTCGACGAGCAATCTAGAGGATCTCGTACTGTCGGACGTTGCCCTGTGGATCGCTGATCAAGAATGTGTTGCCAGCCTCGGCTTGCTCGATGACCGCCTCGTACAGGCGGAGTGCGTTGCGCAGGACTTCGGCGTAGGACGACGCTTCCGTCTTGGCCTTGATGGCGTCGAGGCGCTCGATCGACTTGTGTGGCAAGTCGAACTGCACGCGCTTGAGCGCGGGATTGAGGTTTTTCACTTCTTGCTGCCTTGCACCAACGAGATAAGCGCCGCCAAAAACTGCTTGAAGAGCTCGATCAGGGAATTCATTTGAGAGTAGTCGTGCGTCAGATAGCCCATCGCTAGAGTGCATAGAAGCACTGACGACCACATCACGCCAGCTATGAGCGCCACGACGATCGACCAGTGCGGCCACTTGGGCCGCGCGTCGTCGCCGTCGCTGACCGTCACGTTCGTGATGTGGCGCGGGTGGGATGCACCGCAGTCCTTGCACTCGAAGATGTCGAAATCATTTCCGACCTTGACCTTCTTGAACTTCTTCATGCCTTGCCTCTTTGACAGTCGTGGAACACAGGGTTGCCCGCGCATTCGCGACTGACTCAGAGGCTTACGTCATGACAAGCCTTTGAGAAAGAGTGTTTGGCAACGGACAGGAACGATCAGATATGCATCCACCCAAGTTCCAAACGAAGCTGGGCCTGGACGCATATCGCATCGCTCGTAGAGAAGTCCAAAAGTCTTTGGACTTCGCTCGAAGGGCTAGGACAACTCGTCCCAGACCCACGGCTAGCGCTAGCGATATGAGCCATTCGAGAAGAGATAGGGATAGCGTCCGGACGACGGTGTGAAGCGCCGAAAGGAAGGCAATGGAGCAAGGGCTCTTCGACGCAACTTCAAAATGAAGTGCCCCGCCGATCGCGTGTGATTGGTCATCCAGCATGTCCATCGCTAGATCGCTCACGTGGAGCACCACGCAGCGAGATCCAGCGCCTAGCGCGGACAGCTCAAGCTGCGGTTGCGAGTTCCAGGCGTTGCCGGAAATGAAAAAGGCCACCAAGCGCGCGGCATTGGTGGCCTTCAGGAGAGAGGTCGGCAGCAGCTCGCAGCTGCGCAGCAAGCTGAAGAGCTTGATGACAGAGAAGCGGCGCAGCCAGGGTTTCATGCCACGATTAACGCATACACCCCTCGAATTTCGAAGGTAGTAATAACCCGTATGTCACTGCGCACTCTAAGCGCGCTCCTCCTGACCGGTGTCTCGGTCTCCGGTGCAGTTGGCAGGGAGCCTGTGTCCCGACGCCGTTCAGAGCGGGTTTGCGAGGAGGAGTGCAGGCGTCGTTCTGACCGTTCTTGTCCTCCGCTCCCTCGTGGGCGCGACGCTGCGAAGGCAGGGGCGAATTGGGCAAAGAACACTTTTAGACAAATGCCCTCACCTAACCGTTGACGGGTTAGACGATGGTGATTGGCATTGGCTCCAGTTTAGTAAAGCATGCGTGTCTAGTCGTCGATGATCTTCGCCAGCAGCGCAGCCAGCGCTGGCGCTTCTTCACCACCCGAGACGCTGCCATCTGCCTTGAGCTTGTAGGGCAGCACTGCCGTGTAGCTGATCTTGGTTCCGTCGTGGTACGGGAACGTGGACACCTGGACTTCTCGGCGATTGCCAGCTACAGAACACACGAACGTCTCATCGCGGCTGACCGAGCCCGAGCCCGCAACCTGAGTCGTCGCCATCAATCCTCTGGCGGGGCGTGCCAGGAGGCGTTCGAGGTTTCCGAGAACTGCGTCAGGCTTCAACTTGGACTCGAATTCGCCGTGTGCCTGGTAGTTGAAGGGCAGCTCCGCAGCCTGGACGTTTCCGGCGATCGCCGCGTAGTCATTTGTGATCTCCTGCATGTCCCATAGCTTGCGGGTCAGAAATGGCAGCCCGTGCCGGACGACCGTTCCTTGATCCGGGAACGTCAGCGTGATCTTGACGAGCTCGTCGCTGCGCTCCACCGTGTAGGCTACTGGGATCGTAAGCGTCGTACCAGTTGATCCACCACTCAGGTAGCGAGTGTTGGCCAAGTACTGCATCACCAGCAGATGCTTGGACGAGTTCAACTGGGTGCGGCCGCCAGTCTCGATCACCGCGTCCTTGGTGTCCGGCGCACTCTTGACAGGCCACCTCGTCAGCGACGTCATCGCCTGGCCCACGCCCGCGACAATGAATTGCTCGTTGATCAGGGTTCGCTGCGGATCGAGGGCGCGGTAGGTCAGCTGAATCGGATCGAGGTGGGGAAGGGCGGCGACCGCCGTCTCGTCGGCCTGGCTGGCTGAAGCCCCCACGGTCAGCGCGATGGCGAGTGCCCTCCTGAGCATCGATTGAAGCAAGGTGTCTCTCCTCTGGATTGAGTTCTGATGTGTGGCGTCGCGCGTTCACTGTGGCCTCGGCGCGCCGTGATTGTGACGTAAAGGCTGCTGACGCAAACACGGCAATACCCGAACTTCATTGACCTCTACGTGACGGCAAATCCTTGCTGACAGTTGTTTGAAATGCCTCGAATGAATCATTGATCGAGTCGCAAGTGACTTTCACGCCTCATCGCCGCGGCAGAGCTCGTCACCGACCACGTACTCGTGAAGGCGCAGCCCGCTGGCAGGTGGGGAAGGCTTGGGGGCCAACGGCATTGCTCGGAGGTCGGCGCGCGCCAGATAATCGGCGTCGACAACAAGCGACAGCAAGGGTGGGAATGATGGCTTTCTGGGTTATCGCAGGAGAGGCGCTGGCACTGCTGCTTGCGTCTGTCGTCATCCTTCGCAGGCGCGCATGGCAGTCGCTCGGAAAGTCTTCTGCCGGCACTTCGTTGTTGGCCATGTCGCGTGGGTGACCGCGCATGTTGCGCCCGACGGCCGCTCGCGGCGCGCCACGAAGGTCGGCAGCTCAAGCTAGCCCCGGCAGGCCGCACGTCCGTGGAGAGGGCCGGCCCGGCGCAGGTTACGCTCGGAACTTGCATCCTCCGGGAGTACCGCCATGAGAGTAGATCGCGCCGTGCAGCTCCGAATCCTTGAGCTCTGCGCAGACAAGTACCCAATGTCCGCAGACCCCGACGGCTTGATCGCTGACCTCGGCACCGACGGTGAGGACATCTACGTCAGCAACGTGGCATACCTCGATGCCCACGGGTTGCTCGACGCCGCGCTCCAGATCGGCGCCGATGGCTCTGCCTCTTGGGCGCGTCCGACGATCACCGCCAGAGGCATGGACTTCCTGGCCGATGACGGCGGCTTGACGGCAATCCTTGGCACGGTCACAGTGAAGCTGCACGCTGACACGATCCGCGACATGCTGATCGCGCGAGTCGAGAGTTCATCCGAGTCGGCCGAGAAGAAGGGCCTCCTGCGAAGGCAGATCGCTGCGCTGCCTGGCACGGCATTGCAGGCCCTGACCACGCGCGCGGCACAGGAGGGGCTGACCCACGTGCCTGACCTGTGGCACTGGGTTCAGGGCGTCATCGGCGTCTGAGGGCAGCGCATCGCCGATTGTCGGCCGTGAGCGAGGCCGGGCGGTGACACGTCGAAGGATCAGGGCATCCTGCGCGCGTGCTTCAACGCTTCCAGCGCGACGCCGTCGTAGTCGCCATCGAGCAGCATCGCCTTATCGATGAGGACGCCGGGCGCGGTGAACCGAGCCTGGGAATCGTCGAAGATGACGTTGCAGGACCAGCCATCGGCACGGCTCTGGCACATCATGGTGTAGCTGAGCCACTGCCCGTTACCCGGGTTCTGCACATTGCCCTGGGTCTCGATGGGATCTAGGGACGCCCGAACCCGGGCGCCGATCCGCCGGTAGACCGAGTCTTTGTCGTCGACCTTCACCCAGTCGTAGCCCTGCGCGCGCTCTGCGGGCACACCTTCAGGAACATGAATGAAGGCCATCCCGGGCACGAAGTCGGGATCAGCATGCAAGGCCTCGTTGAGCCTGGCGAGATATTCGTCGTTGGTCATGAGAGTCTCACCTGTTCGCCGAAGCGCGATGGCCAATGGTACGCCGGCGTCCCAGGCCACCACCCCGCTTTCTCAAGCGATCCCAAGCAAGCTCAAAAGTCCATGTAATAAAGGACTTAGCCTGAAAAGGCGGCTCAAGCGGACTCGCTGAATCCCACACCGTCCCGTTCTTGCGTGTACCCAACGGTGTACCCAGACTGCCTTTTCAATCGCAGTCATGTTTTGGGTACACCATGGGACAGCTCAACGACCTCGCGATCAAGGCGGCGCAGCCGCGTGACAGGGAATATCTGCTGGCGGACGGCGAGGGCCTGTACCTTCGTGTCCGGCCCACCGGCAAGGTATGGGTCTATCGGTACAAGCAGGCAGGCACTGAAGCGAAGCTGAGCCTCGGGCACTACCCGCGGTCTCGTTGGCGGCGGCGCGCAAGGGGTCGCGAGCCGAAGCGGAGAAGCGGGCGGCATCGACCCCAGGGAGGCGCGTCGCGAAGAAGAGGAGCGGGAGCGCGTAGCGCGCCTCAACACCTTCGAGCTGACGGCGCGCGCCTGGCATGCTCAGGCGCAGAAGGATCGCCAGTGGTCGGCCAGCTATGCCGGGAAGGTGATGCGGCATCTGGAGCTGCACGTCTTTCCGTGGATCGGCGGACTGACCATGGAAGCCGTCGTGCCGACGGAGCTGGTGCGCTGCCTCCATCGCATCAAGGAGCGCGGCCACCTCGAGACGGCGCAGCGGGTGCGCGAAGCGGTGCAGTACGTGTACCAGTACGCTGTCGACGTGGGTACCCTGGAGCCGGCCCGGCATTTCGTGAACGGCCGCACCGGCGGCCTGCCGGCGCCACGGGCGCGTCACTACGCGGCGATCACCGATCCGCGGGAACTTGGGCAACTGCTGCGCGACATCCGCGGGTACAAGGGCCACGTCGTCACGCGGGCGGCGCTACAGCTCTCGCCGCTGCTGTTCCAGCGGCCAGGGCAGTTACGGCTGGCGCATTGGGAAGACATCGACTTCGAGCAGAAGCTGTGGCGCTGCCCGCCCGAGAAGATGAAGCTGCGGGAGTGGAAGAAGCGCGACCCCCGGACGCCGGCGCATCTTGTGCCGTTGCCGACCCAGGCCGTTGAAATCCTGTACGACCTTCCGTTGACCGGCCCCGCCGGGCCGATCCTCCGCGGCATGGCGAAGCGGTCTGAAGCGACGCGCTACATGAGCGACAACACGGTCAACAGCGCGCTGCGCACTCTGGGCTACTACACCCAGGAGCAGATTGCGGGCCATGGCTTCCGGGCAACGGCGCGTACGCTGATCCGTGAATTGCTGGGGTGGGATCGCGAGGTCATCGAACGGCATCTTGCCCACGTGTCCGATGAGGAACTGGGCGGAAGCTACGATCGCGCGACCCATCTCGATCAGCGTCGTCAGATGATTCAGCTGTGGGCGGATCTGCTGGACGATCTGGCTGCCGGGCAGGTCATACCGCCCACGGGCGATGTGCGCTTGCTGAACGCGGGATGGTCCCGGGCACTGGCCGTAGCCGACCCCGTCGCGGAGATCGGCGGCGAGCAGCGGATCAGTGCTCCGGTTTAGCCGTCCGATAGCCCTCTGGGTTGTCGATCCATGCTTGCAGCGCTGCGCTCTGCCAAGCCGATGCCCGTTCACTCAAGTGAACAAGTGGGGGGAAACGGCCTTCCGAAATACGTCGGTAGATCGTCGAGCGGCTGAGCGCAGTTATGCGCATCACGTCGCGTAGGCGATAGAAGGCGGGTTGGGCCTTGGAAGGGTTCGGCTTGGGCGCGGGCTGGTGGAAGAGCATGGCAATTCCTCGTTGAGCAACGTCTAAAGGGTGTGTCCCAAGGAGGCGCAAGCAAACCCAAGCGAACGTGGCACGGCGTGCCGAATACAAGCAAGCCAATATCTTCTGTCTCCGCCTCGACCGCAAACGGTGCCGATGTCAGGATGGCAACCGCTCCGCGGTGGTCAACCATCCGCGACAGGTCAATCAGAACGCGCCCGGATGCCTCGTCAAAAATCCACCTCGCCGAAGAACTCGGCGGAACCGTCGACAAGGCTCAGCTCGCCGGGCCGGCGTGCGTTCTCTCGCACGACAACGCCGTCCGGAAGCATGCCACCGACGAACAGATCGCTCAAACGTGAAGTCTTCATGGCGTCGTGATATGCCGACTTCGGACGCCGTCCCGACCAGGCCAGAAAGCAATCTACCGCCGCCCCGGCGACCAGGTCAGCCAGCTGCAACTGTGGATGCGCCGTCGAGTCCGCGAAGTCGAGCGATGCCAGCCGTAGGGGCAACTCCGCCTGGCGACCACCGTAGCCGATGGTTCGAGGCGCCACCGGGCTCATCATCGCGCGCAGGCGCCTTTCGCCCCTAGCCATCGGCTTTGAGCGGTCATGCGTCACCGCAAACAAGCCCGGGAACTGCGCCATCCAAGAGTTGATCAACGAGATGAATACATCCGCAGCGGGATCGAAAACGTCGTTGCCGTCATAGACCCCTATGAATTCATCCAGACGGCCTCGCGCCAGGACGATGCCTGTGACGAAGTCGCTGTTGTCCGGCGGCGCTGCAGCGGCTGCGGAGGTCAGCGTGCGGTCAAACGCCATGTAAGCCGCGGCCGTGCGCTGACGCATGGCGTCGACGAACGCCCGAAGCAACTTTTCCCAGTGTCCGTTCGGAAAAATCGTCGGGCCGGCGATGTACCAGACATTGACCAGGCCGACGTGAGCATCGTTTTCATACAGATCAATGCCAGCTTCGTGCAGAGGCGGCTCAATGAGCTTGTCGACAAGGTGCGTGATGACGTAGTACCGCTTGTCGGCCAGCGAGAATTTCACAGCGTCCGGTGTGAGTTCAGGCGCCGAGAACAGCTTCATCAAAGCAGCTTGCCCTCCGCCCGTGCCCTTCAGTCTCGAGTACTTCGCCTCCGCTTGGCCCTGACGAATCAACGGTGCGAAAAGTCGCTGACACACGTCCGATGTAAGGCTGGTCGAGGCGAGCGCGAAGAGTGGTTGATCCGGGTTGAGAAGGTCAAGCCCGGTGTTTCCGGATTCATCGCAGAAAACGTGCATCGCGCACCTCGACTCAAGCCGCAGTCGTGCTGTTGTACCCTGACATACCTGAGGCGGTACGCCGCCTTTCCGCCGCGTCGCCTTTCGCCTTGACGGCGACTACCGCATTTCCCAGGGTCTCAATGTCTGCGATGAGTTCATCAGGCGTCGGCAGCGCGGGCGGGGCCTCTGCACCGCCTTCGTGAGTGAAGTATGAGCAACGAGTCATGCCGTCGTAGACTGATTTGACGTCCTCATCTTCGATAGACACGCGGCGCAGATTCAAGGTATTGACCGCGCGCCGGAACCTCTTCACGGCTCCGCCGAATAGCTGGTCTTCGACAAGCAACTCCCAGGTGTCACGCATTCGGCGGTAGCAGGTGCGTGCGAGGTCGTTGTATGCGTCGTGGTCCTTTTCCTGCTCCAGTGTCTTCTTTGCCCGAGCGCCGAGCGCACGAAGGTCGTTCACCCGCGCATCGAGCTTCTTTGCCTCAAATGGCAACGTCGATGAGCAATGCCCCTTCGTTTCTCCCGCCGCATACACGTGTCGCTCGCCGTGCATCACGCCAAGGTCTTGCGCAAAATCTCGCAACGACCAGGCGAAGGAGAGGTCGTGGGTGAAGACGATGACTTGCCTGTATCGCGCCTCGGCCGCGAGTCGACGAGCGATGAGTTCACGCCGAGCGTGATCCAGAGACGAGACGGGGTCGTCGAAGACGATGCCCGATTTGCTCTGTTCGAGGCTGACTTCGGCGAGGAAGGACGCGATCGCAATCGCGCGCTGCTCGCCCTCGCTCAGAACGTCGGACACCTTGACCCGCCCGTATGGGGCGGGCGTAACAAACTTCAGCTGCTGCATTCGGGAGCCTTTCTGCCCCGACATCTCCAGCCCGATCTTGATATTTTGGAGACGCAGTTCAGTAAGCTCCTTCGTCAGGGCTGAGCGTAGTTCAGCGGTCACCGTCTTGTCGTAGAGTTCATTGATCTTCTTGGTTACCGTGAGCGTATTGCAAAGTTTGATGGACTCACGAAGTGCAAGCTCCAGCTTCAGTACCGCGATGCCTTCCAGAACCGCTGGTAGGTGTTCCTTCAACTTCTGCCGTGCATCAAGTTCTGCCAGACGCGCCAGCTTTTCCTTGCGCTGCTCCGGTGTCATCGCTTTTTCCAGCTTCGCGGCCTGTTCAACGCGCTTTTCTCGAAGCGTCTTGAGCGCTTCTGCAGGTGCAGGTGGGAGAGCTTCCAGCGCATCGACACGGCGATTGGGAGCTGAAGCCTTCACGGTGCTCTGTCGCGCACCGAGGCCGGTGACGTATGTCTTGATCGCGACGACTAGCTCCGGGGCGAACTCGCTGAGTTCCTCGAGAATCGTCCGGTCAGACGGAAACGCCGGTAAGTTCACGGCCACGATGGCCTTGTACAGTTCAGCAGCACGTCGGCGTTTCTCGGCGAACTGCTTCTGAGCGTCAGTCTCCAAGAACTTGACGAAATTCTGCAAGCGCTCCCGGGCCTCTTCAGCGAGCGGCTGCTGACAGAGGACGCAACTCGCGTCTTCAGCGGAGCCTGGAAATTGTTGGCCCGGGTAGACCTCCGCGCTAGCAAAGGCCATGGCGCTGCGAACCAAGACCTCCCAGGGGTCGGTTCCTGTGCCGGGCAGCGCCTTGCCCCCTTCCTGGAGCGCCGAAGCCGCGATCTTTGAAGCCTGCTCCGCGGCGACGAGCTGCTCGAATGCCGTTTTGAGCGCTCCAGTATGCTGGTCGGAAAGCGGCTCGGCGAGAGCCGCCAGCTCGGTCTCAATCGCCTGGAGGCGAGCGGCGAAACGCCGCAGCGTGGCAGCCTGCTTCGCTGGGTCCTCGTCTCGCAGCTGCTTTGCGAGCAGCGTACGCTCCTCGCCTTCCTCGTCCGACAGCTCAGCGAGTACCTTCAACACCTTTGGGTCTGTCGTGGGCTTCAGAGAATCGACCAGTTTTCCAACGACAGTGTCGCCCTCGAGCGGCGCGAGCATTCTTCTGTCGAACTTGGCCGCGCCGGCTTCCGCTTCGAGGACACGTTGCACCGACTGAAGGCCGGTGGCCAAGTCGCGGAGGATGTCCATGCCATATGGGATGTAGGACACTTCTGCTTGGTCATCGACGAAGACGCGAGCGCAGCGCGTGTCGAAGACACCGATCTTGGCCAGTAAAGACGGCGCGGCCGCGCCATCGACCCAGTCTGCGCTGCCGTCGGTGCCCGCGGCCCGCCAATGGAGACGTGCCGCCGCGGGCGACGGTGTCTTCGCAGGCGCGAAGATGTTGGGAACAATCGCTTCGTTGCTGCGAGCCCGGCACGCCCTCTTCAACGCTCGGGCATAGCCGGATTTACCAGCGCCGTTGTTGCCATAGACGATGGTCAAGCCGTCCGCCTCGAACGTGATCCCGTCGGGCGAGCCGATGGCATTGATGTTTCTGGGCGCAGCGATGGCGGTCAGAGATACGTCTGCCGCCGGCGCCTCGCTCGCGGAGACCGCCGCTGGATCGAGCTTGACGGCGACGCGCTTGTCCGGATCTTCCAGCCCGCGCGAGGTCTTTATCAACGCAGCCAAATCCGCGACATCTTGGCTCGACAAAGCCTCTTGAGCGAACAGCCTTCGAACGGCATCCGAAATCCAATCGTCCTGCTCATTGGCCCACGCCGCGATTTCACCGATCACCGACATCCTTGCCTCCCTGGCTTTCCACCTTGTGTAACAAGAGGTATGGTGACACGGACGCGCGCCGTTGTGAACTGCGGTTAGACGCGGGTCTTCCTCCTGCTGCAGGTTTCGGGCATGCATGCTCGCGAAAAGGCTTGTACTACGATCACCAATAGACTCGGTGACGCGATGCTGGGTCGCTGGAGTTGCAGCGACTGGCCCGTTCTTCGGATCCATCGGGACGTTTGTGCATCACGCATGAGCACTGATACCATATACCGTATAGGCAACTTCGCAGCCAGGTAGCCGAACCGCACGACGTTGGAGCAAACTTGGTAGATCCCCAAGAAAATATCGCGATCGGAAATTTTCTCTACGGCCTGGGTCTTTGCATCGGGGTCAAAGCGGGAACCGGAGCTCCGTACGCCGCAGTCAATCTCCTGCAGCAGACCTCCTACGACAAGGCGCTGGGCGACGTGATGTTGTCGTTTACCGGAGCCACGCGTCTCCTCGAGTTCAAGAGACGACGCAATCCGGCCAAGGAAAGATCGAAACACTCTTTGATCTGTGCGGCTCTACAGCATTTGCCGCAAAAGTGTGCCACCTCGCGGGTAGTACATTGGTACGTGGAGACCGCGCCCGGTCGCGGAGACTTTGTTTTCGACGCGTGCCCCTATCTCGATATGCGCGATCGCTCGGTCAAGCGTACCGAGTTCAAACGGTTCGTCGACGAACTCGTCACCGAGGCGCTGGCTTCGGTACCAAAAATCGCTGCCCATTTGGCAAACGAATACGTCCGAGACGTTGTCGAGACATGGGGCGCCGCGGGGCCACATTCCGCGACCGGCCTGTTGGTGTCGGTTTCGGGCAATGGTGGGCTCGCGTACGCGGTGGTCGATGACCTTGCGGACCTGGGGCGAACGGGCACTAAGTGTCTCGAGCTGCAGGCACAACGACACCTCGCCATTGAGCAGGCGATGCATGCGAGCCACGTAGCCCAGCAACACCGACAGGCAGCGTCCACTCTGGAGCGCCAGCTGGGGCGGCGCGAGCCAACGTTTGTGCAGGAGCTGTCGCGCTAAGGTATCGGCTCCTGACTCTCAGACACATCCTGAACACCCTATTTAATCGAAGAACTATGAGCGACGAACTGGAACGTGCGCAAGAACGCATCAAGGAGTTGGCCATTTCATTGGTCTCGGCGCTTGAACACGTGGACAAGACCGCGACGAATACCGCGCTGACCATCGAAAGGATGTCGGACCTTCGCGCCGAAATCAGCACGATGACGGCCTCCTTCGATCAACGAGCCGTAGAGCTCATGGGCTCGGTCCGGCAGGCCGTCAAGGCCATGCCGCCTGACGTTGCCAAAGAGGTGATGGACAAGCTCAATAGCGGTGTGACGACCGCCGTCAAAAACTCCGTCAAGCCTTTGGAAGAGGCGGCGCAAGCTGCCCAGAGGGTGATAGCCGCGCTTGAAAACTCGGTCAAGCTTGAGGCCTGGCAGCTCCTGGTCGCTGCGTTCGCGGTGAGCTTGGTCTCGGGCACAGCGAGCGCGTTACTGGTGCATTGGCTGGCGCACTGATCGCGATCAGCGATTGTAGAAACGCAGTCGAACGATGATCGCGCCCGAGTTCGTTCATCGCGCACAGCTGCGCCTATTCGAGGAGCGAGCGTAGGTTGTCGCGAATTTTGCCGGCGATCGTGGCCGACGCGAGCTTATGAAGTCGGCCGAGCCCCTCGACGACCACTCCTACATCTGCAGGTTTGGACGGTCGTTCGTCCGTCTTCGTAAACGGACCGTCGGTCTCCGTCAGCAAGCGCTCCATCGGTATAGCCGCAACCAAGGACGCATGACGATCTGTGGCCAACATCGCGGCGTTGATCGAAAAATAGCACCCCATATCGACCGCACGCAACGCGTCAGTCTTGGTGCCGGTGAACCAGTGCAGGACGACTTTTCCTCGTCCGCGAGGAAGAAAGGATTCCACGTGGTCCAACACCGTCTTCGCAGACCTGACACTGTGGACAGTGATGATCTTGTCGCCGGAAGCAGCGCAACATTTCAAGACCCGCTCGAAGACTTGCTTCTGCGTCTCGAAGGATCTATAGAAACGCGGGCCCGCGTCCAGCCCCACCTCACCGACATAACGCGTTTCGGGAAGGTAGCTCTCCCAGATCGAGAGCTCTGCAGCACGGTCGGCGACGAGTTGAGGATGCAGGCCCAGGGCCGCGCGCACATGACGCGTCCCCTTCGTCAGTTCCAGGTTCCGCGGCCACGCCCTAGGCGTCGTCGTCACCGTGAGGGTGAAGATCTCTGCTTCCTCGCACTCGCGCACCGCCGCAGCCAGATCGGGATACAGATCCAGATGGCAATGCAGGTCG
>Ga0210384_10001665_pt1 | contig 29320 bp, 19 predicted proteins | sample IncBWH2MmetaG_FD_160574 | JGI IMG/M metagenome (GOLD analysis project Ga0210384, IMG submission 160574) | Forest soil microbial communities from Barre Woods Harvard Forest LTER site, Petersham, Massachusetts, United States - Inc-BW-H-2-M | ecosystem: Environmental > Terrestrial > Soil >...
AAAGCGCCGGCTACACCGTGCTCCAGGCCCGTCACGGGGTGGAGGCCCTCCAGGTCTGCGAACGCCACCCGTCAGCCGTCCACCTTCTGTTGACGGACGTTGTCATGCCGCTGATGAGCGGACGCAAGCTGGCGGAGGAGGTGCGGACGTCGCGGCCGGACATCCGGGTCCTCTACATGTCGGGCTATACCGACGACGCTGTGGTTCTTCATGGAGTGCTGGCCGCCGACATTGCGTTTCTCCAGAAGCCGTTCACGGCCGAAAGGCTCGCCCGGCTCGTTCGCGAAGTGTTGGACGCGCCGAAGGGCAGGGTCGGATAGACCGGACGCGCCGGGGCCTGCTCAGCGCAGGTAAATCGTAAACGGCGGTTCTTGGTTCCCGTTCCAAAGGCTCCGTTCACGAAGACCTTGCGTCGAGCACAGGAGCCAAGGGCTCGCGGGCCGGAGCCATGCGGCTCCCCCATTTCTTAGCAACACCCGCCGCGGCGGAGAAGAAGATGGGCGGCTGTTCCTGGACAGGAGCAACCGCCCTAATGCATTGATGTGAAGCTAGTTGCGGTCGAATGTCAGGCCGGGTAGAACGGGGGTGTGCTCAACGCGGACCGACTCCAAGGCCTCAGGATCCAATCCCAGAGCCTTGAGGATCGTGGGCGCGACCTGCGAGGTGGCGATCGGGGTCTTCACAACCCGGGCCTCCAGATCCGGATGGGAGACGATCAGTCCGACGTTGGTGTCCCCGAAGCTGAAGCCGCCGTGCTCGGCGTTCTTCTTTGTCGAGGGGGTGTACACCGTGCCATACACGGGTTGGACGATGATGTCGGGCGTGCGGCTATCCGTCGCCGGGTCGTTGAACTTCAGCTTCAGCTCACGCCCCGCCATCACCTCGTCGATGAATAGCGCCTTGGCATTCGCATTCAGGTAGTCGGCCACCGCCTTCGTATCGCTCTGGTGCTCGAGCCAGATCAGGGCGATGTCATCATCCTGAACGAAACCGCACGAGTTAATGCTGCAGTTGTTCGCATTGGCGATGGCGATCCCTCCCGGGTCGGTGGCGGCATCGGGCAGGCTGGCCACGAGATCCGCGAAGTGACCGGGCTTGTTGACCTTTGCAGGGTTGATCGGTGACTGCCCGTGCTTGGCGGTGACAACGAACAGGGTGGATTCGTAGATGCCCTGGTCCTTCAGGGCCTGAATCATGCGGCCGAGGGCTTCGTCGGTCTTCCGCAGGCCGTAGGCGAGAACCTCGGTGGGAGTCCCCGCACCATCCACATAACCCCCAGGCTTTCCATTCAACGCCTTGCCATCGGCTGGATTACAAAGGAGTGGATCGGCGGTGTCGTGGGAGACCTTCTGTCCCACGCTCACCGCCTGAAAGTTCATGCCAAAGACGGTCGGGACTCCCGGCGCCGGCGATCCGTCGTGCCTCCGACCGTGGATCTGGTTGATGATACCCCCGACTTTCTTCTCGTCGTTGTCGACCGTACAGACCACGCTCACGGTGGCATCGAACCCGCCGACGTTTGTGATTTCTGGCGTGTAGAGGTCGTCCACGCCCGTTCCCGAAGGGCCGTTCACCAGATCGTAAGCGGGGTGTTTGTCCGCCCAAGCAGTCAGCCCGCCTTCTGCCTTGACCACCTCGAAGATCGTGTTCGTCCTCAATGCCTGGTGGGGAAACAGGGGAACACAATTGCCATGCGCGTCCAAGTGACGCGGCAATCGGGTGGGATTGATCACGTCTTGGGAGACGTTGGCCGCATTGTACACGTCGATGCTCTCATCAAGGACCATCGTGTTTCCGGGGGCACCGGCGCAACTCGTGTTCGTGGGGTCGAAGATGCTGCGGTCGTAGCTCACGTCGTAGAAGAGCCCATGGGTGACGGGCGACCCGCCGGTGACGAGCGCCAAGAGCCCCGGGAACGAATCGGAGTTCGCGGGAGTGCGTGCGTTCGAGTACGTGATCCCGTGCCGGGAGAGCTCGGCCAGAGCCGAGTGCGGATGGGCATCGACAAAACGCGCGACATCCAGCGCGTGCAGACCGTCAACGCTTATGAGAAGCGCGTGGCGGACTTCATGGTGACGGTCCTCTGCCTGAACGAGGGCGACCGACGCCGCCCCCATCAGCAGCATGAGAGAGATAGTCCTGACCATTTCTTTCAAGGAAACCTCCTTATTGGCAGTTCACGCGACTCTAGGTGCCAGGCGTGACGGGGAAATGAAGAAGGGTCGACTTTTTGGCTGAACTACGGGCGCGAGGACTGGGGGTTCACCGCCCGAGCTTTTGCCTCGTAAAGATCATCGGCGAGGCGAGGGCACCTGTTTAGAATGGACCCGTCATCGCCTGTCCAGGCCGACCTCGTCGACGGGATTCGATGACCCTCCGCGCCTACTTCGTCACCAGGTTGCCTGGGCAAGAGCGGCGGGTGGCCAACGATAGGAGTGGTATATACTCGGCCGTCGCCACCGGGTAACGATAGGTCGGCCATGGTCTGAGAGCCGGTCCGGTACCTCTCCCGAATGAGCCCCATGGTGTTTGTGGCCGACAACGCTGGCTCGTGAGGTGAGCCATCACTCTCCACCGCCTGCCCCCATTCGCATCCGTTCTTGTGTCCGCCAGCCTCTTGGGGGCCGCTTCTTTTCTCACCCTCGAGGCGGATGGGTACATCCGAGCGACCGTCGACGTGGAGCTCCGCTCTCCGAATGCGACGCCCGCGACTCTGCAGCTGCATTGGGCGAAGACGGTCAAGGCCCTCGATGAGCGACGAGCCTGGAAGACGATCGTCCCGCCCGGCCGTTCCCGCCACAGCGTCTACGTTCCCGCAGACCTGAACGCGCTGCGCATCGAGCTCGGGGAGCGGCCCCTCAACATTCTGGTGCACGAGGTCACCCTCCGCAGTCGCTTCGGCGTCGTCTTGGCCCAGTGGAACGCACGGGCCAGTTTTCGCGGCTGGAAGCCGAGCCCCGAAGTCTCTCGTTTCGCCCTCACTCCCGACGGCCTGGAGCTAGAGACCACGGGGGGCGAGCCCCGCATCAGCATCGAAGGCCTGACCGAGGTCCAGCCCCGGCGCCTCAAGAGCAACATCGGCCTGGCGGCCGTGATCGGCTTGCTTTTGGGCTTTGCCCACGCCTGGTTGACGGCATCTCTGGTCAGCCCAGAGGCTGGTCTCCCAGCCGGGGTCGCGCCGCCGACGCCGCTTGCCACTCTCGGAAGTGTCATTCTATTCGTCGCGTCCACGGCCCTGAGTGCCACCGCGGGGTACCTCGTTTACGAGCGGCTTCTGCGACCTCCCCGAATCGGCCCCGACACGGGCGTTGGGCAGCACGATCTCTTTCTCGTGGACTCTAGGGGAAGGCGGCTCTCGGAGGTGCCCGGAGACGTGGCGATCGTGCTCGATCCCTTCACCGGCTACCGCAATGCTCCGCGTCAGGCGACGAGCCGGGTCACGACCGACGAGAACGGATTCCGGGGGGGTATCCCCGCCGGGGACCGACCCCTGGCCATGGTTGTGGGCGGCTCGGCTGCTTTCGGATTCGGGCTCGAATCCGACAAAGACACTTTCGTCAGCGTTCTCAACCGGCTCCAGTCTGGCTACCGAGTGGTCAATACAGCAGTCACGGCTTTCCTCTCTGGCCAGGAACTCGGCCTCATGGTGCACAAGCTGGACGATTTCCATCCGAAGCTCTACATCGTCTTCGACGGCTGGAACGATCTCTTTTTCACGCAATCGTTTCCGAATTTGCACCTGCACGACTTTGGATTCAACTGGCCAATCTGGGGAGACATCGAGAACCGGCTCCACGCCCAATACCTGGCCCAGGCTCCCGTGGCCCAGGCACCCACGATCCCTCTCCTGGCGTCACCGCCCCGCGGGGAGGCCGAGAACCTGGAGGGGGCGATTGCCGCCTACATCGACAATCTGGGCCGCATGAAGGCCTTCGCCGACGCGCGGGGGGCGAGGCTGGTCGTGATCTTCCAGCCCGAATTGCTGAGCAAACGCACTCCCACAGATGGGGAGGTGTCGTTGCGGAAGGAGTTCCTGGACTGGGCCGCTCGCCCGCGCGTCAACTTCGACGCCCCCCGCTTCTCCGCCGACTACCGCATGATGATCGTTGCCGCGGCCCGCGCCTGTGATGCTCTCGGGGTCCCCCACCTCGACCTCAATAGCGACGCCCGCTTCCAACAGAACCCCGAAGAGCTGTTCATCGACCACGTCCACTTCAACGCCCGCGCCCACCGGCAGGTGGCCGAGATCCTTCGCGAGCAACTGGAGCGAGGCGCCCCCTCACCTTAGCCTCGCCCGTTCGGACCAACGCGCGCCCGCAAAGCCGCAGGCCTGGCCGCCCGAGCCGAGTTCTCGCGTATAGTCTTCCGGCCCATGACCCAGTTCTTCTTTGTCCGACCCTTCTCGGCCATCCTGCGCTCCCAAGCCTGGGCCACCCTCCGCGAGGCCATCCGGGGTTCACACCAGGACTACACCGAGGGACCCATCGGCCGCGCCGTCGTATTGCTCGCCATCCCGATGGTGCTCGAGATGGTCCTGGAGTCGGTATTTGCGGTCGTGGATGTGTTCTGGGTCTCCAAGCTGGGCGCGGACGCGGTCGCCACGGTGGGGATGACGGAGTCGATCCTGGCCCTGATCTATGCGGTGGCGATCGGGCTCTCCATGGGCGCAGCCGCGACGGTGGCGCGCCGGATCGGCGAGAAGGACCCAGAGCGGGCGGCTGCCGCCGCCGTGCAGTCGATCGCGCTTGGAATCGCCGTGGCCGTCCCAATCGGGATCTTGGGTGCCTTGTCGGCCAGGCGATTGCTCGCTCTTCTCGGGGCGCCCGCATCCGTCGTGGCGACAGGCGTCCATTTCACCCAGATCATGCTTGGCGCGAACGTCGTCATCCTGCTCCTGTTCCTGATCAACGCCATTTTCCGGGGCGCGGGGGACGCGACCATGGCCATGCGCTCCCTCTGGCTGGCCAACATCCTCAACCTGGTCCTGGATCCTTGCTTGATCTTCGGCCTCGGCCCATTTCCCCGCCTGGGCGTGACAGGCGCGGCCGTGGCCACGACCTGCGGACGCGGCCTGGGGGTTCTCTTCCAAGTCTGGACGCTCAGGCGCGGCCGCGGGCGGGTCGTTATCAGCCGGCGGCATCTCCATCTCGAGCCCCGCGTCATGTTGCGCCTCCTTCGTGTCTCTGCGAACGGGATCGTTCAGGTCATGATTGGCACCGCGAGCTGGATCGGCCTCGTGCGGATCCTTGCCATGTTCGGCAGCGCCGCTCTGGCCGGGTACACGATCGGCATTCGCATCATCGTCTTCGCCATCTTGCCTTCCTGGGGGCTGTCCAACGCGGCCGCCACCATGGTGGGACAAAGCCTCGGCGCCAAGAACCCCGACCGCGCGGAGCGTTCGGTCTGGATCGCCGCCCTCTACGACATGTTCTTCCTCGGCGGCGTGGGCATTCTGTTTCTGGTCTTTGCCGGGCCGCTGGTGCGGTGTTTCACGAATGATCCCAGCATAGTCGCCTACGGCACGGGCTGCCTCCGCATCGTCAGCTATGGCTTCCCCTTCTATGCTTACGGCATGGTGACAACCCAGGCCTTCAACGGCGCGGGCGACACCTGGACGCCGACCTGGATCAATCTTTTCTGTTTCTGGATTTGGGAGATTCCGCTCGCCTATTTCCTGGCCCAGAAACTGGGTCTCGGCCCTCCGGGCGTCTTCTCTGCGATCGCGATCGCTTTTTCCACCCTCGCCGTCGTGAGCTCCTTGATCTTTCGGCAGGGCAAGTGGAAGCAGAAGCGCGTCTAGCTTCGCCGTACAAGGGGCCAACGGTTGCGGTTGGCAACCCCCGCCCCGCACCGGGCCGGCTCTAACGGCCGCCGTCACGCGGGCGGATGGCCCAGAGCGCGCTCTCCCGCAGATCCCCGAAGCGGCGGATCCTCTGGGGCGCGTGCGACCCGAGCGTGGCCGTTCTTGGGGGTTCCTTCGAGGCCGGGGCGGTAGACCATCCGCCAAGGGCTCATCGGCGGTCGGCCACGTCCGCCGGATCTTGTCCGGCCCTCAACCCAGGAGCCTCCCGAGCGTCTGCTAGCGCTGGAAGGCATAGGACACCTTCAGGAAGTAGCGGCGGGCCGCCGGCTCCAGGACTCCCGCATCCGAGATCTCCCGGTCGTCCCCGTAGCCCGCGAAGAGCAGGGTCTGCCAGTTGAGCTTGTACGCAAAGAGGGCGGAGGTGGTGAAGGATCCGCTCTTGGGGACTACCGCGTCCGTGAAGAGCCTCGGGTCGTTGCGGGTCTCGATGTACTGTCCGATCAGGCGCAGGAAGGAGTGCGCGGAAAACGTGTAGGTGGTCCATACCCGATCCACGCGGGCATTGAAGAGGCGCGCCGGACCCTGCGTGGTGTCGACGTTGAGCCAGCGTCTCGCATCGCTCACCCGCACCTCGAGATGATCGGTGGGGCGGATCGTGACCTTGAAGTTCAAGGTCGGTCCGTTGCCCGCGCGATGGTTAGCGAAATCGATCTCCTGGCCAACGGAACCACTGAGCACGATCCCGGTGATGGTCCGCGAGGGGCTGGCCTCGAGGTCGAAGAGAAGCTGTCGGCGAGGAAGGACCAGATCCCCGCTTCGCACACGATCGAAGTTATAGCGGACGCTTATGAACGAGTTCCAGCGACCGTTCATCCCCGCCCCGAACGAAACTTCACGGAAGAGCAGAGCCCCGGCCCGGTCGCGGGAGCGCTCCCCGGTGGCAAAGGGGCGGAGCCGGCGCAAAAAGCCCTCGGGGTGGAACGTGTAGCCGACTTCCCCATAGGACCGCCGATACCCCACCTGGGGCACGAAGCCGTCGTCCGCACGAAAGCCGTCGCTGAAGTCCTTCTGGTCGCCGAGCCAGTCGACGGTCGAGGTTGAGTGGGACCAGGTAAACTCCGCGCCGTGACCGGAAAGCATTCGCCCATCCCACTGGGGCGTGAGCTCCGGTCGCACCGGGGTTTGCGATACCGTGTAGAGCCACTGCCCCGTCACGGTGTCGCGGTTGTTCGGGCGCCACTGGAAATCGGGTCCGAAGACGCGGTTGTAGCCGCCACCCTTCACCTCGCGGCCCGTGAAGAGTAGGCTCAGGAACGATCGGGCGATGTCGCGCCGGAGGCGTCCAATAGCGACCAAGGAGCCGAAGTCCTGGTTCGCGAAGCTGGAGGCATTGGGGCCGGGCAGGACGACGCTCCCCCCTCCCCGATCCTCGGCGAACAGGCCGGTGAAGGCGGTTCCCCCGAACTTCCCCGTCGTCCGCAGGCCCCAGCGGGGAGATGTGATCGTGCGCGTATAGACCGCCTGAATGGGCGTGCTGAGGAGCTCGGTTCCCTCCAGAAAGAAGGGGCGTTTTTCAGGGTACAGGAGGGCGAACCGTTCATTGGCGGCGATCTGGGCCACGTCCGACTCTACCTGGGAAAAGTCGGGATTCACGGCGGCGTCGATGGCGGTGCTGGGGCTCGGGGTCCACTTTGCGTCGAAGCCGACTTCTCCATCGACGGGGCTGCTCTGAAGGGCGGACCCCGGCACCCCACCCTGCGGTCTGTAGGTCTCGCTCGCGCTCGCATACGGGGCGAGAACGACATGGCCACCCCCCGGCAGGCTGGTCAGGCCGGTGAGCTGGCTCTCGTTGCAGATGAAGCAGGGGGTGCCCCGGGGCAGGCGCGTGCTGAAGATCTGGTACCGGTAGTCTCGCGGATAGTTCCGATAGAGCATGATCCCCCAGGTCTGTACGTCCGCCTTCGGATAGCGGAGAGAGGAGAAAGGGACCCGCATTTCGAGGACCCAGCCCTCCTTGGTGATCCGGCCCGCCGACTCCCAAAAGAAGTCCGGCGACGGATCCTCGATGCCGCTGACGTCATCCGAGACCGCGTCGTACTGTATCCCACGCGGGTTGGCGAGGAGGAGAAGCCCTGTTCTGCCGTCGTGGCGGGGGTCCAGGATGATCCCCCCGTAGTCGGTATCGCTGGAAATGTTGTCCCGGTCTGCGTAGGGCGCCCGGATCAGGGCGGGGTTCGGGTCCTGGAACTCGAACGCGGCATAGAGGAAGTGATCATCGTAGGTGAGATAGCCGACGCTCTTGACCTTGGGAGGGACGTTGTCGCCGGGATTGGTCTCGTACCAGGTTTCAATCTTCGTGGCTCCCCGCCACCCGGGGTCCGAGAGGTCGCCGTCCACGGTGATCGGCCCCTCCGCTCTCCGGATCGCGATCACGCTGCGTTCGGGCTCCGCGGGCGAGGCCCCGGCGCCGAGGCCGACGAGGCAAAGCGTGTTCAGAATGTTGGACGCTAGGAGCCTCCGCGACATCGACACCATGAGACGAGTCGGGCAGACGGAAGGTTGCGAAAAGGCTCTGGGCCCTCGCGGGTTGCCCGGTTCCCCGCCCGAGGGGGTCCCTCACCAGGCGCGGCACGCGTTCTCCCGCACCATGGGTTGGCCCTCGCGGCACCCGAAGGCCTCGCGGAACTCCTCCATGTTGCCGATCGTCCCAATGACGCGGAACTGGCCGGGCGAGTGCGGGTCGGTCTGCGCGAGCTGGCGGGCCGCCGGATCGGTCACGTTCTGGCACCACACGTTGGCGAAGCCAAGGAAGAAGCGCTGCTCGGGCGTGAAGCCGTCGACCCGTGAGCGTTCCTTGCCGGCAAGCGTCTTCTGCAGGGCTCGGTAGGCGACGCGCAGGCCCCCGTTATCGGCTGTGTTCTCGCCCAGGGTGAGGCGGCCGTTCAAGTGGACGTCGCCGTTCACAGCGTCCTTGACGGAGACGAAACCCTCGTACTCCTTGGCGATGCAGTCCGTGCGCTCTTGGAACGCCTTGAGGTCGCTCGGAGTCCACCAGTTCTCCAGGTTACCCTCCGGATCGAACTTGCTCCCCTGATCATCGAAGCCGTGGGTGTACTCGTGCCCGATGACGACGCCGATCCCACCGAAGTTGACGGCATCGTCCCGATCGCTATCAAAGAAGGGCGGCTGGAGGATGCCGGCCGGGAAGACAATCTCGTTGTTCGCGGCATTGTAGTAGGCGTTTACCGTAGGCGGGGTCATGCCCCAGAGGGTGCGGTCCGTTGGCTTGTCAATGCGGTCATGGCTGCGCTTGGTCTCGAATATCTCGGCGCGCCGCGAGTTTCCGTAAAAGTCATCGCGTCGCACCTCTACCGAGCTGTAGTCCTTCCACGCCTCTGGGTAGCCCACCTTCCTCGTGCTGAAAGCCTGGAGCTTTCCGAGCGCCCTTCTCCTCGTTTCGGGGGTCATCCAGGGCAGGCTCTCAATGTCCTCGCGTAGCGCGGCCGTGATCGCTTCGATCATCTGGCGCATGCGTGCCTTGCTTTCGGGACCGAAGGTCCTTTCCACGTAGAGCTGACCCAGCGCGTCGCCCAGGCCGCGGTCGGTGGCCTGAACGCAGCGCTTCCAACGCGGCTCCATTTCCTTGGCCCCGTTCAAGTACTCACGGTTGAAGTGGAAGTCCTCCTTTACGAACGGGGAGCTCAGATAGGGAGCGGCCGCACGCAAGACGTGCCATCTCAAGTAGGTCTTCCAGTCCGAAACGGGTGTACGGTCGACAAGGCTGTTGGCCTCCTGAAAATACCTCCGGCTGGTCAGGTTGAGGCGCTGGAAACGGCGCGCCCCGGTGGCGAGGAAGTAGGCGTCAAAGTCGAAAGCGGGCGCGAGCCTCTTGAGCTCCTCAACCGTCATTGGGTTGTCGCGGTTCCGCGGATCCCGCATGGAGACGCGGTCCAGATGCGCCTTCGCCAGCTCCGTCTCGATGCGCATCACGGTCTGGGCATCGGCGGCCGCTTGCTCCGCACTCTCGCCCAGCAGCCCCAGCATGCGGGTTACGTGCTCCAGGTACTTCTCGCGCTTCTCCTTCGACTTCGCGTCGTCCTTGATGTAGTCGTCCCGGTCGGGCAGGCCCAGCCCTCCCTGCCCTAGGGTGGCGATGGTCTGCCGGGAGTCGTGGAGGTCGGGCGCGGATCCGAAGGGAAATAGGCTGGGCAGCGCGTGCGCCTCGTTGTCGCCCAGGAGCCGGAACAGATCGGATCTTGATCCGACTGTCTCCACCCGGGCGAGGATTGGCTCGAGGGGCTTCGCCCCCTTTGCCTCGAGCCCGGCTTCGTCCATGCAAGCCGCGTAGTAGTCGCCCACTTTGGCCTCTATGGGTGACCGTTTGCCTTCTGTATTCTGCGACCGCTCGAGAATCTCGTGGAGGACGCTGCGATTGTGGTCGGCCAGCTCGTTAAAGCGGCCCCAACGCGATTCATCCGCAGGAATAGGATTTGCCTTACGCCAGCCTCCGCAGGCGAACTGGTAGAAGTCAACACAGGGGTCGACCGATCGGTCGATAATATTGACGTCGAAGGTTCCTGACCGCGGGCGCACCGCGGGTGGGCGGTCACCGGTGTGCGGCGAGGCGGCATTTGGCTCCCAGTCCGCGGCCGCGGCCGCGGTGGATGCGACGAACAGCAAAAGCGCGGGCTGCTTTCTCATCAACGGGCCTCCCAACGCACAATGGGCTAGTGCATTCCGCTCGCGATCGGGCCCAGCCGGGTATTTCTAGGGCTGGTCCAAAAGAGGCCCTTTCGCGGCATCGAAAGGCCGCATAATATCCGATCAAGCGGCTCGCCGGGGTGTGGGGACCAGATTCGGATTCCGGCCCGTCGGGGGGCAGCGGTAGCAGAGCGCTCGTTCTAGGTCGGCGGGGGTCTGGTGCCTCAAGAGCCAGCGGCGCAGGACAAAGTCGTGGCCCGTTACCAGGATGGTCGCCTCCTGAAGGGCTTCACCACTGACTTCTTGCCCGAAGTGGAGGTCTTTCACCTCTCATTGGTGACCGCGGCTCCAGGGGCTAACCCGGTTGAGGTCCGAGTTGCCGAACTGAAGGCTCTTTTCTTCGTGAGGGAGTTCCAGGGCAGGCCCGACTATAGTGACCGGAAGGAGTTCGATCCCGCCAGGCCTCCCGTGGGTCGGAAGGTCAGGGTCATTTTCAAGGACGGGGAACTCATACTAGGAACCACGCCCGGGTACCAGCCCGGCCACCTTGGCTTTTTTGTCGTGCCCGCGGATCCGAAGTCAAATATAAAGCGCTGCTTTGTCGTTTCTGCAGCAACAAGGGACGTCACCTTGCTCTAGCGGGGACGGCCGTCCGGCCGCCCAATCCAAAGGGCCATGCCCGCTCATCTCGGACGGGGGCGCTGTAAACAATACCGCAGCCAAGAGGACCGCGGCCAACGGAAGAGCGAGAGCTGGTTCCCATATTCCCGCAAGTTCCCTATTTACAGTCGAATGGCAAGTCTTCACTGTGGCCTCTCGCCCATGGCACGTGCCTTGCTTTATTTATCGTCGGGAGGTCGTAGATGTCCGAATTTGAGAAACGCGTGGAAGAGCCGGAGTTCGAGGAGGACTTCGACGACGCTGAGCTTCAGGCAATGTTCGCGGCCACACTCGCCAGCGTCACGGGTCGCTACGACAGCTCCGTCAGTGCCCACAAGACCCACGCCAAAGACACCGAGCCACTCTAAATCTACGGGTAGCGATATCCCTTGATGAGCGTGACCCTCTCAGCATCTCGTCGCGCCCCCGCCCGAGAGTAGCTCGCGCACTCGGTTCGTAGCTCCCACCCACCCCGCAAACGCCCACTCTAGCTCTGCTGCTGGCGCCGAGCACACGAGAGAACCCTGGACGGCTCAGGAGCGTCCTGAGCCGGAGGGGCAGATCACTGACCTCGTTCAGGCTTCCGGCGGATGGTGCTTCGTGATGAGCAGATCGTACGCCAGCCCACCAACCACGCCGCCGAGGCACGGCCCCACGATCGGGACCCACCACCAGTGGTTGCCCGCACGGAAGACTTCACTGCCCCAGCCTGCGAGGGCCGTAAAGAGCCGGGGGCCAAAGTCACGGGCTGGGTTGATGGCGTAGCCAGCGTTGTACCCAAAGGTCATGCCGATAAGCACGATCGCGGCTCCGAAGAGAACGGGCCCCAAGCGGGGATCGGGCGCGAGGTTACGCCGGTCGGTCAGCGCAAAGACTAGGGTTACAAGCAGCGCCGTCCCCACGAGCTGATCCGTTAGGCCCCCGGGGACGTTGCTCAGGAAGTCCTGCGGATAGGTGGCCCAGATTCCGGCCGTTGCCTGCGGACCTGTGACCCTTCGGATGCCACCGTCGAATCGGGCGAGGGCTTCATGGTAGACCGCGAAAGTCACGGCGGACGCGGTAAAGGCCCCCGCGGTCTGCGCCCCACAGTAGGCCAGTACTCTTCTCCACGGGAACCGCCCGTGTACGGCCAAAGCCAGGGTCAGGGCGGGGTTCAGATGCGCTCCGGAAACGCCCCCCGCCACATAGACGGCCATGGTCACGGCCAAGCCCCAACCGATGTTGATGGAGAGATAGGTCCCATGGCTACCCCCACTCAACACCACCTGGGCCACAACCGCGGTCCCGAAAAGGATCAGCACGAACGTGCCCAGGAACTCGGCCACCACCGCCCGTCCGGTCTCTCGTAGCATGCTTGCACTCCGGTCGCGATCTGCCCTCTCTTGGCTTCCCCCCCATTCGAGCCGGAAAGCACTTTCGTGGTCGATGGCATCCTAGAGTGTTTCGCGAGGCGTGTCTCAGGCTTCTGGGAGGAGTCAAGACATGTGGGGCAGAGTGAGCGACCAGCGGGAGTGCTATACTGGCGCATTATGCGGACGTCATTCGGAGCGCCGAACGCGGGTACCGTTCGTCACTGGAGAGTGAAGTACAGACCGTCATAGCGCGGCGGCGACGAAGGCGTTATCAAGTCTGGACAAGCAAAGCGCCTGTAGCTCAGTTGGATAGAGCGGCAGCCTTCTAAGCTGCGGGTCAGGGGTTCGAGTCCCTTCAGGCGCGCCAGCTGCCGTGGTGGATGTAGCTCAGCTTGGTTAGAGCGCCAGGTTGTGGCCCTGGAGGCCGCGGGTTCGAATCCCGTCATCCACCCCATTCACACTAAGATTATGGGCAATTAGAAATCCTTGAAACGATCATCACAACAGCTTGGGCTAGCACTGGGCCAGCACGTCGCCGTGGGAACACGTTTCTCCCGCCATCAACGAGGCAACGCGCGGTATCCAATATCTACTCGCACGAGGGTAATCTTGGGCTGGTGGCGAACTGAACCACTCCCACACTCCCCACCCGCAGCCGACTTGCCCTCGCTAAGTAGAACAGCCTAACCAGACCGCCTGCCCCACGTCCCGTCGCCAAACGGGCTAATGAGACGGCTTGCTTGCCTTCTTGGCCCTTGCCCGCGGGCGCTATACTGCATTCCAGACGGCCCTAGTCGAACGAGGCCGAACGCCCTACTGAGTGCTCTGCCGACAAAGCGACTGGCGATTGTGAGCGGCACGATCTGAGACCTCGCGATGGGACTTTGGCTCGAACGTAGCGGCCATTCCTGGAAGGTCCTCGCCGCGCGACTTGCTATTCCCGCAGCCTCGTTGGCTTTCCTTGGCTTCTCTACGCTGCTTCGGTCGCCTGGGGGTCGCGCTCGGCAGCCCGACGTCGAAACACTCGCCTTGCTACTGGTGCTTCTCTTCTTTGGTCTCGGACTGGCACCCCTCATCCTGTTGGGCCTGGTAAGGTGCCGCGTGTGTGGGCTCCGTATGATGGGGTCCTCCATCGCCCGAGGCATGTCACGCGTAGCTCGCCGTAGGTGGATCGCAGCGCTACAAGCCTGCCCAGCCTGCGACGACGACGGACGAGCGACTCCGGAGAGCCGAGCTCGATGGTTGGCATCGGGCAATTCGGCGGAACCACCCTACTGGTCAGGGAGGCGGATCGCCTTGGCCATGCTGATGGCGAGTGTCGTTCTTGGAGCTCTGATGCTTCTCGGGGAGCTTGATCGAGTCAGGCCCTAGGGGTACCGACATGCGGCAGAACAAGGGGATGCAGCGGCCGGCGCCTCTCGTCGCCGCCCGGCGTAGAATTAGAAGCGGCGCCTCGTGCTCGCCATTCGACCAGCACCGGCGACGCCTGATCCGGTTGGGCGGACTGAAAGTGCTCTTTAGAACGATCGGGATTCGTGGCTGAACCCAAAGCCGTTGAGCCGGATCCGCTGCCGCCGGGCTATCGGATCGGCACGCGGTACATCATCGAGTCCGAGTTGCCTCAGGCGCGCATGGGTCGCGTCTACAAGGCCCAGGATCCGATCCTCAACCGAACCGTTGCTATAAACGTGCTGGCGCCTGCCTTTCGAGATGATGACAATCTGGGTAGGTTCTTTCAATGCTTTCGCACCGCATTCGAAGAGCGGCAGCGGGCGGGAATCAGCAATCCAATCTTGGACGTCTTCTCGATCGATGGCACGGTCGGCGTCGTGGTGGCATATATCCCAGGTATTGGTGCTGCCCTGGACATCGCGGAGCCCTGATACATCCAGTGCTCGTGCTGGTGATAGGGCCAAGGAGGCCGCCCAACGATGGATTCGAGCCGACGAAGGCCGCGCTGGGTAGCAACAACGACCTTCGTGGCTCAATCCGGTGTGGGCGAGCAGACCATCAGTTTCTCGGGGGGCTCGTAACGTGCGCACCTACTAGAGACTATCCGGCACTATGCTCACTGCCCTGGCTTTTCTGATCGGCGCGGTCCTCGCGGGGCCGTCCCCTACGGCTCAGGCCTCGCCTGCCATGGCATCCTCGGAAGCCGCTCACTTCGAGCTGCTGAAGTACCGCGATCGCGTCGAGCAGGACGGCAGCCAGGTCCGGACGATCGAGGTGCGCGTGCGGCTCAGCACTGCGCAAGGGGTCGCCCAGTTCGGGCAGGTCGGCCTGCCGTATGTCGATGGCTATGGAGATGTCCAATTCGAGGACGTGGTCGTCGAAAAGGCGGATGGCCGGCGGGTCGACGTGAAGAACGGCCTGGTCGAAGACGTGAATCCCTTCGGGGTGACCGGCACCTCATTGCCCGCCGACGTCCACTTCAAGAGACTCACCATCCCTGGCCTCGAGCCCGGCGACGCCCTCTCGTACCGGATCGTCAGCCGCCAAAAGCCCTTCGCCCCCGGCCGCGCCTTCGGCGAGATGAAGCTGCCGCCGGTCGTGGGTGGCCCCCTCCAGACGTACGAGCTCGACGTGCCGCGCCCGAGCGGCATCAAAGTCCGCCTGCGGGATGGGCTCGGCGCCCACTGGGAGGAGGTCCCTTCGGCACAGGACCGCTACGTGCGGCGACTCCTCCTCAAGGTCGAGCTACCGCCCGAGAAAGCGCAGCGCACAACCGCGGACCGGCAGAGATGGATCGAGCCCGACGTGATCTTCACCAATTTCAGCTCCTGGGCCGACGTGTCTCGCTGGTGGTGGGAGCTTTCTAAGGACCGCCTGAAGCCGGATGCCGCGGTGGCCAAGGAAGCGTCCGGCCTTGCGGGACGCGCTCCGGCTCCGCTCGAGAAGGTCGGGGCCCTGCACGCCTTCGTCGCCACGCACATCCGCTATCTCAACGTGAGTTTCGGCGTTGGACGCATGCAGCCACGCCCCGCGGCGGAGGTCCTCCAGAACCGGTATGGCGACTGCAAGGACAAACACGCACTTCTGGCTGCCCTCGCCGGAAGCCTCGGCATCGACGTGCGGCCGGTCCTCATCAACAGCGCCCGCAACGAACTCCACGACGACGTGCCGGGCCCCGAGCAATTCGACCATATGATCAGCGTCGTCCGCTTGGGACCGTCGCCTTCCGACTGGCTGTGGCTGGACGGCACCAACCCCTTCGCAGGCCCAGGGTACCTGCTGCCCAGCCTGCGGGACAAACGCGCCCTGCTGATCGAGGCCAACGGGGAGGGCCTTCTCGTGCGCACCCCCAAGGAGCCGCCGTTCCGGACGCGACAAGAGGTGTCGCTCAAGGGCAGCCTCGACCCTGAAGGCGTGCTTCGCGGACGGGTCACCTGGCTCTTTCGCTCCGACGCCGAGGTCGAGTTCCGTGCCCTCTTCTCCGCCATGCCGCAGGAGCGCCTGACCTCGGCCGTCAAGGCGGCCATGGCCCGCGACTGGGGGGAGGTAACGGTCGAGAACGTATCCGTCTCCGACCCCTTGAACGTGGCGTCGCCGTTTCGGGTGGAGTTCGACGCTGTCAAGAAGGTCCCCGCCACCGGGAACGAGCGCAGCCTCTGGGCGCCCCTTCCCGAATTTGGGCTGGGGGACCCCGCGAGCAGCGCGTCGGTAGGCGAACCCGCCGTGACGTTTCCCCTGCGGGAGGTGAGCGCCCGCGCGGAGATCCAAATTCCTGAACGCCACAGGGCGCGCCTGCCGCTCTCGGTGTCTCTCGATCGGCCCTTCGGGACCTTCCACTCGGTTTACTCGGTGGACGGCCGGATCCTGAAACTGGAGCGCACCCTCGCTCTCTCGCAGCCCTCCTTGGCCGAAGCGGACGTGGCGGCCTACGAAGCGTTCCGCGGCGCCATCGCCACGGACCGCAAGCAGGAGTTCACTATCGAGGGGACGACACCTGCGCCGGCGGTCCCCACAGCCGAGGGTCTCCGAAGCGACGGCCTCGCTGCCTTCGATAAAAAGGACTACGCCAAGGCCGTTGAACTGCTCAAGAAGGCGACGGAAGCCGATCCCAAGACGAAGGATGGTTTTGAGGACCTGGGAAGGGCGCTCATCGAGCTTGGCCGGAACGAAGACGCCCTGGCTGCCTTTACCCATCAGATCGAGGTCACGCCCTTTCACGAGACGGCCTACACGTGGAGGGCCTACGTGCTGGGGCAGCTGAACCGCTGGGCGGAGGCCGAGAAGGATCTGCTCAAGCAGATCGAGGTGGCGCCCTTCAAGGCGTGGTCGTACGATAGGCTGGGTGAGCGGCGACTCCTCCAGGAGCGATTCGCGGAGGCGACGGATTTTTACGAGCGTGCCGCGGCCATCGAGCCCAAGGTTGCCCAACGCTGGGTGGACCTTGCCGCGGCTCAGGTTGCGGCGGGACGTCCGGGCGACGCGCGCAGGTCCCTCGAGCAGGGCGCGGCCCTCGATCTCACCGACTGGCTGAAGCTCAGGGCGGCGAACACTTACCGGCTCATCGGTGATCCGGCCAAGGCCGCCGAGCTCGCCCAGGCAGCCTTGCCCTCGTTGCGTGCGAGGCTTGCTGGGCTGCTTCCCCAGGGCCTCCAAGAAGGCGATCTCTATTGGGTGGACCGACTGGTGGAGGCCTGGCGCTTCGTCGGAGAGGGGGCGGCGGCGGCGGGCGACCTGGCGAAGGCGGAGCGGTACCTCGAAGCGGCGTGGCGGCTCGCCTTCTCGCCCGAGGCGGGGTGGGGCCTCGGCGACCTGCGCGAAAAGCAGGGCCGCCTGGCGGACGCCGTGGAGCTATGGAGCATGGCGGCTTACGTGCCGAGCGCGGCCTGGGGCCTGCCCCACGATCGGCAGGCCCGGATCGAGGCGGCCTGCCGGAAGCTGCCCGACACCGGACGGGCGTCCGGCCTGCCTTATCCCGGCGCCGCTGCGTCCGCCCAAACTGTGCCGGCGAAGCCGCCGAGGCAGGCCGCGGCCGAGGCCCGGCTGATGGAGCAGCGAACCGTACGCCTCGCGGGGCCCGCCCTCGCCGACCTGAGCGAGGAGATTCTCATACTTGCCGACGCCGAGGGCCGAGTGGAGCGTCTGTTGAATCTGTCGCGGAAGAACTCGACTGCGTTTGATCGGCAGATCGCGAAGCTTGGACCGATCCACGTCACCTGGCCGCGGCCCGACCAAGAGCCGTTCAAGGCGGTCCGGCGCGGGCTCCTCGTCTGCTCGTCTGCAACTGGCTGCGCGCTGGTTCTGGACTTACCGGGCCTGCAGCGACTCTCAAGCAAGGATCTGGGGTCGATCCGGATTGTGCGCCTCGACCCGAAGGAAGGCATAAAGCTCGCCCGTGGCCAACGTATGACCCTCACGGCCACGGTTCGCTACGACTTGAGTGCCGACCAGGGCAGGGTAGCGCTTGTCATCCAGGACGAGGCCGGAAAGTCTCTGACCGAAGCCTCGCCAGCTGAGAGCGTTGTAGGACTATCCGGGGAAGTTAGCCTCACGGGGACGTTCACCGTCCCGGGGACGGCCACGCGGATTGACGTTCTACTACCCTTGTACACATCACAGACGGTGCCCACGACGATCGTCGCGACCGCCCACTATGCCGTGAAGCTTGAAAAAGAGCCCAGCGAAGACGGCGCTGACTCCAACACGCGCACTGCGCCCAAGCCAAAGCCACCGCCTTCGCCCAGTCCAAGGTGAAGTCGTTCCGCTTACTGTTGCTGAGAACAGGGCCCAGGCGTAGCCCAAGGAGTATTCGCGCGTTCGCCAAGTAGGGGCCATTTTCGCGGCCGAGATGCGCTCGCAGCCGGGAGCCACTTTAGCTTGGTGTGAGCCACTGAGGACGTAGCTCACACAACGTCCGGGGACATGGTTAACACTCTCTGCGAGGAACAGGAGCCCCGGGGGACGGGCTGACCGGCCGTCCTGGCTTCTCCGGGAGAGTTCATCCGGCCGCGCGCTTCGCGCGCATTTTGCATGGGCACACTCGGGCTTCAGCCCTCATGTGTACACAGCACGCCTCTCACGATGCGGTGAAGTCAACGGCCAAGCACACTTACGTGCGCCCCTCCAGCGCCCCTGGCGGCTTAACCACCTGATCCCCAAGTGCTTACGAGCGCCCCTCGCCAGTCACGATCCGTTGCTCGGGCAGCCTAGTCGCACGCCCCAGGAGCCGTCGCCCGGTCAAGGCCTAGCATCCTTGTGCCACTCCTCTCGATCTCGGGCTGGCTCTCCGAACCGCTGCTAGCTCGCCTTCGGCAGCGACGCGCCGGAGATGGCTCGGGCGAGATCGCGATTCGAGACGCCGAGTGCCAGAAGCGAGCGGATCAGTAGGTCAATGGAGACCGAGGGATCGCCGCCCTCCATTTTCGCGACCCGCGACTGGCTGGAATGGAGCAGTTTCGCTAGGTCCGTCTGGCTCAGCTTCCGCTTCTGTCGGCGACGCCTAAGGCTGTCCGCCAGCCGCAGTCGCAGTTCCACGTAGGCGGTCTCGTCATCCGACAGGCGAAGGAACTCCTGAGCGGTTCCGAACCTCCAGCCCTTCGCTTCCAACCTCTCCTTCTTGCCTCTACGCATTGTCGTATTCCTTCAATCGCGTCCGACAGGCCTCCAAGACTGCTGCCGGGCTCTTAGCGGTCTTCTTCGCGAAGACTTCCGCTATCACGATCGCGTCTGGATCGATGCGATAGACGATGCGCCAGGTGACCCCCTTGTCGATCACCCGCAGTTCGTGGCATCGCTCCCCAATCGCCGGCATCGGCCGCGAGTGTGGCATCGATAGACTCTTCCCCCTCTGAAATTCCCTAAGGAGGTAGCCGGTCTCAATCCGCGCGGCCTTACTGAGCGGAGGGGTCTTGACCTCACCGTGCAGCCAGGCAACGGCTTATCCCTTCGGGACACACTCGTAATCCTATGTCAGATCTGACATCGCGGCAAGTAACAGCGGGTTAACCCAACACCCCAACTGGAAGTCCTTTGTCTACCGCGGAGTGGACACAGAGGCGGAAGGCGGGGTTAACCCGCTTTAACTTGCAGTGAGGTTTCCTTACCTTTGTTCAGGCGACTTTGGCCCTGACTGCTCGACCGCTTACCCTCTTGGAGTCCTGCCACGAAGCGGGACCACCACCGCCTCCCCGCCGTCCGCACGGACGACCCATGACGCCCAGGCGACAAAGGCGGCACGCCGTTCGGGCAGAAGCTCGCTTCTGTCATAGACCCGTGTGACACGAGGTCCAGCGAGTGTGTGTCCAAGAATGAGGCTCACGACGTCGCTCGAGACCTTCAGATCCTCGCGCAGGTGCGTGGCGATGGTGTGCCGAAGGTCGTGGATCCGCCACTTCGCGATTCGTTGGCCGAGCTTCTCTTCAGTCGCTTTGCGAATCGCCTCTACAGCCCGGGACGACCACGTCAGATTGTGATGCTTGGGCGGCTCCCCTACCCGTGCCGCGCGGGTAACCGCAAAGAGCAGCTCTCCGGCAGTTCCTTCGAGCCGTCGCCTCAGCACCGCCAGGGCTTCGGGGGAAAGCGGGACAACGTGAGCGCGCCCCGACTTGGAGCGTCCCTCGAACCCGCCTGGGATTACCCACCGCGGCTCACGGCCATCGAGGTCTTCGAGTTCGGCACGCTTCATCCCGAGGACCATGTCCCTCCGCACCCCAGTCAGCAGCAGGACCCGCGCCGCGTCGGCATAGTCGGGATGGCCCCCCTGAACATCGTCGAGCGCGAGCCACAAGGCCCGTACCTCGTCCGCAGAGAGCACCCGCTCGCTCTTGCGCTCCTTCGCACGGAGCTTCAAGCCGACGAATGGGGACGCACCAATCACATCCTGCTCGATGCTCCACGAGAAGACTCGCCGCAAGACCCAACCCCTTAGCATTGTGGATGTTCCCGTTGACAGCAGAACGCGGGGGGCCTAAGATGTGTAACTGGAACGACTCACCCCCCAGACCGGACGCTGCACCGGGCGTGAAAAAAGGTGCCGGCGAACCCCTTCCCGGTACCAAGGAGCGAGCCGCGGACGATGCCTACCTCACAGGGAGGCGTCCATGGCAAGCACACTCTTAGACGCCGCCCTGGTAGCGAGCTCCGAAGAGGCAGTTGACGATTACGCACATCCTCCCAAGCTCGGCCGAGTTTTCGATCATCGGCCAAGGTCTGGACAGCACGATCCTCCTGTCGAACGAAGGCGCGCAGCGCGTCTACGACTACGAGCCCGACGAGGTCGTCACCAAGGCCAAGTCCTCGACCCTCCACACACCGGAGGACGTGGAAGCGCGCTCCATTCCGAGTACGTGGACGCGGCCCCGCGCCAGGGCAACCCGCACGCACTGACCGCCACCCCCCCGGCGCAGGCATCGACCCCCAGCCCCGGGGATCGACATGCCTAGGGGTTGGCGCGATGGAGGTTGGGAAATGCCCGCCATGAAACCCGGTCCTACCGTTCCCGACGACGCGGCTCCCACGCAGGTCCGACGCGAAGAGGCTCTCCTGAAGGCGGGGGCCCTACAGGCCGCAATCTTCAACAGCGCCAACTTCTCGAGCATCGCCACCGACGAGAAGGGCGTCATCCAGGTGTTCAACGTCGGCGCTGAGCGCATGCTCGGCTACAAGGCCGCTGAGGTCCTGAACAAGATCACGCCGGCCGAGATTTCCGATTCCCAGGAAGTCGTCGCCCGTGCCAAGGCGTTGAGTCTGGAACTGGAAACCCCGATTGCTCCGGGTTTCGAGGCACTGGTCTTCAAGGCCTCGCGCGGGATTGAGGACATCTATGAGTTGACCTACATCCGTAAGGACGGCAGCCGTTTTCCGGCGGTCGTATCGGTCACGGCCCTGCGTGATGATCGCGGTGCCATCATCGGCTATCTGTTAATCGGCACCGATAACACCGCGCGCAAGAGCGCCGAAGAGGCTCTCCTGAAGGCGGGGGCCTTACAGGCCGCAATCTTCAACAGCGCGAACTTCTCCAGCATCGCCACCGACGAGAAGGGTGTCATCCAACTGTTCAACGTCGGCGCCGAGCGCATGCTGGGCTACACGGCCGCTGAAGTCTTGAACAAGATCACTCCGGCCGAGATTTCCGATCCGCAGGAAGTCATCGCGCGTGCCAAGGCGTTGAGTCTGGAACTCGAAACCGGGATTGCTCCGGGCTTCGAGGCATTGGTGTTCAAGGCCTCGCGCGGGATTGAGGACATCTATGAATTGACCTACATCCGCAAGGACGGCAGCCGGTTTCCGGCGGTCGTGTCGGTCACGGCTCTCCGTGATGATCGCGGTGCCATCATCGGCTATCTGTTAATCGGCACCGATAACACCGCGCGCAAGCGGGCCGAAGAGGCTCTCCTGAAGGCGGGGGCCTTGCAGGCCGCAATCTTCAACAGCGCCAACTTCTCGAGCATCGCCACCGACGAGAAGGGTGTCATCCAATTGTTCAACGTCGGCGCTGAGCGCATGCTGGGCTACACGGCCGCTGAGGTCCTGAACAAGATCACTCCGGCCGAGATTTCCGATCCACAGGAAGTCATCGCGCGTGCCAAGGCGCTGAGTCTGGAACTGGAAACCGGCATTGCTCCGGGCTTCGAGGCATTGGTGTTCAAGGCCGCCCGCGGCATCGAGGATATTTACGAGCTGACCTACATCCGCAAGGACGGCAGCCGCTTCCCGGCCGTCGTGTCAGTCACGGCGCTCCGCGACGCCCAAGGCGCAATTATCGGGTACCTGTTGATAGGCACCGATAACACCGCGCGTAAGCAGGTCGAGGCCGAGCAGAATCAGCTCGATCAACGCCTGCGCGACCAGCAGTTCTACACGCGCTCCCTGATCGAATCCAACATCGACGCACTGATGACCACCGATCCGCGTGGCATCATCACCGACACCAACAAGCAGATGGAAGCGCTCACCGGTTGCACGCGCGACGAGCTGATCGGCGCGCCGTTCAAGAGCTATTTCACCGATCCGGAGCGGGCCGAGGCGGCCATCAAGCGGGTACTGAGCGAAAAGAAGCTCATGAACTATGAGCTCACCGCGCGCGCCAGGAACGGTACGGAGACCGTGGTCTCCTACAATGCGACCACCTTCTACGACCGGGACAGGAGGCTGCAGGGCGTCTTCGCCGCGGCGCGCGATGTCACGGACCGCAAAAGGTTTGAACAAACCCTCCAGGAGAAGAACGTCGAGCTGGAGAACGCCAACCTGGCCAAGGACCGCTTCCTCGCGAGCATGTCGCACGAGCTGCGCACGCCGCTCAACGCGATAATCGGCTTCACGGGCACGTTGCTCATGAAGCTGCCGGGCCCGCTGAGCAAGGACCAGGAGCACCAGCTCCGCACGGTCCAGGCGAGCGGCAGGCACCTCCTGTCGCTGATCAACGACCTGCTCGACCTGGCGAAGATCGAGTCCGGTAAAGTGGAGCTCCGGTTTGAGCACGTGCCGTGCCAGGCCGTTGTCGAGGAGGTGGCGCAGACGCTCCGTCCTCTCGCCGAGGCGAAGGGCCTGGAATTCGAGGTCGTGGGCCCGGCAAACGAGGTGGCCCTCCAGACCGACCGGCGCGCGCTCAGCCAGGTCTTACTCAACCTGGCCAACAACGCGATCAAGTTCACCGAGAAGGGCGGCATCAGGATCGTCTGCGAGGTCATCCTCGACAACGGGCGGGGCATGATCGAGTTGAGCGTCAAGGACACCGGGATTGGCATCCGCGAGGAGGATCAGACGAAGCTCTTCGAGGCCTTCTCCCAGGTAGGGGCGGCCCCCGGGCACCGCCACGAGGGTACGGGCCTAGGCTTGCATCTCTCGCAGAAGCTGGCCGGCCTGCTCGGGGGCCGGATCAGTTTCGAAAGTGACTATGGAAAGGGAAGCACCTTCCGGCTCCGGTTGCCGACCGCATAGGCGACCAACGAGCACGCCTGCGCCCGAAGGACAGGTCTCGGCCGACACGGCCGCCGTGATGCGGCTGCCCAAAGCATCGTCGAGCCTGCTACCGAGAGGTCGGCGCCGTCATAGGGCCCGTGGCGGAGGCCCGACGCCTGTGGCTGATCCTCGAAGCCCGGCCGACCCTCTGGGCTCACGACCGACCGCGAGGCGCTCAGCGAGATGCACTGGGACTTCGTCCACAACGCGTCTCACGTTCACGGAGAGGGGCGCTGTCCGGCGGGCGCGTGCTGCCGCACGGGGCGGGGCGGTCCCGCCTTCGCGATCAGCAGTCACGGACAGACAGCGGGATCTCGCCGGAGCCGGCAGGCCCCGCGCTGTGAGGTCGCCGAGCTCCCAGAGTTTCGCGGGCCGGCGCTCCATGAGCGGCAGCGGGCTCGCTCTTGAGTTCTGGCCGAAGCTGGCCCCGCTCTTGGGCGGTGGATCACGGTCGAGAGTGAACTCGGGCGCGCAAGCAGCTTTCGCTTGCGGCTGCCGAACGTGAGCCCGCGATGTCCGCCCGCATCCTCGTCATCGAAGACAACGCCACGAACCTCGAGCTGATGGTGTACCTGTTCCGCGCGTTTGGCTACGACCCGGTTACGGCCGCGGACGGAGAGGCGGGCCTCGAGGCCGTCTACCGGGAGCCATTCGATCTCGTGATCTGCGACGTCCAGATGCCGGGCGTGGACGGCTACGAGCTCGCGCGCCGGCTGAAGGGCCATCCGACCTTCCGTAGCATCCCGCTCGTGGCCGTGACGGCGATGGCGATGGTCGGAGACCGCGACCGCGCCTTGGCGGCGGGCTTCGACGGCTACATCGCCAAGCCGATCAACCCCCAGACCTTCATCAAACAGGTCGAGAGCTTCCTGCGGCTGAGGCCCGCGGAGCAAGTGCGTCGCCCCGAGCCGGCGCCGCCCGCTCCCCCCAAGGCATCGACGCTGACGCAGCCAGCCCCGCCGCGGACGCGGATCCTGCTCGTGGACAACTCCCCCGTGAATCACGACCTGATGCGCAGCATTGTGGAGCCGTTCGGCTACGAGATCGTCGCCGCCAAAAGCGTGGCCGAGGGCCTTGAACGAGCGCGCCAGGAGCCCCCCGAGCTAATCCTCTCCGATCTCCACCTGCCCGAGGCAAGCGGGTACGACCTCCTGCAGGCCGTGAGGAAGGATCCAACGCTGCGCAGCCTGCCCTTCATATTCATCTCCTCCACGTCCTGGTCCGAGGGCGAGGTGGCCGAGGGCCTCTCGCGCGGGGCGGACGCGTTCCTCTCCCGGCCGGTCGACCCGCAAGTGGTGCTCCAACGCCTCGAGGAGTCCCTCAAGAAGGCGAGAACCTAGCGATGGCTACGATCCTCGTCGTGGACGATCGAGCGATCAACCGGCAATTCCTCGTCACGCTGTTGGCCTACGCAGGCCACGTGGTCGTGGAGGCCTCGGACGGCGTCGAAGCTCTCGCGAAGATGCGCATCGAGCGGCCGGGCCTGGTCATCTCTGACATCTACATGCCGAACATGAGCGGCTTCGAGCTGGCCGGGCAGATGAAGGCCGACCCCGAGCTCGCGGCGATCCCCCTTATCTTCTACACGGCGACGTATCGCGTTCGCGATGCCGCGCCGCTCGCCGAGAAGCTCGGCGTCACAACCGTCTTGCCCAAGCCATCCGAGCCGGAGTTGATCCTGAAGACCGTGGCCAAGGCGCTGGGCATCGACGAGGCGCACGAGCCTCCGGCTCCTCCGCCCGCGCTGCCGATGCCGGCCTACACGGACGCCCTCAGGGCCGCGTCGGGGGTGGACCAAAAGCTCTCGACCTACCTTCTCGTAATCCAAGAGCTGAACCTGAAGATGGCTGCGGCGATCGATCACGGCCTGGAGCTGGTGGCCGAACGGGAACGACTGCAAGCGAGCGCCGATGAGCTCCGAACGTCGCTGGCAACGCTGCAGACGATCGGCCTGCGACTCGCGGCGGTCGTCGAGGCGGGGCTGGAGATGAGCTCGGAGCGCGAGCCCCGGGCGCTCCTCGACCTCTTCTGCCGCGCGGCGCAGGACGTGATCAGCGCTCGCTACGTCGGCGTCGGCATCCTGGACGCCGCGGGGGAGAGCGTCGAGATGTTTCTCTCGCGGGGTTTCGACGGCGAGGCGATCGGCCAATTCCCGGCCCGGCACGGCGCCTTGGGGCGACTGCTGTCGGAGCGACGCCCCATCCGGCTCGCCGGGCTCAACGGATCGGTCGAGCCAGCGGGCCTTCCGCCAGCACACCCACCGATTGAGTCCTTCCTGGGCGTCCCGATCGCCTCGCCCGGCCGCGTCTATGGCTGGCTCTACCTCGCGCAACGCCTGGGCGCGCTCGAGTTCAGCGAGGACGACGAACGGATCGCCGCGACGCTCGCGGCACAGCTCGCACTCTGCTACGAGAACGCGACGCTCTACGCTGAAGTCCGCCATCAAGCCGACGAGCTGCGCTCCGCCCGCGAGCGCCTCGACCACATCGTGGCATCCAGCCCCACGGTGACGTACGTTCGGCGTGCCGACCGCTCGGAGATGACGCCGACATGGATCAGCACGAATATCAAATCGCTTCTGGGCTATTCGGCTAAAGAGGCGCTGCGGCCCGGATGGTGGCTCGACAACACACACCCAGAGGACCTCGACCCAGTGACAGCCGACATCCCGCGCTTGCTGAAGGAGGGCCAGGCCGCCCGCGAGTACCGGTTTCGTCACGCCGACGGGAGCTGGCGCTGGATCCACGATGAGCAGGCCCTCGTCAACGCTCCCCGCGGCGGCCCCGCGGAGGTGATCGGCTCCTGGTCGGACGTCACGGAGAGGAAGAGTCTCGAAGCCCAGTTTCTCCAGTCCCAGAAGATGGAATCCGTCGGCCGGCTGGCCGGGGGTGTCGCCCACGACTTCAACAACCTCCTGGGCGTGATCATGGGCTACGGACAGCTGCTTGCGAAGCAACTGCCCGACGAATCCAAGCAGCGCCGGTACGTTTCGGAGATCCTCGATGCCAGCGAGCGCGCGACCGGTCTCACGCGCCAACTGCTGGCCTTCTCACGCCGAGAGGTCGTGCAGCCCCGGGTGCTAGATCTCAACGCGGCCGTCGCCGGGTCCGAGGGGATGCTGCAGCGTCTCCTCGGAGAGGACATCGAGGTGGTGTCGGTTCTGGCCAAGGATCTCGGACGCATAAGGGCCGACCCCCATCAGATCCAACAGATCCTGATGAACCTCGTCGTCAACGCCCGTGACGCCATGCCGACGGGCGGACGGCTCACGATCGAAACGGCCGACGCCCGGCTGGACCCTGAATACGTCCGCCGGCATCCAGCAGTGGAGCCAGGCCCTTACGTGCTGCTGGCCGTGTCCGATACGGGCCACGGCATGACGGCCGAAGTGCAGGCGCGCATCTTCGAGCCGTTCTTCACCACGAAGGAAGCTGGCAAGGGGTCCGGCCTTGGCCTCGGCACGGTCTACGGCATCGTGAAACAGAGCGGGGGCCACGTGTGGGTCTACAGCGAACCGGGGCAGGGGACCACGTTCAAGATCTACCTGCCGCGCGTGGAAGACGGGGCGCAATTGGCGGAGCTGCCCCATGAGGCGGCGCTTCTCCCACGAGGCTCAGAGACCATCCTTCTCGTGGAGGACGAAGCGGCGCTGCGGGGCGTCGTTTCGGAGATGCTCGAAAGCCTGGGCTACACAGTCCTCGGCGTAACCAAGGGGACCGAGGCGCTCGCTGTCGCCGAGCGCAGCGAGCCGCCTTTGCACCTCTTGATCACCGACGTCGTGCTTCCGGGAATGGGCGGCCGCGAGCTGGGCGAGCTGATCACGGCGGCCAGGCCGGGGATTAAGATCCTCTACGTCTCCGGCTACACCGACGACGCCGTCCTCCGCTACGGCGTGAAGGCACGCGAGATGGCGTTTCTGCAGAAGCCGTTCACATCGGGGATGCTGGCGCGGAAGGTCCGCGAAGTCTTGGACCCGCCGACGGGCGAGGCTGGATAGCCAAGCCGCCGCCCCCAGGGCGAAGGCGACCAACATGCGATTGATGGCCATGAGGCAAGAACCCGAAGTGATATTGGGCGTGGGCAGAAGATGGGAGATGGAGTAGTTTGAACAGAACGACTTACTGGGGCGCGTGCGTGAGAACGTCCGGAAGACCTTGGTGAGACTCGTTTCCCAGAACCTTGCCCGAACTCGGAGTAGATCGTTGTTCTTGTCCGTTTGCTGTCCCTACCCCAGGGAGGGCGGTGGCCGCCGGCCCTACGACCAGGTCACGGACCAGGTCTTGCCGTTGACTGCGTGCTCCGGCACGCTGAAGTCAAACTCGGCTCCGCAGGGCACGGGGCAACGAAGGTCCTCGTGGACGGGGTAGGGGTTTGGGGGGCAGTCGGGATAGGAGATCATGCCAGGCCTGTCACACCTGGGGCACCGAACATCTGCCTCGACGATTCTCCCTCCACCATTTCCCATTTGTTTGTCGTGGTGCAGCCGCTTCTTTCTGCAGCGAAATTGTAGACCTAAAGGGCCTATTCGCTGGCCAGGAGCGGCAAGGTCGGAGATGGCGGGGCGTCCGAAACAACCAGCTTTCCAGCTGCCTTCAGCGCACCAATGACCTCAGCCCGCATGTCCCTCACCGGTGCAGACTGGCCAGCGCCACCGCTGGGGGTCCCTGCCGTAGCCAAGGTTACGCGCCAGGCGTCGGCTTGTTGAACCAGATCGACGAACCCATAGTCGATGATCTCGTCAATGATCCGCTGCCACTCGCCGGCATCCCTGGGTTTTCTTGACTCCGGGAACCATTTAACCGCGACCCGACGGACTCCCCCCTCCAGTGGGCTTGCGTTGTCTGAGGTCCCAAGAGGTAGGCTCATAGTCGCCTGGGTTCGGGAATCGCTGGGTCCAGGGGGGTCTATGCGGCTCCGTCCCCGGCTCCTCCGCTCTTCTCCCCTCCTCCGCTCTTCTCCCCTCCTCCGCTCTTCTCCCCACCACGTGAGCATGCCACTAAGCTCCGCTGCCATAAGGGGCGTTCGGGAGCGGGAAGGCCACGCGCCGGACGCCCTCGAAACTTAGATCAACCACTGCGGGACGCGAACGGGCCGCACCATGCTGGGTGCAAAATGTTCCTTGTTTGAACCAATGTCCATCAGGAGTACCCCGAATTTAGACCTCGGGGAAACCCTGAAAATATCGAGAGGGCGCTAAAGGCCAGACCACACAGTCATTTGGCCGTCTCGAAGAACAAGGCTTCCCCTCCAGTCGATGATCGATTCTGACGGGCCCGTTGGGGTCCAGGGGCAGCGCCCCTGGCCATGCCGCGCCCCCCCCTTGGGGGCGCGCATTGATGAGGCCCGGCAGGCAGGCCGCGCCTTATGGGGGGGAAGGAGCTTCGGTCATTACTGAAGACCGCTCAAGGGAAGGCCGATGCATCTCAAGGATCTCGCCAGGCGAGCCGTGTGTCGCCGCCTGCGCATTGGCGCCACGACAGCGACCGCCATTTCCCTTATGCCTAGAGATCGACCCATCCGACGAAATTCCACGAATTAACTACAGGAGCGCGACACCCGGTGTGAGAAGCCCGTTCGGATCGAACCTCCTTTTCGCAGCCGCGAGCCGGCGCCATCGGTCTTGACCGTAGTGGGTCTTCCAGTCAGAACGCTTGAAGAATGGGGCGTAGGGCGGGTAGATCTTACCGGACGCCGCGTGCGCCCTGTCGGCCAGCCCGCGCACGACAGCGACCATCTCCGTGTAGCGGGTTTCCTCCGCCATCGGGACGCGACGGAGCAAAAAGATGTTTAACGCGAGGTCCTGCTCGGGAAGCACGAACATCGGTCGAGTGAACTTACGAGTAGGCAACACGTATAGCGAGCAGCGCGTCATACCCGCGGTGTCCGACGGCGTCGC
>Ga0210384_10001666_pt1 | contig 29300 bp, 26 predicted proteins | sample IncBWH2MmetaG_FD_160574 | JGI IMG/M metagenome (GOLD analysis project Ga0210384, IMG submission 160574) | Forest soil microbial communities from Barre Woods Harvard Forest LTER site, Petersham, Massachusetts, United States - Inc-BW-H-2-M | ecosystem: Environmental > Terrestrial > Soil >...
CAGCACGTGCGCCTTGCGCTCTTCCTTCATCTTGCATTCGATGAATTCCACGATGTCCGGATGATCGATGTTCAGGATCACCATCTTCGCCGCGCGCCGCGTCTTGCCGCCGCTCTTGATCACGCCTGCGAAGGCATCGAAACCCTTCATGAAGCTCACTGGGCCGGAAGCAATCCCGCCGCCGGAGAGGGTTTCTTTGCTACCGCGCAACGTCGAAAAATTCGTGCCCGTCCCCGAGCCCCACTTGAACAACATCCCCTCGGTCCGCGTCAGGCCCATGATCGATTCCATGCTGTCCTGCACCGAGTTGATGAAGCAGGCCGAGCACTGCGGCTTCGGCTGCACCCCCACGTTGAACCACACCGGCGAATTAAAGGCCATCTTCTGCTCGACCAGCAGGTGGGTCAGTTCGTCGCGGAACGCATCGCGCGACTCCGCATTGGCGAAATATCCGCCCTCTTCACCCCAGCGCACGATGGTGCTGGCCACCCGGCTGATCAGTTGGCGCACCGAGCCTTCGCGCTCGCGGCTCCCGGGCTTCCCGTGAAAATATTTGCTGCAGACGATGTTCGTCGCGGTTTGCGACCAATTCTTGGGGACCTCCACGCCTTCCTGGCGGAAAATGGTCACACCCTTTTCGTTCCCGATCAGCGCCGTGCGCTTTTCCCATTCGACGGCGTCGAATGGCGGCGTCCTTCCATCGGTGAAATATCGTTCGAACACCAGCCCTGTGTGTTCGCCCGTGTTTTTCTCCGGGCTGGTCCCCGTTTGCAACGACTTCCCGTGCAGTGCCGATTTCACCGTAGCCATCCATTTCCTCCGTACTCTGGGGCTCCCCCGAGAGGCGGAGGTACCCGTCTATTATAACTCCTCCGCTTTGGCAGAGGCGCTGCCCGCTCCCACTCGCGAGGCAACTCGATTCAGCTGATTGGACCGCTCCGGGCAGGCAAAAAAACCACCGCAGTCCGCCGTCGAGGCTCGAAAATTACGACGCAAAAGCAACGCGCCGCCATGGGCCGATGGCTAGCAAGCGGCTCCACAGCAGCGCTTCACGCCTCGATGCGGGCGCGGAGCTGAACTCGCGCTCGATTTTTTGCTTAGAACCCGGGCTGGTTTCGTGGATTCACGCGGACCCGCACACGACCCTCGACTCGGTCCGCCTGGCGCTTCCACGTTCCCCCGAATCTGGAATCGCAGTATCAACTTCTGTAAATTTCCTGTCAAGAGAAAAACGCAAAATGTCGTTGCCTTTTTCGCGGCATGTCTATTTGTAGTGGTGCTCTTCCACGCAAACCCTTTCTTTCATTTCACTTCGCGCCTAAATTTTCTCTCGCGAAGCGTAAAATAAAACTTCAGAGTTCAGGAGACCTGCTTGTTCTTTTTTCGGCCTCAGCGCCTCGCCTTGGTTGTTGCCTGTCTCTGCGTGGCCATGGTTCTCAACGCGTGCGCTCGCACTGTGCCCGCAGACTCTCTCCATTCTCCGAACGATCCCGTTGGAATAAATGCGCCCGCGGAGAAACTCGCACTCGCCGGCGTTCCCAACGCCGGCAGAATCAGCGACGTACTTCTCCGCGGCGCGCAACCTGCCGAGAAAGGCTTCGCCGAGCTAAAGAGTTCAGGCGTCACCACGATCGTCAATCTGCGCCAACCAGGCCCGCAAGTCGATTGGGAGCGCAAAGAAGCCGAATCGCTTGGCCTGCGCTTCCTCAACATTCCGGTCTCCGGCTGGTCCGCGCCATCCGATGCCCAGGTCGCTCAATTTCTCAAACTATTCCACGACCCCGCAGGACCACGCGTCTTCGTCCATTGTTACTATGGTGATGACCGCACCGGCACCATGGTCGCCGCCTATCGCATCGCCCAACAACACTGGACCGCTGACCAAGCCGTCCAGGAAATGTATTCCTTCGGCTTTCACTACTATTTGTATCCGAATATGGAATCCTACGTTCGCAAGTTTCCCGCCAATTTCGCCGCCGGATCGGCCTTCTTGCTTCTGCGCGGCGTTCCCGCGCAGCCGTCCGAAGCAAAACGCCCGTAGAACTCGCGCAAGTAAGAGGCTTCTAATCTTATTTAACTAGTACTTCCGTACCTCTTTTTCAAAACCCTTGCTCTATTCCGCGGCGCAGCCGCATTCCCTATCCTTAACGGTGGAACAGGATCGCTCTGAGGGAGCCTCCGTGCAAGTCGGCCGCTATCAAATTCTCGACACCATCGGCACCGGCGCCAACAGCCGGGTCGTGCGCGCGTTCGATCCCATGATCGGCCGCACCGTAGCCATCAAACTGTTCCCCTCCCAGCTCGCTTCCGGCGAGGGCCGCGAGCGCTTCATCAAGGAAGCGCGCGTAGTCGGCCAGATTTCACACCCTTCTATCGTAGCGCTGCACGACATGGGCATCGAGGAGTCCACCTCGACACCCTACCTCGTCATGGAATACATCGAAGGCCAGCCGCTGGAGCGCCTCCTGGACAAAGGTAGCATCCCTTATCCGCGAGCCTGCGCTTGGACCGCCGAAGTGGCCACCGCGCTGGCCGTCGCCCATCGCAAGGGCATCATCCATGGCGATGTAAAGCCCGCCAACATCCTCATTAACGAAGAGGGCCGCGCCAAGCTCACCGACTTCGGCATGGCGCGTCTCGCCAGCCGCGACTCCACAGACATGCCGCTTCTCGGCACCCCTGCCTACTGGTGCCCCGAGCAGATTCTTGGCAAACCGCAAGACGCCCGCTCGGATATTTTCTCGCTCGGCGTGGTTCTGTATGAAATGATCACCGGCCACCGGCCCTTCGATTGCGATTCGCTACAGGGCATCTGTTCCCGCGTTCTGTCTTCCGCGCCGCTGCCGCCGTCGCACACCAATCCGTCTCTTCCGACTGGCCTCGACGAGTTAGTCGTCGCGTGTCTGGCCAAGGATCCCGCGCAGCGCCGCAAATCCGCCGACGATCTGGCTGAAGATCTCTACCCGTTTGCCCGCCGCAAGTCAGCTCCTCAGACGACGCCCGCTCAGCCCCAATCTCTCCGCCACCGCGCCGCGAAGCTCCTGCGCTCCGCCTAGCGCGCCTGCAACCAACGTTTGCAGTCGGAAGTGGATGTGCGAGAACTGCGGGCGGTCTCTGCCGATGTCCGGTCAAAGAGATCGCGAGCGCTTCCTACCGGGCGGCCCGGGAACGCCAATCTCCCGATTGGCGAGGCCGAGGCGTATATTTCCAGACGGGGATTTTCGCAAACAGAGTTCTACACCAGAATGCAGCGCGCCGCGTGTCCAGAAGAAGCCCCACGCAATTCCGGCACGCCCCGCGTGCACTCCGTCACGCGCACCGCGCACCGCGGCTCAAACGCGCAGCCCGGAGGCAGCGCGGTCAACTGCGGCACGGTCCCCGGAATCGGCGTAAGCCTCCCGCGCTCCAATGTCGGCGAAGCCGCCAGCAACCCCTGCGTATAGGGATGCCGCGGCGCCCGCAGCACCTCCCGCGCCGGCCCTTCTTCCACAATCCGTCCCGCGTACATCACCGCCACGCGGTCCGCCACCTGTGCTACCACTCCAAGATCGTGGGTGATAAACAGCAACCCCAGTTGCAATTCCCTCCGCAGCCGGTCCAGCAGATCGAGGATCTGTTTCTGTACCGTCACGTCCAGCGCCGTAGTCGGCTCGTCCGCAATCAACAAACGCGGCCCACCCGCCAGCGCCATGGCAATCATCGCCCGCTGCCGCAATCCTCCGGAAAGTTGATGCGGAAATTGCTCGGCCCGCGATTCCGGCTCCGGCACCGCCGCGCGTCGCAGCGCCTCCAGCATTCGCCGCCGCACTTCGTCCGCATCCACAGCCGCCTCGTGCGCCCGAATCGCTTCCTCGATTTGCGCTCCAATGCGCATCACGGGATTCAGCGCCGTCATCGGCTCCTGAAACACCATCGCAATCTCCCGCCCCCGCACATCTCTCCACTGCCGCTCATTTAACGCCGTGAGGTTCTTCCCGACCTGTCGCGATTTCGCCAAACTTGTAGGGGCGGGGCTTGTTGACTCTGAGCCTCGAAGGGCCCCGCCCGGCATTACACCGGCACCATCTATCTGTGCTTCACCACTCACCCGCGCCCCCGGCGGCAACAACCCCATCAGCGCCAACGCCATCATCGTCTTCCCGCTGCCCGACTCCCCCACCAATCCCAGCGACTCGCCCGCGCCAATCCGCAGCGACACCTCGTTCACCGGCCGCACCCATCCCGCCGCCGTCGGCAGTTCGACGTTCAGTCCGTGCACCGCAAGCAGTTCACTCATGGGGTCATCTTAGACTAGAGCGGAAGCCGTCCTCGGGGAACAGGAAACTCAGCGCAAGTTCTTTGTCGAGGTGCCGCGCAACGACTAGCGCCGGTCCACTGGCACAACAAACTTGAGCGCCGTGTGCGTCGGCGAAAATCCCACCACCTTCACATCTTTAAGCCCCGCCTTGCGCCCAGCAGCCAGAACGCCGTTCTCGGTAATCGCCTTTTGCCCTTTGGGATAGATTACCCACAGCGCGGTCGCGCCTTTCATCCCCTTGGCCACTTTGCCTATCGCGCCGAGATCCTTCGCAGAATCCGCGCTTGCAAAAATGATTTCGCTGCTCGCGTCGACCTTGCCATCGTGAATATTTTTCGTCACTTCTCGCAGTTCCCGCAAGAACCCCTCGTCGAAAGTGCCCGCAAGCGAAACGCTGCCTCCCGCTTTCAAGCCCAGCTTTTCCAGCCGCGTCTTCGGATGCAAAATCTTTTCGCACCATTTCTCCGCGGCAGCTCCCAGCTCGAACGCCGCCAGCCCGTCCGCCGTCTGCAACCGCAACTCCCCTTCCACCGCTTTCGCCGACTTGATATTTGAAAACGCGATCTTCAGCCGAAAGCCGTCTTCAGCGCCGCGGAAAATAACCTCCGACGTCTCCAGCAGCGCCTTCCCCTGCACCCGCCGCTTTCCGACTCTCACGCTGCAATTCGCTTCATTTCCCATAAGCCCTGCCTCGCTTCTGTGCCGCCGCACCCTTTCTCGACAAGCACACCTCGTCCACGCCAGCAGCATACGATAGTAAGCTACTAAATCCGATGGCCGCCCCCGCAACTACCGCCCCTGTCGACTGGAAGCTGATCTGGCAGCAGCGCGGCTTCCGTTTTTTCTTTGCCGCCATGCTGGTCTCGCTCTTCGGCAGCGGCCTCAACTTCACCGCCGTCAGCTGGTACATCCTCTCCACCACCCATTCGACCATTCAGGTCAGCTTGCAGGTCATCGTCGTCACGCTTCCCGGCCTGTTCGTGCCTTTTCTCGGCGGCGTGCTCATCGATCGCCTCGACCGCCGCTACCTCGGCGTGCTCCTCGACTTCACCCGTGGCATAGCCGTCCTCGGCGCCGCCTACATCGCCTGGAGCGGCCATCTCCAGCTCTGGCACATTTACGCCATGACGCTAATCACTGGCACCGGCTCTGCCATGTACTGGGCCACCGTAAACGCGCTGGTCCAAGAAGTGATTCCGCCCAGCCAATTCACCGGTGCCAACGCCGCGGTCCTGATCGCCGTGCAAAGCGGCATGCTGATCGCCGGCGCTTTCGTCGGTTTCATCTACGACACCGCCGGAATCGCCGGCATCCTGGCCATCGACGGCGCCACTTATTTCGTCGCCGCCCTCTGCCTATATCAAATCCGCCGCGGCTACGTCTCTCCCCGCGAAAGGCAAAGCTACCCGCACGAATATTCCGACGCCACGGAAGCCACCGCCGAAGCGCTCGAAGCCGGCGGCAATCCCGAAGTCGCCGAAGCCGGCCTCTCCCTAGCCGTTTACGCCGACCTGAAAGAAGGTTTCGCCTATCTCCAGCAGCAACCCCAGGTCCGCGCCTTGGGCATTACCCACGCCGCTATGATGGCCGGCGTCGTCAGCGCCAACGTCGTCCTAGTGGCCCTCGCCAGCGACGTTCTGCACGCAGGCGCGCGCGGCCTGGGTTTCCTTGAAGCGGGCTGGGCTGTCGGCGCCATCACCGGAGGCCTAATCGCCAGCCAGCTCCCCCATCCCCTCCGTATGACCTTCTACGTCGCCGCCATCGCCGGCCTCGCCACCGGCCACTTCGTAATCCCGTTCGTCTCGTTTCTCGCCGGTGCCGTAGTCCTGCAAGCAATCTTCGGCTCCTGCCGCGCCCTTTCCGGCGTCATCGCGCAATCTTGCCTGATGTCCATCGTCCCTCGCCATTTCATGGGCCGCACGCAGTCCGCCATCGCCATTCTCACCACCGCCCTGCAGCTCCTGATGTGCGTCGCCCTAGGCTGGATCGCCCAACACATCAGCCTCTTCGCCGGTTTCGCGTTACTCGCCCTGATGTACGCCGGCGCCGGCATCTTCGCCACCCGCGCCCGCCAGCTCCTGACCGAAAACCCCTGAGCCCTGTTCTTCTTTTTCTCTTCTTCCACCTCTGTGAACTCTGCGCCCTCTGTGGTGAAATCTCTTCTCCTTTCTCTTTGCTCTTCTCTCTCTTCTCCGAAAGGTGTCTCTTCTCTGCGAAACCTCTGCCTCTCAGCGTCTCTGCGTTATCCTTATTCCCGCCTTTGCTTTGTCGCGCCGTAAACGAATCGAGGTCGCTCTCATCATGGAAATTCAAACCATCCAACCCTTCCTCCAATATTTCTCCAACGTCCGCGAGCGTACCCTGCGAGTCGCCCGCTGCATCCCGCCCGACAAAATCGACTGGACCTACGCTCCCAACAAATTCACCTTGGGCGACCTCCTCCGCCACTTGGCCGTAACCGAGCGCTACATGTTCGCCGAGAACATCCAGGGCCACCCCAGCCGCTACACCACGCACGGCAAGGAATTAGCCGACGGCTACGAAAACATCCTGGCCTTCATGCAGCGCCTGCACCAGGAATCCCTGGAAATCTTCTCGAAGCTGACCGATCAAGATCTCCAGCGCAAATGCCAAACTCCAGGCGGCGCCGAAATCACCACTTGGAAGTGGCTGCGCTCGATGACTGAGCACGAAATCCACCACCGCGGCCAAATCTATCTGTACCTCTCCATCCTGGGCGTACCCAGCCCCCCGCTCTATGGCCTGACCTCCGAGCAAGTCCGTGCCCGTAGCTCCGCCACCTAGCGAATTCAGATTTAGCTAGCCAGAAAAGCACGACGAGAATATCTTCGCAGCTATAAGTCGCAGGAAATGCAAGCGCAAAGAGGAAAACATGTCCACCTTGTCCACGAGCACGCGTTGCTGTTTGGCGACGATCGCGCTTGTCGCGATGGTCTCGCTCACACCCGCAAAAGTCGCCGACCTCAACCCCGCGGCTATCGCCTACAAACTCCCCGACCAGATTTCCTGGATCGACGAATCCATAGGCGCAAAAATCGCCATTCTCCACGGCGATCCCGCGAAGCCAGGTCCGTACATCGTCCTAGTTCGCTGGCCCGCGCATCACATGAGCCGCCCCCACTACCACCCAAACGACCGCTTCATCACGGTCATCTCTGGCACCTGGTGGGTCGGCACCGGCTCCAAGTACGATCCCGACTCCACCACACCCCTCCCCGCAGGCTCGTTCGTCACCCACTTCGGCAAGCAAATCCACTACGACGGCGCCAAAGACGCAGACACGGTCCTGCAAATCGTAGGCGAGGGCCCCGCCACCATGACCCCCGCCGAAATCCCTTGAAGCCACAACCAGGGAACAACCCGTAGGGGCACGGCATGCCGTGCCCGCTCCGTCTGCTTGCCAAGCCGTGCCACTCTCTGTATCGGGCTCGTCGTCCCGCTCTGCGTCTTGCCTCAACGCCGTCGAGGATCGGTCGGTATGTTGGCGCTGGGCTTCAACCCTGCGTTACGTTCTCACCGGAGCCCACGCAATTCGCCCCCTAATCTGCCAAACTACAATCGTCACAAGACCCATCTCCCGCAAGGACAAAAAATGAAAATGGTCCCGCTAGACATCCCCAAACTTCCCTCCCAAGACGCCTATCGCCTCCTCATAGGCGCTATCGTCCCCCGCCCCATCGCCTGGGTCAGCACTATCAGCTCCCAAGGGATCACCAACCTGGCCCCCTTCAGCTTCTTCAACGGCGTCTGCAGCAACCCGCCCGCGGTCCTCTTCTGTCCGGTCACCCCGGCCGACCGCGAAGCCAAAGACACCCTCCGCAACATCCGCGAAACGCGCCAATTCGTCGTCAACATAGTCACGGAGGCAAACGTAAACCAAGCCAATCAAACCTCAGCCCCGTATCCGCCGGAAGTAAGCGAATTCACAGCCGTAGGCCTGACTCCCTTGCCAAGCGTAGTGGTCCGTCCACCCCGCGTAGCGGAGTCCCCCATTCAATTCGAGTGCGAACTAATGCAGATCGTCCAGGTAGGAGAACCCCGCCCCGGCAGCGGCAACATAGTGATCGGCCGCCTGGTCTACGCCCACATCGCTGAAGAAGCCTGGGATGCCAACCGTCACATCGCCATCCACAAGATAAATCCAGTCTCCCGCCTGGCCGGAAACGACTACGCCCCAGTCCACGACATCTTCACGCTAAAAAGACCCACCTGACGGGATCTCATTCTTGCCCAAGTGCCCCACAGGCCTATTCCCACAATGTTTTTCAAGCCTTCCCCGGAGCTTCCGCCGCCTCCGGCACGGTCGTCCGCGCCTGCGGTCCCAGCAAGTCCACCATGATCTGGTTCAATTTCGATCGCAATTGATACCGCTCGTGCGCGCTCGTAATGTATCGCACCGCGATCTCTACGCCGCCGATCACCGGCTTCACGTTGATCGCCGGGGCCGCGGAGAGCGAGCTCATGTCATCCGATTTCGCTGCGCTCCGCCATTCTTGTTCGGCCTTCCGGCCAGTGTCCGCCGTGGCTTCCAGCACTTTCTTCTTGATCGCGTCGACAATCGGATATGGGTTCTGTCCGGTCGGCAAGACCACCTGCAACTCATCCCACAACCACTGTCCCGAGGTCGAAAAATTGAAGTAGTGGCCCTCGATGGCAAAGCTGTTGGTGAACGTCACGCGGCGCCCCGTCGGATGCCCGGAATCGGTCCAGTTCCCGGTTTCCAGCAGCACGGTGTGAAACATTCCGAGCTCCACTACTTCGCCGGTCACCCCGTTGATTTCTACCCAATCGCCCAGCCGCATGCCATTTTTCCCCATCAGCACGAACCAGCCGATAAACCCGACGATGAAATCCTTCAACGCCACCGTCAGGCCCGCGCCGGCAAGTCCAAGGAATGTCCCGAAATTCGTCGGCATCCCGAAAATGACCAGCAGGATGAACAGCAGTCCGGTCACCTGCAGCGATACGCTGGTGACCGCGCGCAGCGTTTCCACCTGGCGCCGGTCCAGCGCCGTTCTCCCCAGCAGCTGAGCTATCCATTCATCTACGAACAAACCCATAAGCGCGATGGCCAGAATAATCGCCAGGCCCCGCAAAGCGCGGTTGACCACGGTCCGTTGATCCGTCGCGACCACTTCGATCCATTTCGCATAAACACCTGCAAGTTGTTTTTCGTTGTCGATGCGTTTATCGAAGGTTGCCAACGCTTTCTGTCTCGCCGAGCGTTCTTTGGTCGCCTTCACGAGCGTCGCCGACGCATCACGGCTGACGCCGGAAGTTTTTCCTTCCGGGGACGGCGTGCCGCCACCCGCGGCAGCCGGCGCACCGGGCTCCTGAGATTTCGCCTTCCGTGCCTGGATTTGCTCGTCCAGAGCATCGTGCTTCGCCGAAAGAGCCTGGACCGCAGATTCCGCCTGCTGCCGCGCGCGCCACAGTTGCAACTGTTTCTGATGCAGCGCCAACCATTGCCCGACGCGACTAATCAACCCGCGCCCCGCGGGTAACGGAGCGACCGCCACTTTGGTGCTGTCCGAGGCATGCGAGGCCGCTTCGTGTTCCTCCACCATGGCCTGAATGCGGCCCTGGGGATCGCCGCCCGCGCGCATCAAATCCAGCTTGGCATCATCGACTTCATCCTGGTCCAATTCCAGTTGTGCTTTGGCCAGATCGAGCTGGTCATCCAAAGCGTCCTTCTTGCTTCCAGTCGCCTTCGCCTGCGCCGCCGTTAGTTGCGCAACTTGCGCCTGGTCGGCGTCCAGAGCTTGCTCCGCCTTCTGCTGCTTTGCCTGGATCTCCTTCGCCTCCGGAGTCAGCGTTGGCGGATGCTCGGCCGCTTCGCGCACCGCGCTCGCGAACGCCAGGTCCATCTCTTGGTCGCCCAGCCGCAGTGCTTCCTGCGCAAAGGGCTGTTCCTCCGGCAGCGTCGGCATTTGCGCCAGCCGTTGCGCCGTAAGCAGCGGCGTCTGATCCACCAGCGGCTGCCCTTGCAGAGCGAGAGTGAGTGCGCCGCCCGGCCGCGGAGTCGGCGGCGATGTCGTACGGAAAATTCCATACCCGGCAGCCAGCAGCAACGCCACCAGCACCACACCGGTAATTTTGTGCATCGATTTCATAGGTTTTCGCTTTCGCTGGGCCTCCGCCATTCTAGTATGCCTTGCGCCAATCCCAACCTCCAGATTCGAGGCGATTCACGAGCCGGACAGAGTCAGCGCGGAATATTGCTGGCAAGAACATGGAAGTACATCCGTTCTTGTTTTCCCGGCTCGACCAGACGTACGCTCCAAGACAATGGAAACGACCTCGGGCATCCGGCTGCCCAGTTCGATCTTCTTTTTCCTGGTGGTTGTCGGAGCCGTCCAGGCATCTTCTTATGCGGCACGAATGCCGCAGCCGATTGCGAGCCACTTCCGAGGCGGTGGTTTGCCCAACGGCTGGCAAACGAAGACTGGGTTCTTTGGCCTCGAGCTGGGCGTTGTCGTTCTGGCCACGGTGATAGCCTTTGGCCTGCCGCGCATCCTCGCCGCTGTGCCCGTCTCTCTCATAAATGTTCAGAACAAAGAATATTGGTTCGGGCCGGTACAGCGAGAAAACACGCTGATCTTTTTCAAAGCCCAATTCGCCTGGTTTGGCTGCGCGCTCCTCGCCTTCTTGCTTTTCGTCAACGAGCTGGTCTTCCGCGCCAATCTCACTTCGGCGCACCGCCTCAACACCACCGCCTTTGCGACCGCCATGGCAGTATTTCTGACGTTCGTCGTAGTCTGGACCGTCCGCCTGATCCTGCATTTCTCGAAAACCCACTAATTGATGAGCTTCCGCTAAAAATGGAAACGCCCCCGAACAGGCCGGAGGCGTTTCGCTTCACGTATCTCGGGCTTGCGATTCTTTCTAGAGGTAGTCGCGCGAGGGGCCTTCGAGGAAGGCGCGCAGCTTGCGCGAACGCGACGGGTGGCGCAGCTTGCGCAGCGCTTTCGCTTCGATCTGGCGGATGCGCTCGCGGGTGACTGCGAAAGACTGGCCGACTTCTTCGAGGGTGTGCTCGCTGCCGTCGTCCAGACCGAAACGCATCTTGATGACTTTCTCTTCGCGCGGCGTCAACGTCTTCAGCACCGAGGAGGTCTGTTCTTTCAAATTCAGGTTGATGACCGCATCGGACGGCGAAACCACGGCCTTGTCTTCGATGAAGTCGCCGAGATGCGAATCTTCTTCTTCGCCGATCGGGGTTTCCAGCGAAATGGGTTCCTGCGCGATCTTCAGGATCTTGCGCACCTTGGACACCGGAATGTCCATTCGCTTGGCGATTTCTTCGCTGGTCGGCTCGCGGCCCAGTTCCTGGACCAACTGGCGGCTGGTGCGGACCAGCTTGTTGATCGTCTCGATCATGTGCACCGGGATGCGGATGGTGCGGGCCTGATCGGCGATGGCGCGGGTGATAGCCTGGCGAATCCACCAGGTTGCATACGTCGAAAATTTGTATCCGCGGCGCCACTCGAACTTGTCGACGGCTTTCATCAGGCCGATGTTGCCTTCCTGAATCAGGTCGAGAAACTGCAGTCCTCGGTTGGTATATTTTTTTGCAATCGAAACGACCAACCGAAGGTTAGCTTCGATCAGTTCTTTTTTCGCTTGCTCGGCTTCCGCTTCGCCGCGGTGAATGACCGTCAGCGTGCGCTTCAACTCAGTCAGCCCGACTTCGCTGGCCTCTTCGATGTCTTTCAGCTCGGTGCGGCGGTTGCGTAGTTCCTTGCGGGCTTCCGCGGCGACATCGCCCTTGGCGGCGTCCACGCGGCGTTCGAGGCGTCCTGCTTCGCGTTCGAGCGATTGCAAGCGCTCGACGGTGCCGCGCATCTTATCGATCAGGCGTTTTTTCTCAAACGGGTTGAAGTCGATATCGCGAACGGCGAGCGAAATTTCCACGCGGGTTCGCGCGACATCCCATTTGGCGTGGATGTAGGACTTCTTCTTGGCCTTTGGCGTTTTCTCGAGCTTTACGGCCTGCTTCAGTCCGGTTTCGTAGAGCTTGGCGATTTTTTCGATGTGCCGCAGCGTTTGCTTGGTCTTGTTGGCAATTTTTTCTTCGGTGAGTTCTTCATCGTCGAACTGGACGATTTCCTTGATGGAACGGCCGCCGCGGCGCAGGTCGTCGCCGACGGCGATGAGTTCCTTGACGACAATCGGGGACCGGGTGACCGACTTCATCACCACGAGCTGTCCGCGCTCGATGCGCTTGGCGATGGTGACCTCGCCTTCGCGGGTCAGCAAAGGAACAGTGCCCATCTCGCGCAGATACATGCGGACGGGATCGTTGGTTTTTTCGAGCGACCCGGGCGTCAGATCCAGATCGCTGCCGCCTTCGTCGGAGTGCGCATCATCCTTGACCACGGTGTCGCGCTCGCCGGCTTCCGAGGAAACCTCCACAGCACGAGCGGCCTTGGCCGAAGTGGCATCTTCGTAAATCTCGATGCCGTTGCGTTCAAATGTCGTGAGAAGGTCGTCGATTTCTTCCGAGGAATGCACTTCGGCCGGAAGGGAATCGTTTACTTCGTCGTACAGCAGGTAACCGCGCTCTTTGCCGATGGCAATGAGCTGGCGTACCGCATCATATTTTTCTTCGAGACCTACTACAGCCACAAATTCCTCCCGCAGTGCCGGTCAAAATCCGCGCGTGCTGGTACACAACGTCTTATCTTTCGCCAAGGTACGGACAGGCTGACGCGCTGGCGCAAACTGAGGGGAAATTTCCCCAGAAGAACGCTGTGTTGTTGGCCGCTGTGCGGTCACTCTGAACGTTGTGTGAAGCCCTCTGCGCCGTGCTACTCGCCGCCGTCCGCCCCGTGCATCGCCCGCGCCTCGCGTGTTCGTGGTCCGGCTCCTGCCGCTAATTACATCATTTTAGATGCATTTAGGGGCAAAAATGTTACTCGCGAAACCCTATTACGCTACACGTTTAAGTCCCATTTCGTCAATGATTTAATTGGTGGAAAGGTGTGGAAGACTATCGGGCGGCGGGCAACTGCCATTTAGCGGGCAGCGGCTAGGCGGCGCATCAACTCCTGTTTGCGCTCCAGCAGGCCGCGCAGCTCGGGGCCGGAGGGGTTGGCTTCGATGCTGCGCTGCACCTCGGCGAGTTCCTTTTCAGCTCGGCGGTGGTGCAGGGCTTCGAGGCAGCTTTCGGCTTCTTCCCAGGTCAACTCGCCGGCATCCTCAAAAAGGATTTCAAAAAACAGGCGGCGGTCGCGGTCCTCCAGAGCGGCGGCGACTTCGGAGGGCTGCAAGGGATCGCCGGAGAGGCTGGCGACGATCAGGGCGGCAAAGATTTTTTCCGTCTCGAGGCCATGAAAGAGCTGATTCTGCTGAAGTTTTTGCGCCAGTTCATGGCGAAACCCTTCGCCTTCGGCGAGCATGCGAATCAGCCGGCGTTCCACGGGTTTGGCAGCGCGGGCCACCAGCTCCGGCTGGGTCTTGACTTCGCTTCGTCGTTCCGCCGCCGCTTTACTTAGGGCTGCGCGCAACACCGGTTCGTCGAGGCGCAACTGCTGCGCGATGCGCGTGGCCCATTCGGAGCGCAAAATACGGTTGGGAATCTTCTGCACGTACGGCAGAAGGAAATTCACGGCTCGCACTTTGCCCTCGCCGGTGGTCAGATCCATCTGTCGCGCGCGGCCGATCAGGTAGTCGACATACGGCGGCGCTTCTTTGAGCAATTTGATGTAGGCATCGGCGCCCTGCTCTCGGATAAATTTGTCGGGATCGGCTTTGCCGGGGAGAGCCAGGACGCGCACTTCGAAGTCCTGCTCCAGCAGCAGGGAGATGGAGCGCTCGGTGGCGGTCTGACCGGCGGTGTCCGGGTCGTAGTTCACAATCACACGACGCGTGAAGCGGCCAAGCAACTTGATCTGCGGCTCGGCAAGGCTTGTGCCACAGCTGGCCACCACGTTGCTGATGCCCGCGCGGGCTACGGCGATGGCGTCCATGTAGCCTTCCACCAGAACCGCGAAGTCGGAGCGGCGTAGCGCCTCTTTGGCACGGTCCAAGTGATACAGCAGGTTGCTTTTCGAATAGATGGGCGTTTCCGGAGAGTTCAGATACTTGGGTTGGTCGTCGCCGAGGGCGCGACAGCCGAAAGCGACGATTTTTCCTGATTCGTTGGAAATGGGAAAAGTGATGCGGCGGCGGAAACGATCGAACATGCGCCCGCTGCCGCTCTGGTCGCGCGAGATCAGGCCGGACTCGAGGAGCAACTTATCGGGATACTTTTGTTTCAGGAAGCGCAGCAGGGCATCGCCGCCGCTGGGCGTATAGCCGATGCCAAACCGGTCCATGGCGGTTTTGTCGAGGCCACGATCTTCCAGATAGGCTCGCGCGGCCTTTCCTTCCAGTGTGCCGGTGAGCTGCTTGACGAAAAATGTTTGCGCTTCGCGATGCATTTCGACCAATGCAGCACGCTGCTGGTTTTCTTTGCGTTCTTCGGGCGAGCGCTCCTTGGGGCGCGGAATGGCGATGCCGCACTTTTCCGCCACGATGCGGATGGCATCTGGAAATTCGCACTTCTCCATCTCCATTACAAAGCTGAAGACGTCGCCGCCTTTGCCGCATCCGAAGCAGTGATAGATTTGGCGGGTGGGATGAACGTTGAACGAAGGACTCTTCTCCGAATGAAAGGGGCAGAGTCCGCGAAAATTCTGCCCGGCCTTTTTTAGCTGAACGTATTCGCCCACCACGCGGACGATGTCGGCCTGCTGCTTGACGCGATCCGCAAATGATCCTGCTTCGGCCATGTGGTCGTTTCGAAGATTGCCTGCGGCTCACTCGCGCGCAGGTCTGCAATGAGCAATCTACTCCGGAAGGACGTGGAAACCCAAACCCACGTGGAGGAAATGACTGTCAGCGGTCATAACGTCCGTGATTCCGAGTTCTTTCATGATCGTCATACTGGTCAGATCGGTGAAAGAAATCTTCGCCTTGTCGGAGAATTTTAGGCGCAACTCCATCGCCGAAGCGAACCGCTCGCGCGTGACCCACTCGATGGTTACGAACGGAGAGGCCATGACCGCCTTCGCGAACGTCTCTGCCTCAGAGAATGGGAGCCGCGAAAACGACAGGGTCAACAATTCATCGAGCACAAAATTGGAAGTAACAATGCGGCCTGTGAAGCGGCACCGTTCACTGTAACACTCCAATGCTGACTTGTGCTTGGCCTCGTCGCGGTCGGCAAGGGCGAGCCAGCCCCACGTGTCGACAAAAAGCTTCAACGCGGTTTCTCACCGTAAAGTTCGCGGTCGATGTCTTTCGTGAGTTGACCGCCATGCGCAATCCCGAGCACATCGAGCAGCGGATCTCGGCCGCCGACAAGGATGGCCCGCAACTGCTCAAGGGTGTGCTCGTGGAAAACTCCTTTTTCGACGGCGTCGCGAAACAAATCGACGAATTCCGGCTCGCCGATCACCAGGTGGACGCGATTGTGGCGCCCATTGCGGTTTTTACAGAAGCGCAAGCCTTCCCAAGTATTACCGTTGAGGGCGAAAAGGTTGCGTTCAATGCGCGCCTCGTCGCGGTCATCCCAGCGGTACGCGCCGACGGCACGGTGCTCGAGGGTGATCATTTTGGCCATGGGAATCCCCACTAGAATCTAGTAATGCCTAGTAGATTCTACTACAATTGAGCGAATCTTTCAACACCTCTATCCAATTGATTAAAATAGAGTTACTGGATACTGAGGTATGCCGGGACGCGCTCCTACAACGAGCGTCCCAGCCACTTATTTTCGTCTCTTTGCTGTTTCAATTTTCTTCAGCTTGTCAATGTACTCCGCCGGAAGTTTGAAAGATTCGGCGCCGCGAATATAGAGGGCTAGGTAATCCTGGTGCGGTATGTAGTTCCTCGGAGGCTTATCTTGGGGAATCGCAAAATAGGCCCACACTTCCTGGCTCAGGCCCTTTCCCCAAGTCAGGGCCAGACGATCGCGGCGATAGGAACTGGGAACTCCTTCGGAGCGGTCGAGAGCTGCAAGGTCTTCCAGGGTCACGCCGAAGACGACGCCCCAGACGGCCTCGCCTATTGCGCGGGCAATGCTGCCGACGCCGCCCTGGCGCCGGTCACTGTGGCGGGGGAAACAAAGCTTCCAGCCCTCCGCCTTGGCGACGAACGGTTGCAGTTTGTCTTTGGAATTCGGGCACCTTTCCTTCATTTGCGGGAGGCTCATACTCGAACCATAAGCGAAAACGAACTCGGTAGCCGCCACACGTCCTCCAAAACGAATCTAACTTTTCAAATCTACCAGGGTGATGGCTTTGCCGCCGCGATCCTCGGCTTCCGGCGACACTCGTTCCACCAAAGGATGCGAAGAGAGAAATTGCGCGAGGCCTTTGCGCAGAGCGCCGGTGCCGTGACCGTGGATGATGCGGATACGCGACTTGTTTGCGAGCGTGGCGTCGTCCAGAAATTTGTCGACACGGTCTGTGGCTTCTTCGACCGTCGAGCCGATTACGTTGATTTCGTCCGGGGCGCTGAATTCGGGCGCGTGGGCTCGGGTCGTTGCCTCTGGCCGTCCCGTTTGCGGCGCGGCTGGGCCTTCGATGGCGGTAATTTCGTCGATGGCAACTTTCATCCGCAACGGCCCGGCTTCGATTTCCACTGTGGCGCCATCCAGGCGGCGGAGCACTACCGGTTTGCTGAAGCCGCGGACGCGGATACGTGCGCCGGGCTGCAGGCGCTCGGCGCTGACAGCTTCCGCCGAGGCCGCGGAGGTGCCCAGGTCAGACTGCGATTCGGAGAGCGTTTGCACAACAGCGGTGTTCAGCTCTTCGCGAGCTTCGCCGCGGACGTCCTGCATTTTGCGGCGTGAGGACTTTTCCAACTGCGCGCGCAGTTCGCGATCTCTTACCGCCTCGACGATATGGGCTACGTTTTCGTCGAAGCGTTTCTGCATCTCGGCGAACTTTTGCTCGAATTCCTTGATGCGTTTTTGCTGGCGCTCGACCCACTCCGAGCGCAGCTTCTTGCGTTCTTCTTCGAGTGCGTGGCGCTCGGCAGCCATCTGGTGCTGCATGCGATCGAGTTCGTCGCGGCTACGGTGGAGATAGGCGATCAGGTCGGCGGCCTCGCGCGATTCCGGCGTCAGTAGCGAACGCGCGCGGTCGATGATCGTGGTGGCCAGACCGAGGCGCTGCGCGATGGCGATGCCGCTGGAGCCGCCCGGCACGCCGACCATCAGGCGGTAGGTCGGGCGGAGATTTACGTCGTCGAATTCGACGGCGGCATTTACAACGCCTGGTGTGGTGGAGGCGTAGGTTTTCAGGCGGTCGTGATGCGTGGTGGCCAGCACGATGCAGTTTTTGGCGCAGAATGCATCGAGGAGCGCGACGGCCAACGCGGCGCCTTCTTCCGGCGCAGTGCCGGTGCCCATTTCGTCGACCAGCACGAGCGATTGCGGTGTGGCAGCCTCCAGCATCGCCCTCAAATTCAGCATGTGCGCGGAAAACGTGGACAGGTCCGCGGCGATGGACTGCTCGTCGCCAATGTCCACGAGGATGCGGTCAAACAGCGGTAGGACAGCGCGCTGCGCGGCTACGGGGATTCCCGATTGCGCGGAGAGAGCAGCGATGCCGGTGGTTTTCAGCGCGACGGTCTTGCCGCCAGTGTTTGGGCCGCTGATGACCAGCAGGCGTTCGGCGCCTCCTAGCGCCAGCGTCATAGCTACGATGGCGCGATTTTCGCGGCGCAATTTGTCTTCCAACACTGGGTGCCGCGCCAGTTCTAGACGCAATTCGCTGGTCTCTGCGAATTGCGGTATGGCGGCGTCGAAATCGCGGGCGAAACGTGCTCGCGCAAAGACGCTGTCGAGTTCGGCGATGGTTTCCGCAGCGACGAGGAGCGGTCCGCGAACCGTCTGCAGACGTTCGGTCAGCTCGCGCAAGATGCGCAAGATTTCCGCGGCTTCGTCTTCCGCGAGCTGAACGAGCTGATTGTTCGTCTCTACGGTTTCAAACGGCTCGAGGAATACGGTTTGTCCCGTGCCGCTAGCGCCATGCACGACGCCAGGCACACTACGGCGGTGCTCGGCGCGCACGGGAATGACGAAGCGGTCATTGCGCAGGGTGACGTAGTCCTCGCCGGCTTCGGCATTGCGCGAGCGCAGGATTTGTTTCAGCGTTTTCTGGATCGATTCGCGAGTTTGCGTGATGCTGGCGCGGATGCGGCGCAGCGCCGGCGAGGCGTCGTCGCTGATTTCTGCATTGGGCAGGATGCTGCGGCGGATGGCGGCAAGCAGGTCGCGAAAATCGCCCAGCGAGGACGCACGGGCGGCGAGCAGCGGGAATTTGGCGGCATCGTCGCGGAATTGCAAGCGCAGCCAGCCGGAGGTTTCCAGCAGCGAGGCGGCGTCCAGAAATTCGCGTGCTTCCAGCATCGCAGCGGGCCCTTCGATGCGCTCGAGCCAGTTTTGGGGATCGGCAAGGCCACCGAAACCCAGGTCACGTTCGGCGCGCAACCACTCCCGTGCCTCGCGAATTTGCGCGAAGATGGCTTCCAGCGCCGCTCGGTCTACACCGGGTTCGAGGGTATCGATAGCGCGGCGCCCCGGCGGACACGTGGTCCTCAGCCGCAACAACTCTCGCAGCTTGTCAAATTCCAGAACGTCTTGTGCCGTCCGCGACATTATTTTTCTGTTTTTAGTTTCTCTGTTAGATGACGCGCCACGTCGCCCGGCGCCGCTGCGACATGCACCAATCGCCCATTCGCTTCGCCCCACGGCGCGGGGTGTCCCAACTCGACTTCGCGCACGCGATCGAGGATTGGTTGCCAGAAGTCGCCGAGTACCGCGAAGGGTTTGGCTGCTGTGACTTTTTTGTTCAGCATTTCCCAGACGACGGCAAGCTCCACCAGCGTGCCGGTGCCGCCTTTGCACGCCACGAAGCCATCGGCGAGGCGAATCAATTCAAAAAGACGCTCCTGCCATGTGCCAACCCGCACTTCCACATCAATCCAGGGATTTACTCGGGCCGAGAAAAACTCCGCTGTCACGCCATAGGTTTTTCCGCCGGCTTCTTTCGCGCCTTGCGAGACCCCGGCCATCACTCCGCCGTAGCCGCCGCTGCAAACGGCGAAGCCATTTTCCGCGAGCACGCGGCCGAGCGCGCGCGCCTCTTCATAGTCCGGATCGCCTTGGTGCGGGCGCGAGCTGCCGAATACGGTGATGATCGTCTCTTTCGCCATGGTCGCTCGTAAAAACTAGTGTGGGCGCGCCGATTTTCGCGTCGCGGCCTCTGGTTTGGGATCGAACTCTTCGATCATCGCCACGCACAGAGCGTCGAGAGCGTCCGCCGCTTCGTGATTTTTGCCGTTTTGATTGTTGCTCAGAAAAGAAAAAATCAAGCGCCTTCCTGCCGGCGTCTCCGCAAAACCTGAGCGCGTTCGAACGTGCTCGACAGAACCTGTCTTGGCGTGAATCCTGCCGGCGGCGATGGTGTTCTTCATCATAGTTTCCAGCGTGCCGTCCACTCCGGCGACCGGCAGGGACCCATAGTACGCCGCGAACCACGGTTGCTCCTGCGCATACTTCAGCAGCGTCACAATCGCCCGTGGCGTCACCAAATCGTGCCGGGATAGCCCCGAGCCGTCCGTTTGCACGACATCCCCGGGCACAATCCCCGCAGCGGCGTAGAAATCAGCGGGGAATTTCATGAGGTCGTCCGATGTTGCCCAGACGGAAAGTTTTCGCGCGGCGGCGCGCAACAGCATTTCCGTATGCAGGTTCTGGCTGATCTTGTTGACCAGCTTCACCGAATCGCCCAAAGGCACGGAGACGTGTTCGGCAAGCACAGCGCGCTGCAGTTCGGCTGGGATTTCCGGGACATGCAGAGCTCGCGAGGTTCCGCCGATCTTGACTCCGCGATCGACGAGCAGGCGAGCCAGCAATGCTGCGGCGTGTTCGGCGGGCTCGTGCAACGCCAGCAGCAGTTTGCGCGGCGTACTCTTCGCGGGCATAGTGCCGCGCACCACTACGAGCTTTGACCCGGGTTCGCGCGTCAGCGTCAGATCCGACTTTACGCCGGCTGCGGAGGTGACCACCTCGTTCACGACCGTAAAGTCGGGAGTCGCCGGCTCGACGATTGCTTGCACGGGATCCCCGGCCAATTCTCCCGAAGTGAGCGTCAGAGTCACCGTGTTGTCTTCAACGACGATCGCGGAAATCGCGGCGCCATATTCCCAGACGATGTCACCAATTTCCCAGCCGTCGGCGTATAGCTCCCGAGGGAAATAGCTGTCGTCGCCGATCACGTCTCCGGTGATTTCCTTGACGCCGGTTTTTACCAGAGCGTCGGCGAGTTCCGCCAAAACCTTCTCCGGTGGGCCATCGAATTCTTCTTTCAAGTTATAGGGAAACTTGCGATTCGAGAGATTGGGATCGCCGCGCCCGACCAGATAGAGATCGCCGGACAACGTGCCTTCGGGAGAAAGCGTGCCGCGTGTTTCCAGCGTGGTGTGAAAACGATAGTCTGGGCCCAGCTTCGCCAGCGCCAGCGCAGTGGTGAAGAGCTTCATATTGGAGGCCGGCACAAAGTATTTGTCGGCGTTTAATTCAAAGAGCGTGTCGCCGGTCTGCGCATCCGCGATCAGCAGGCCCCACTCACCCTTGTTTGCGGGAGACGCCCCGAGCACCACGTCGGCGCGAGCGGAGAATCGGCGCCGCGCCGCCGCGGTTTGCGAGCCTTCTCTTTTTTCCCTTGCCCCGCCGCCCGCCTGGGGCTTCGACGGCGCTTGCGCCAGAGACGTTCCGGCCACGCCGCCAAACACCCAGCATGCGAGAATCAGCGCCGCACATCGCTCGGTTGCCTTGCAACTCACTGGTCGTCCTCTGCTGGCATATTGGGTCCGGAGAAAGTATAGTCGAAAGGCCACGGAACGCTTCGTCTAGAGCCGTTGCTGGAATCCTGGCGCGCCGCGACGGAGTTCAAGCCGGAAAATGCCCGGGTTGCGCCCAAAACCCGGAAACTCTAAGATTGCACTGCCAACAAATCAACTGAGGTGATTTCATGCTGAAGCGAATACTGTCTCCCCTGCTGGTGCTAGCCATGATCGGCCTGCCGCTCCCGGCGCAAGACAAGAAGGAAACGGACCGATTGGAGAATTGCGGCACCGTTCTGAAAGAGATTCTCGATATTCCCGATAACATTCCGCAAGATCTGCTCGATAAGGCCGAATGCGTGGTGGTGTATCCTTCGGTTCTTAAGGCCGCCTTCGTGATCGGCGGCAGCTATGGACGCGGGGCCATGACCTGCCGCACTGGCGAGCACTATACCGGTCCATGGAGTGCCCCGACCATGATGGCTCTGGAAGGCGGCAGCATCGGATTCCAGATCGGCGGCCAGGCCACCGACTTTGTTCTCCTGATCATGAACGCCCGGGGAGCGCACTCCATCCTGAGCAACAAGGTCAAGCTGGGTGCCGATGCTTCCGTGGCGGCGGGACCCAAGGGCCGCGATGCGACGGCGGAGACCGACGTAACGATGCGCGCCGAGGTTTTGAGCTACTCCCGGGCACGCGGGCTATTTGCCGGCATTTCCCTGGAAGGCTCGACGGTGCGGCCGGACAACGACGCGAACGAAAAGGTTTACGGGAAAAAGCTGGAAGCAGAATCAATCATTTTCAAGGGCGCCGTGGCCGTTCCTTCCCCTGCGCAAACGCTGATCGCTTACCTCAACCAAAAATCGCCGAAAAATCTCTCCGAGCCTAGTTCTCTCAAGTAGACAAGCAAGCCTGCCAAGTATCGCGACGAGCCCCGGCCCTGGCCGGGGCTTTCTTTCTTGCATGGCTTGATTCTTGTTCGTATGTGACCTATAGTCATAAATGAGCATTGGTCACTATGGCCCATCGCCCGACGTTCGACCCTCACCTTCCTGAACCGGCATCCAACCCGGCCCCCGACAGGCGCCAGCGCCGCAGCGCGGAAACACGCGAGCGGCTGTTTCGCGCCGCGCTCGATCTTTTCGCCAAGAAGGGATTCGCAGAAACCACAGTCGAGGACATCACCGAGGCTGCCGACGTCGGTAAAGGCACCTTTTTCAATTACTTTCCTGGCAAAGACCATATCCTGATTGCTTTCAGCGACATGCAGATCGCGAAACTTCAGGAAGCAGTCCACAACATGCGCGAAAGGCAGGAGCCGATGCCAGCTTTCCTCAGCTCCCTGACCGTTCGTATGACGGCGGAGCCGGGACGCTCGCCCGACGTGGTTCGGGCAATCCTTCAGGCCAATCTTTCTAACCCGACCGTGCGTAACGCCATGAAGGAGAACCACAAGCGCGCCCATAGCTTGCTCACTCAACTCGTGGAGCTGGGACAAGAGCGCGGCGAGTTTCGGCGCGATTTTCCGGCGGGTGAGCTCGCCCAGGTCTTCCGGCAAACCGTGATGGGAACCTTGCTGCTTTGGTCGGTCTTTGGCGATGCCTCGCTGCCGGATCGCATTCAAACCGCGTTGAGTGTTCTGTGGACGGGGCTGGCGCCCCGTGATCCGGCGACCGCGTCGTCGCCACAACAGGTTCCTGCGTGAGGAGAAGCATCCCATGACCCGGAAGGGTATCGTAGTGATCGTCATCGTGGCCGCGGTAGTCGCTTTGGCGGGGTTTTCCGCCGGCTGGTTCCGGCATGACTCCGCGCTGCAAGGCTCCGGCACCGTGGAAGCGCGGGACATCCGCGTGGGCTCCAAAATCGGCGGCCGCATCGACAAAGTGCTGGTTCGCGAGGGCGACACCGTGCAACCCGGCCAAGTACTGATCACCTTCGACGACAAGGAACTCCACGCCGCGCTCGAACAATCGCAAGCAGCCGCGGAAAAAGCCCGGCGCGGCTACCGCCCGGAAGAGATTGCCGAAGTTCGCGCCGCCGCCGCCGAGGCCAAGGCCGAGTACGAGCAGCGCAAGAACGGCTACCGCCAAGAAGATATAGCAGCTGCGCAAGCCGACCTGGACCGAGCGAAAGCCGATGAACTCCGAACGCGCCTGGATGCTGAGCGTTACGACGCGTTGGCGCAGAAAGACCTGGTCTCCAAGCAGCAGCGCGATACCGCGGATGCCAACTGGCGCATGGCCCAGGCGCAACAGCAGAACGCGCAACAGAAACTGGATCAGCTGCACCACGGCTACCGGCCTGAAGAGATCGCTTCGGCCGAAGCCCGCTACCAGCAGACGCAAGCCACGCTGGAAAAATTCGAACGCGGCAACCGCCGCGAGGACATCGATCTCGCGACGGCTTCTTACTCCCTTGACGAAGCGCGCTACCGCGAACGCGAGGTGGTTGCTCCTGCCGCTGCCACGGTGGAAGTTCTGGACGTACGTCCCGGCGATCTCATCGCCCCCAATACGCCCGTGGCTACCCTTCTCGAACGCGATCAAATCTACGTGCGCATCTACATTCCGGAAACCGAGATCGGCCACGTGCAGCTCGGTCAGAAAGCCGAAGTCCGCGTGGATTCTTTCCCGAAGACGGTGTTTGACGGCACGGTCGAGCAGATCAATCAGCAGGCCGAGTTTCTCCCGCGCAACGTGCAGACCCGCGAAGAACGCGTACATCAAGTTTTCGGCGTGAAGGTTCGCATCGACGATCCCTCCGGCCACATCCGCGCCGGAATGGCCGCGGACGTCCAGCTAAAAGCGGCGAGCTGAGCGATGAGCGCGACTCCGCAAACCCCCGCCTCAGAGGTAGCGATCTCTGCCGAGCACCTGGTTCGCCGGTTCGGCAAAGTCGCCGCCGTCGATGACGTCAGCTTCCAGGTGCGGCAAGGCGAAATTTTCGGCTTCCTGGGCCCCAACGGCAGCGGCAAGACCACGGTCATCAAGATGCTGACAGGCCTGCTGCCGCTCACCAGCGGCTCCGCGCAAGTGGAAGGTCTCGACGTGCGCACCCACTCCGAAGGAGTGCGCGAGCGCATCGGCTATATGTCGCAGAATTTCAGCCTGTATTACGATTTGACGGTCGCGGAAAATTTGCAGTTCTACGGGCGCATCTACAGCCTGCCCGCGGAGCGCCTCAAGCGCCGCATCGAAGAAATCGTCCAGCTCAATGGCCTCGGGCCATACATGAACCGTCTGTCCGCGCAACTCTCCGGGGGCTGGAAACAGCGCCTCGCTCTGGGCTGCGCCATGCTGCACGAGCCCAAGCTGCTTTTCCTCGATGAGCCGACCGCGGGGATCGATCCGGTCGCTCGCCGCCAGCTGTGGGACCTACTTTTCGAACTTTCCGGCCACGGCATCACTTTTTTCGTGACCACCCACTACATGGACGAAGCCGAACGCTGCAGCCACGTCGCGTACATCTACTACGGAAAGATCATCGCCGACGGCACGCCCAATTCGCTCCGCGAACTCCCCGACGTTCAGCCGCCCGGCACGATGCGCATTGAAATCACGACCACGGAGGTCACGCGCGCCCTGCGTTTCGCGCGCCAGTTGCCCGGGATCCGCAGCGCCACCATTTTCGGGCAATCCATCCACGCGCTCATCGAAGACCATTTTGACTTGCACGATCTACGCGAGCAGCTCTTGAAAAACGGAATCTCCGTCGCTGAAATTCGTCCGCTGGCTCCCAGCCTCGAAGATGTCTTCGTCGAGCTCACCTACAAGCATCAGGCGTTGCAGGAGGGCACTCGTGCGTGACATCTTTCGTGGATTCGGCGCGGTTTTTTACAAGGAAGTCCTGCACGTCCGCCGCGACGCGGGAACGCTGTTTTTTTCCCTGACCATGCCGCTGCTGCAAATGTTTCTTCTCGGCTTCGGCATCGACACCAACATCCGCCACATCAACACCGTGGTCTACAACGCTGACGGCCGCCGCGAGAGCCGCGAACTAATCGACCGCATGACCAACTCCGACACCTTTCACATCATCCGCTACGTGCAGAATGACCGCGATATGAACGATCTGATCGTTTCCGGCAATGCGCGCGTTGGCATCAAGGTTCCTGTCGATTATTCCGACCGTCTGCTGCACCAGATGAGCGCTCAGGTTCTGGTCCTCATCGACGGCTCGGATTCCTCCGTCGCTGGGCAGGCGATCAACGTCACCAATGCCATCGGCCTTGATGAGTCGCTCCGCCGCGTTCTCGCCGATCGCAACGCCAGGGCCGTCGACATGCGCCCCAAGCTCCTCTTCAATCCCGATTCGCGCTCGCCCAATTTTTTTCTTCCGGGCCTCACGGCGATCATGCTTCTCAACGTCACCACGTTCCTGACCGCCTTCTCCATCGTCCGCGAAAAAGAACGCGGCACTCTCGAGCAGCTCTTCGTGACCCCGGTTCGCCCGTTCGGCCTGCTCCTCGGCAAATTGCTTCCTTATCTGGGCATCGGCTTCTTCGAACTGACCCTCATTCTTTTCGCCATGCGCTTCATTTTTCAGGTTCCCATCCACGGCAGCGTCCTATTACTGGCTTTTCTCTCGCTGCCCTATCTTTTCGCCGCGCTATCGCTGGGAATTCTCATTTCCAGCAAGGCCGCTTCACAAGCCGAAGCCATGCAGCTCGCCTTCCTGCCAATTCTCCCAAGCGTTTTCTTCTCCGGCTACATTTTCCCGCGCGAGACCATGCCGGCAATCTTGCACCCCATTAGCTACATCATTCCCGCCACTTATTTCATCAACATCACCCGGGGCATCATCCTGCGCGGTGCGGGCATCGAGCATCTCTGGACCGACGGCCTGGCGCTCTTCGCCATCGGCAGTTTTCTTCTGATCGTCGCGGCGCGCCGCTTCCAGAACAAAGTCATCTCCGCCTAACCTAGTTTTCCCGCCGCTGCTTTGTCTTTTTCGATCGCGCAGCGTATCGTGAATGTTTCCATCAGCGCGGCGGAGAGCCCGTGTCTTGTCCCATCTGTGAAAAACGCAAAGCGGTCAGGTTCTGCCCGGCCAAAGGTGAAAAAATCTGCGCCGTCTGTTGCGGCACGGAGCGCGAAGTCAGCATCGATTGCCCCAGCGACTGCTCCTACTTGATTGCCGCGCACCGCTACGAAGACGAGCACCAGCGCCAGCTTCCCGCCGACACCCCGCTGCTCGACGTAAATCTTCCTTCCGATATCGTCCATACGCACCAGCAGTTGATGGCCGCCCTGGCGTTTACGGTCGCCAAATATTGCGCATCGCAACCGGCAGCGACCGACACCGACGTCCTCGCCGCGCTACAAGCCATCGCTGAAACGTTCAAGACCCTAGCCACCGGCATCTACTACGAGAAGCCACCCGTCGCGCAATTCCCACGCGAAATCTACGCGGCGCTCACCGCCTTTATCGCCGAAGCCAAGCAGCAGCAAGCGGAACGCGGCGGCTCTTCCGGCATGAAAGACTCTGAAATTTTCTATCTGTTGGTTTTTCTCTATCGGATGGGACTGTTGCGCACCAACGGCCGCTCGCGCTCACGCCGCTACATCGAATTCCTGCGCAGCCAATTCCCGCAGGCCCAGGAACTCAAGCGCGAAGAAAACCGCATCATCATCCCATAAGTAGCACGCAATTATCTCAAGCCGTTGTAGCGGCCGCTTTCCGAAGCGGGCGCCTCTTACGCCGCCGTATTCCAGCTCAACGAGAGCTGCGAGCACCCCTGCTTCCGATGCAATTCGTCGAACGGCCGCGAATGGAAACCGTACTGTTCCCGCAAACGCGCCACGCGTCCCGAAATTTTTCGCCGGTATTCTTCTGGCGCGTATCCGTTCTTGGCGTACCACTGTTCGTATTGCTTCGCCAGCCTCGGAAATTTCTCTCGCACAAACGGTAGAAATTCCTTCGCCGACGACGGCATCAGGAACAACACTCCGGAGAAGAACCACTGAGCCCCAGCTTCCTTTGCGGCTGCAGCAACGCCTTCCAAATCGCCTTCCCTATCCGTAATGCCCGGAATCAGCGGCGATGCGGACACTCCCGCGGACAACCCGGCCTCGCGGAGTTGCCGGAGCGCTTCCAGCCGCAAATCGGGCCGAGGCGCGCGCGGTTCCAGCAAACGTGCCAATCGCGTCCGCAAGGTCGTGACGGTGATGTTGATGGACAGTTCCGATCGCGCCGCAATCAGCTTCAGCACATCGATGTCTCGCACAATTTGATTGGACTTGGTGATGATCGAAACACTCAAGCCCTCGCGCTTGGCCAGTTCTTCCAGGCAGCCGCGGGTCACGCCATATTCCCGCTCCGCCGGTTGATAAGGATCGGTCGCGGTGCCGATTGCGATGTGCTCCGGAACTCCCTCCTCCGATCCTTTCCGTTGGTAGGAATACTTCCTGGCAATTTCCTGCGGCAGTAACTGCGCCGCATCCTGCTTCACGAAAATTTTCTTCTCGAATTCGCCGCCGTCCAGATCCATGTACTCATGCGTGTAGCGCGCGTAGCAGTACTTGCAGCCAAACTCGCAGCCGCGATACGGGTTGATGGTCCACTCAAACGGCACGCGCTTGGAGTCGCACTTGTTCAGAATCGATTTCACCGGCAGGAAAAAATACTCCGGCCGTCCTTCCGATTTTCGCGACGTTTCCGCCGCGGGAGAAGCAGCTGCGAGGCGGGCTATGCCGACCAGGGGCGCGGCAGCGTCCGCGTCCAAACGGGCGGCAACATCTCGGGTTCCGCCCTCCGCACGGCGGGCGCCGTGAGCAAGCGGTGACGGCGGGGGGCAATCCGCCGTGGGGCAACTCGAGAGGCTGCCGCTCGAACCGGTGGCGACCCGGGCGTCGGCTCCGACAGGATCGGAACCCCCTCCAACGGAGTCACTTCCGGTCAGTGGCTTTGGGCTTTGCACAGGGAAGACAGGGAAAAGAGCGGATTGTCGAACGGGGCGGCGGCGAATCCGCAGATCCAACGCCGATGGGGAAAAAACTGGAGACATAGCCCACCTCGCAATGCCTTCGCAGTATTTCGCTTTTATTTCGCCTAGTCAAGCACTTTCTTTCGCTTTTTATTCGTCTATCGAATGCCCCGTGACTCCCCGTCCCACGGGCCAGTGACGCCCCAGCAACACCGCCTCGAAACGAAGTAGTCCTGCGCGGGTTTCCCCTCTATGGTGGCTGCAACGGCTGTCAGCACCGATTCGCCGGTGGCCACCCTAGCGCCGCCCCGAAGTCCTCGGCCACGTCGCCGTAACGGAGAATAGAACTATGAAACGCTTTCACTCCACGGTAGCCCGAACCCTGCTCCTCGTATTTGGCGCACTCCTTCTTTCCGCGGTCGCACTGATCACTATTTCCGGCCCGGGAGCTTCCGCCGTCAGCGCAGCTCCGGTCCCTCAAGCGGAAACCATCCCCTGCTCCTCGGACGACATGCGCCGCCACTGGTGTACCGTCGATACTCGCGGCGGAGTGGAACTCGCCAGGCAACGCAGTGAAGCCAGGTGCATTTTCAACAGCACCTGGGGTTACGACGACCGGGGCATCTGGGTCGATCGCGGCTGCCGCGCGGATTTCCAGATCGGCGCGGCCCAGTTCAATGGTTGGGGCCAGGACTTCCACATCTACTGCGCGTCCGATGACATGAATCGCACTTGGTGCCCCGTGGATTCACGCGCTGGCGTGCGGCTGGTTCGCCAGCGCAGTGAAGCGCCCTGCGTGATGGGCCAGACCTGGGGCTACGGCCCGCGCGGCGTGTGGGTGGACCGCGGCTGCCGCGCGGACTTCCGCGTCGCCGGAGACTGGAACGCCCGCGCTGCGGCATTGTTCTATTGCGCGTCCGACGATATGCACCGTCGCGGCTGTTCGATCGATACGCGCGACGGGGTATTCATCGTTCGCCAACGCAGCGAGGCGGACTGCATCTACGGCCGCACCTGGGGCTACGATCGCCAGGGCGTTTGGGTCGATCGTGGCTGCCGCGCAGACTTTGAGATCATTGATCGTCGCGACAGCGAGTGGCGCGATTACGGCGATGATCGCCGCGACCACGATCGCGATAATCGCCGGGATCGCGACGACCACCGTGACCGCGACGATCATAGAGATCGCGACGACCGGCCCCCGCAGCCCCGCTG